>WOR8_10004440_pt1 | contig 13622 bp, 11 predicted proteins | sample DeeMarSeWOR38_10_FD_19890 | JGI IMG/M metagenome (IMG submission 19890) | reverse complement strand
CAAGGTCATTCTGGTCGTGCGCAGAGACTATAACAAGTTGCGACGTTATGCCCATATTGGTACTGGTAACTATCATTCGGGTACGGCACGTTTATACAGCGACCTGGGTATTTTTACCTGCGATGAAGATATTACCCAGGACCTGACCGAACTGTTTAACTATCTGACCGGCTATTCGCCACCGCCGACATATCGCAAGATCCTGGCAGCACCTTACACCCTGAAAAAGTCACTGCTGAAAAAGATCGAACGTGAACAACTGCTCCACTCGGAGGCGTCACCCGGTCTAATTCAGTTCAAGATGAATGCACTGGAAGATGTTGATATAACACGCGCCTTGTATAAGGCGGCGCAGGCAGGCGTCAAAATCAACCTGATTGTCAGGGATACATGTCGTATGCGTGCAGGTATACCCGGGCTCAGCGAGAACGTACGTATAATCAGTGTCGTTGGTCGCTTCCTTGAGCATGCGCGCATCTACTTTTTCCACAACGGCGGTAAGGAAGAGTACTACATCGGATCAGCAGACCTGATGACGCGCAATCTGGAAAGCAGGGTAGAGGTCGTGGCGCCTGTCGACGATGAAAGATTACGTCAGGAGCTTCGCCTTATTCTCGATGTTCAGCTTTCCAGCAAAAAACACGTCTGGGAGATGCAGCCGGATGGAACTTATGTGCAAAAAGCAGATTTATCGGCTGCAGAACCTGCCAGGAGTTCACAGGAGACATTCATTGAGCTTGCGCTTAAACGTAAAACTGCTGCAGCAAAACACAGGCAGTCCAAGTTGCGCGCGAAGCTGCTGACTTACTTCCATAAACGTGTCTTGAATGAAAGCTGATTGCTAAGGATGCATCATATCCGATTGACATGATTTCTCCTGAGGAGATTGAAGATGCTGCGTATATTTTATTTGCTAATCAAATCGCTCGTAACACCCGTCGACGATCACCATCATTCGTTAAACATTAATGGTGAATAGTCAGCTCGAATTTGTTGTCCCTGCCGATCAGGGCTTTAAAGAGCTGATATCCTCGCTACAGAATGCTTTTCCGATACGTCTTCAGCCTGAGAGTGTCAGTCATAGGATATTTTACGATACCGTTGACTGGCTTCTGAACAAGAACGGTAGCATCCTGGAGATGCATGAAGAGGGGCAAGCGCACAGAATCTACTGGCGCGCTAACAAGGACGCAAAATTAAAGATACAGCTGGGTCTCAAGCAGGTCCCTCTACTGGCGAACGAACTACCCGAATGCGAGTTTCGGCAGCAGTTGTCGGCAGTTATATCTGTTCGGGAGCTATCCCCGCGCATCAAGATAAAGATCAAGCGAATTCCGCTGGTTTTACTCAATAAGAATGAAAAAGTGGTTGTTCGCATAAGCCTTGATGAAAACTGGTTTTATCCAGCTAGAACACGCGCAGGCTCATTGTTGGCCAAGCGCCTTTGTATAAAGCCGGTGAAAGGCTATGCTAACGAATACCGGCAGGTTGAGGCGTTTTTTCGGCAGATGGATTTTCGTCCCGCCCAGGATAATATGATGAGACTGGCGTTGGCTGAGTCCGGATCGAGCACAGTCGAGCGCACAAAAAAGCTTAATCTCATTCTTGAGCCGGATATGAGCGCTGAAAGAGCCTTGAAGGAAATACTGCTTCGACTGCTTGAGGTCATGCAGCTAAATACGGCCGGGAGTATCAAGGGAAGGGACACGGAGTTCATGCATGATTATCGTGTCTCCATCAGAAAGACGCGTTCTGCACTGGCGTTGATCAATCATGTTCTTCCGCCGGATGATATCAAGAAATACAAGAAGTTTTTTTCCGGATTGGGAAAACTGACCAATCCTGTCAGGGATCTTGATGTATTTTTACAGAAACTGGATATCTACCAACGAGAGCTCGGGAAATCCAGACAGGAACAATTGCAGCCACTACGACAGTATCTTATGGCTAATAGAGCTGTCGCTCAAAAGAAATTCGTTGAGACCGTAAAGTCTTCTCAATACCGGCAGGACCTCGGGGAGTGGCGTGAATACCTGGAGAGCCGCGATCCGGTCAATCCTCCACTTGAAAATACGGAGAAACCCGTATGCCAGCTGGCAAATGAACTGGTCTGGGATACGTATAAACTGGTGCTGGCAGAGGGTAATGCCATCACTGATGAAACTGAGGCTGAAGCACTGCATGAGCTGCGTAAATCATGCAAAGAGCTCCGGTATCTGATGGAGTTTTTTGAGAGCTTGTATCCAGCAAGAAAAATCAGGGAATTAATTAAGGCATTAAAAGAGCTGCAGGATAATCTGGGTGATTTCAATGACTATCATGTTCATATAGAAATCCTGGAGGGTTTTAAAAAAGACACCTCTGATCAAGATGCAATTAAAGCCTGTAAGAAGTTGATCAATGCACTAAAGAAGAAACAACATACAACGAGAAACAGTTTTGCACAACGCTATTCAGCTTTTTCCTCGCAGGATAATCAGAATGAATTCAGGGAGCTGTTTGTTGAGTCCCATCGTGGATGAAACCGGGGAATGAAGATAATTGCGATTTACAATTTAAAAGGTGGTGTCGGCAAAACTGCAACAGCTGTAAATCTCTCCTATCTTGCCTCTCTGGACGGTGCAAAAACGCTAATCTGGGATCTTGATCCTCAGGGTGCGGCAAGCTATTACTTTCGCATCAAGGCAAAAGTGAAGGGGGGTGCCAGGCAACTTGTCGAGGGTGGCAATGGCCTGAATGAAGCTATCAAGGGGACTGACTATGAAAATCTGGATTTGTTACCTGCAGATTTTTCATACAGAAATATGGACTTCTTTGTGGAAACGGCAAAAAAACCAGTGAAACGTTTGAACAGGCTGCTGAAGCCGTTTGCCGATGAATATGATTATATATTCCTGGATTGTCCGCCAAGTATTTCTTCAGCCTCGGAAAGTATTTTCGCCGCTGCGGATATACTGTTGGTACCTACTATCCCGACAACCCTGTCGTTAAGAACGTACAAGCAAATCAAGAAATTCTTCAAGCAGCAGAACTATGATGCCATGAAAATCCTGCCATTCTTCGCGATGGTAGACCGCAGAAAGCAGCTGCATCGACTTATCATCGAGTACCCACCCTCATTCATGTCAACGGTGCTCGAGAGCTGCGTACCCTATGCCAGTGAAGTTGAGCGGATGGGTGTCCATCGTGCTCCTTTAGGTGATTTTGCCGCAAACAGCCGTGCTGCAATCAGCTACAAAACGATGTGGCAAGAGATCATTGCTCACATGTTTCCTGCCGCTTGATTAAGAGAATTTGTTTAAAGCCGTAATAAAAGTGTAATATTTATTACTGTTTGTCACAATTTCTTAACATTTACACTTTAAGATGCTCTGCAGCTGTTATCCGTATTCTGTATTCGAATGGAGTTAAGTCAATGAAAATTAAAGCAATTATCGTCTCGTCGATGTTGTCGGCCGCATTAGCATCAACATTATCGGTTCAGGCGCGCACAGTCCTGCAAAATAAAGGTTCAGATACCCTGGTCAATGTTGCCCAGGCCTGGGCCGAGGCCTATCAAACAGTCGAACCTGATGTGGCTATCGCGGTGTCGGGCGGGGGCTCGGGCACAGGCATTGCTGCCATGATCAACGGTACAGTCGATATTGCCAATGCCAGCCGTAAAATGAAAGACAAGGAAGTCAAAATGGCGAAAGATCGCGGTCAGGACCCGGTCGAGCATGTCGTTGGTTACGACGCACTCGCTGTCTATCTTCACCCTGATAATCCATTAAAAGAAATGTCCATCGACCAATTGAAAGAAATCTACGGCCGCAAGGGCAAGGCAAAACACTGGTCTGACCTGGGTGTCACTGTGCCAGGTTGCAAGGGCAATCAGATTGTCGTTGTCAGCCGTCAGAACAATTCAGGCACCTATGCCTATTTCCAGAAAGCAGTGCTTGGAGAGAAGGGTAAATATCGCTCGGGCACACTTGATATGCATGGTTCAAAAGATGTCGTCGACCTGGTGGAAAAGACACCATGCGCCATCGGCTACAGTGGTCTTGCTTATGCTACAGATCATGTGCAGTTAGCTTGCATAAGCAAGGACGGAAATGCCTGTGTCAATCCGTCGGTGGCAACTGCCGTCGATCGCAGCTACCCGATTGCGCGACCACTCTTTATGTATACCAACGGTGAACCTCAGGGCGAAATAAAGAAATATATGGACTGGCTTATGAGTGATACAGGCCAGTGCATCATTCAGGATAAGGGCTATGCCCCGATGAAAACGGTCGAGTGTAAATAACAGCTGATCTGACAATCCAGTTGGAGGCAGGCACTGACTAACCTGACTGCCTGTGGCTGGGCCTGTTTCTGTCAATAATAAATATTGCCAACAACAGATGGCATCATAACAATGTAGCAATTTTCATTAGTGGAAGGCGGATTGAACTATGTCCCATTACGAAGAACGCCTGGAAAAAGATCTGGAAAACATTCGAGGTGAAGTCAGTGAACTTGCAGATCGAGTCAAGGGTGCAGTTAAAGATTCCATCCATGCACTTTTGACCAATAACCAGGACCTGGCCAGTGCGACAATACTCGGAGATGGTCCAATCAATCGCAAGATGCGTGAAATCGACACGTTGTGCCACCGATTCATCGCTGTACATCTACCCAGTGCCGGACATTTGCGTCTTATGTCCTCGGTCATTCGAATCAATATTATTCTCGAGCGTATAGGCGATTATGCCGTTACCATCAGTCGTGAACTGCAACGTATGAACGGAGCGCCAGACAAACGTCTTGCGCAGGGTATCGAGCTGCTGGCGAATGAGGTACAGCTGATGCTGAAACAGGCTGTGGCTTCATTCGATGAGGAAAATCCAGAGCTTGCCAGGGCTACCATCTCCATGTCTGGCCAGATCGATAGTACTGTCTCCGGTTTGTACGAGGAGCTGCTTGACGAGCAGGCGCAATGGACACTGTTAGAGAGGTTTGCCGTTTTTTCTGTCTATCATCGACTGGAACGTATTGCTGATCAGGCAAAGAACCTTTGCGAGCAATCGATATTCACCCTCACAGGTGAGGGTAAGGGAAGCAAGGTCTACCAGATTGTTTTCATGGATGATGACAACAGCTGCCTGAGCCAGCTGGCAGAAGCCGTCGCGCGTAAACATTTTCCAGAAAGCGGTAATTATGTCAGCGCTGCAGGAGTCCAGCCTGCGAAAACCATTTCGAGCGGGCTGGCCGAGTTCATGGACTCGCACGGTCTGGACGCTTCCAGGGCCAAACCAAAGGCTCTGGACATGACGCCTGCGGAACTGAACAGGTTTCACATAATCGTGAGCCTGGCAGAACCGGTAGCCTCCTACATAGAAAGAATTCCCTTTCAGACAACAGCGTTACACTGGAAGCTCAGTTCTGTACCCGATGATTGTGCATGCAGCGAACAGGACTTCGAAAACATTCATCGGGAACTCTCGGTTCTGATCAAGGACCTGATGGTGGATTTGCGTGGTGAGGGAGCGGTATAGATGCAGTCGAGCGGCAATAAACTGTCTCACGATGCATTCGATAGACGCACCATGGCCTGGTATGTCGACAAGGCGATGCAGGTGCTGGTGTTCATCGGCGGAATATCTGCAATTATATTCATCATTGGTATATTTGTTTTCATTACCATGGAAGGCATTGACTTCGTTATCGATCGACTTGATATCGTTGAATTCTTTACATCTGAGTACTGGTTTCCCAGTGATGAGGACGATCCTGAGTTCGGGATTCTTGCGCTGATTGCAGGTACCGCCAGCGTTACCGGTCTGGCGATGCTGGTAGCGATACCTTTTGCGCTCGGTTCCGCAATATACATTGGCGAGTTCGCAACCGGTAAGACACGTGAATACCTAAAAGTTCTGGTTGAGCTGCTCGCTGCTATTCCTTCAGTGGTCTGGGGCTTCATAGGTCTGTCTATAATGAACCCGTTGATTATCGATGTTTTTGATGTTCCGGTTGGCCTCAATGTCCTCAACGCCGGTGTCATTCTCGGGTTAATGGCAGCGCCTATTATGGCATCCATAGCGGAGGACGCCCTCAAGGCCGTACCAGATACCTATCGTGAAGCTGCAGAGGCAATGGGGGCAACTCGCTGGCAAGTCATATTCAAAGTGGTGTTGCCGGCCGCCAAGAATGGCCTCCTCGGTGCCGTACTGCTCGGTGTTGGCAGAGGCTTTGGTGAAACCATGGCGGTATTAATGGCTACCGGTCACTCGGTAAACATTCCAACAAGCATTTTTGATTCAGTGCGTGCTCTTACCGCAACGATCGCTGCAGAGCTTGGAGAGACCGCTGTTGGCTCCGATCATTACGGGGTGCTGTTTACTATTGGAATATTCCTTTTCCTTATAACATTCCTGATCAACCTGTCAGCCGATTTGATCGTACGTGGTGTCCGCAAGGGATAGACCGGAGTTTGCTTTTATGTTTGAAACCTCAGAACTGAATAACCGCAACAGAACAAAACAGAAACTGTTTCAGCTTCTGTTCATGATGATGACGCTCCTGTTGATTACGCCGGTGCTGATTATTCTAACTACCCTGATTTACAAGGGTGGCAGTATTATCTCTGTCGATTTTCTGTTTACATTTCCGACCGATGGTATGACTGCGGGTGGTATTTTTCCGGCGCTGTTTGGTACCGTGTGGCTGGTGGCTGTTGCCTTGCTGGTGTCAGTACCCATCGGTGTGGCTGCGGCGATTTATTTGAGTGAATACGCGCCTGAGAACTGGCTGACGCGTATTATCAATCTGGCAATCATCAACCTGGCGGGCGTTCCCTCAATAGTGCATGCACTGTTTGGCGTAGGCGCATTCGTAATATTCTTTAAGTTTGGCACCAGTATCCTTGCGGCCAGTCTTACACTGGCTATTATGACGCTGCCAGTTGTGATTGTAGCGAGTCGAGAATCATTGCAGGCTGTTCCAAAGGCATTCCGCGAAGCCTGCTGGAATATGGGTGCAACGCGCTGGCAAACCATTCGCCGTGTGGTCCTGCCGAATGCTGTCAGTGGTATTCTCACCGGTGTCATTCTGGAAGTATCGCGAACAACTGGTGAAACAGCACCCATTATGTTCACCGGGGCGGCCTTCTTTCTGCCGTATCTACCGCAGGGCGTGTTCGACCAGACCATGGCATTATCATTGCACTTGTTTGTGGTTTCGACGCAGGTGCCGGGCGTGCCCGAGGAGCTGCCTTACGGTGTTGCCCTTGTTTTAATTGCAATGGTATTGCTGATGAATAGCATATCGATTGCGTTTCGTATGTACTTGCGCGGTAAAAAGAAATGGTAAGTACTGTCGAAGCTGTCATGGAAAAAACAGAACAACACCTGAAACTGGACATCAGGGATCTTTCAATTTACTACGCGGATACACCAGCGCTGGAAAACGTCACACTGGATATCCGGGAACATGAGATATTCGGTATTATTGGCCCTGCCAATGCAGGTAAAACATCGTTCCTGAAAGCAATCAACCGCATGGACATGTTTACCTCAAACATGCGTGTAAAGGGCGATATCCACTTCAATGGCTTTGATATTCGCAAGACGCGGAATATCTATGCCCTGCGCAAGCGCATTGGTGTGGTATTCCCCTTGCCGGTGGGCCTACCCCTCACGATTTACGAGAATGTCGCACTGGCACCAAGGTTGTCTGGTATCAGAAACAAGGCTGAGCTTGACGTGATCGTTGAACGTTGTCTGATCCGGGCGGCACTCTGGGATGAAGTCAAAGATCGACTGGATTCACTCGGTAGCCTTCTTTCCGGCGGGCAGCAACAGCGTTTGACCATTGCTCGCGCGCTTTCGCAGGAACCGGAAGTACTGATGCTTGATGAATTTTCCATCGCGGTTGATTCTGTAACTACAATGAGAATCGAGGATGTACTCAAGGAACTCAAAGCAGAAATGACGATAATCCTGGTCACGAACCTCGTGCAGCAGGCCAGAAGACTGGCCGATCGTACCGCGTTTTTTCTTGAAGGGAAGTGCGTCGAAATAGGCGACACAGAAGACCTCTTCATAGGAAATGTAAAGGAGCAGAGTACCCGGGACTACATCGAAGGTAAATTTGGCTGAACCCATATGAATACGACTGCTGAAAGTAGAGAAACACAGGCCGAGCATGCTATCCATACGGCCGATTTGAACCTGTGGTATGGTACTTTTCAGGCTTTATTCGATGTTAATCTCGATATAAAACAAGGTATCATCACCTCGCTTATCGGGCCATCGGGATGTGGCAAAAGTACCTTCCTGCGCAGCGTCAATCGTATCAATGAACGTTTGGGATACGTTCGTACCGATGGTCTTATCGAGGTAATGGGGCAAAATATCTATGGTCAGAATGTTGAGCTGGTACAGGTGCGTAAACAGATCGGAATGGTATTCCAGCGTCCGAACCCGTTGCCTATTTCGATAAAAGACAACATCATATTCGGCTACAAGCTTCACACGGCAGGTAAAAAAGCCAGCATCCGCGAGCAGGATGACATTGTCGAAAAAGCCTTGCGCAAAGTCCTGCTCTGGGACCAGGTCAAGGACCGTCTTGACAGCAAGGCGACCGAACTGTCACTCGAAGAACAGCAAAAACTCTGCATCGCCCGTCTGCTCCCGGTTAAACCTAAGGTGCTGTTGATGGATGAGCCCTGTTCTGCCCTTGATCCTAAAGGAACAGAGGCGGTTGAAGAGTTGATCTGGGATCTGCGTGGAGAATATACCATCCTGATAGTGACGCATAATATGGCGCAGGCCAGACGCGCCAGCGAAGAATGTATATTCATGTTAATGGGTAAGGTCATCGAGCATACCGAAACTGAAAAAATGTTCGTTACACCCGATCATAAAGAGACAGCCGACTATATCGAGGGAAGATACGGTTAACCCGGATTTCTCACCAGGCAGCGTAGGATACTGATACTAGCCCCCATTTTTCGCCATCTGGGGAGAGGGGGGATACATCCTGTTCCTGTGATCCCGGTGAGAAACGCGGGTTAATCTTTCTTGTTGTTTGATGGATAGGGACGATATAGAGGAACCTGGACGACTCCTTCCCGGATAAACTCCGAAGGTTTGCCTAACTCATCATAGCGGATGCACGTGTTGCCGTCTAAAGTGAAATCGCCAATATATTGATGTCCCATATGCCGTTTCAGGTTTTCGGAATAATCGAGTTCGAGAAAATGGCATACCAATCCGCGGATCACACCGGCGTGTATCACAATGAGCAGGGTTTCATCTGGATGTTTAAATGACAGGGACTCGATGAATGCGACACTCCTTTTCTGCATTTGCAGGAAGCTTTCGCCATCAGGATAAACAAAATCAGGATCTTTTTTGTGCCTGGGGATGTTTTTTTCTACCCATTTCTTGTTTTTGTTATACAGCTTGCCATAGTTGATTTCCCTGAGCGCGGGAGAAGAGCATATATTTTTGATGCCCATACTATCGGCATAAAATTGTCCGGTATTGATTGCGCGGGGTAGCGTGCTGGTATAAATATGATCAATATTGATGTGCGACTTTAGCAGTATCTGATAGACCTTGTTCAGGTCGTCTTTCCAGCTTGCGGCTGGCGGCGCATCACCCCAGCCAAGAATATGATCAGTCTCATTGCTGGTGGTTTTATAATGCCTGACAATAATTGCACGCATTATGATTTAAACAGTGTAAGAGTTCTTCATAAATAGATACTACTTATCATTCCAGCCTTTGATCTTTCCCTTTTGTGCTTCTTCCATTCGATTGCATACTGTCTTGATAACCTTGATGCGGGCATGGCGTTTGTCGTTACCTTCAATCAGGTTCCAGGGCGCAACTCGGGTACTGGTGTGCTCAACTATGTCGTTGACTGCGAGTTCATACTCTTCCCATTTTTCCCGGTTGCGCCAGTCCTCATCTGTTAATTTCCATTGTTTGTGCGGTGTCACTTCACGTTCTTTGAAGCGACGGTACTGTTCTTCCTTTGTAACGTGGAGCCAGAATTTCAATAATACGATACCGCTATCCGTCAGCATTTCTTCAAAAGCGTTTATCTCAGCATAAGCGCGGCGCCACTCCTCCTCACTGGCAAAATCCTCTACACGTTCAACAAGAACACGACCATACCAGCTTCGGTCAAATATGGTCATTTTTCCGGCTCTGGGTAGATGCCGCCAGAATCGCCATAGATAATGATGAGCCTTTTCCTCATCGGTAGGTGCTGCAATTGGCAATACCTGGTAATGTCTGGCGTCGAGTGCTGCGGTTAATCGTCGTATAGCACCGCCTTTACCTCCCGCATCCGGGCCTTCGAACAGCAGTATGGTAGACTGCTTTTTCTCTAAGGCGTTTCTCTGCAGCTGATTCAGTTTCGCCTGCCAGAGTTTTAACTCCTGTGTATACTGCTTTTTGGGCAGTGATAGTGACATATCCATGACATCGAGTACTGTCGTGCTTTTTAGACGAGAGATGCCATCTGGTTTTTCCTGTTCTTCAGACTTTTCACTAACAGCACTATCGTGGGCAGTGATGCCGGCATTCACGAATTTTTCCAGATGTTTGTTGATCTCGTCACGGATCACAGTTCCAACCGTCAGGCTGCGGAAATTACGGTTGGTTCCTTCAACAATGCACCAGGGAGATTCGCCAGTACTGGTTTTCATGATGACGCGTTCTGCAGCCTCTTCGAATTTCTCGTACATACGCCAGTTGTCCCAGTCGACCTCCTTGATGCGCCAACTGTTCAAGTCATCCTTCTCGAGTTCTTTGAAGCGCTTCTTTTGTTGCTTTTTGCTAAGATGCATCCAGAACTTGAGGACGAGTGCGCCATCGTCGGCGAGTGCTTTCTCAAAATTGGTGATGTTATCCAGTAACTTATTAAATTCAGATTCATCAATGCGTTCATGGACGCGGTCGAGTACAGGCCTGGAGTACCACGAACTCAGGAACAGGCCTATCCGGCCATAAGGAGGCAGGTCGCGCCAGAACCGCCAGAATTCCGGTCGTTCCAGTTCTTCGTCTGAGGGTTTGTCATACGCGCGCGTGACCAGCCATCGCGGGTCCATCCATTCATTGAGTAAATTGACGGTTTCACCTTTGCCCGCACCGTTGACACCGGCAAAAACGATGATTACCGGAAATTTTGCCAATTTCCGCACCCTGCGCTGGGCGGTCAGCAGTTCTTCCCGGAGTACCGGTACTTTTTGTTTGAATTCGGCTTTGGGAATTCGCTGACCAAGTTCAGCAGTTCTGAACATCATGCGATGTCTTACCTCGGTTTGCAATTGATTCTATTGATTTCGCTATTAACCTTCTACTCTGGCTATAATAGAGGATAAAAATGCAGCATAAAAGGAAGTTATCGGTAAATAGTTGAGTTATGTCAAAAGTTCTTGTCGAAAATCCCGAAGATCAGACCCAGACGCCTTTTCTGCGCGGGATACTCACGCGTTCCCTGCAAAAAACGGGGCTTACATTTGATCAGGCGCACGATATCGCCAACAGCATTCGCGATGAAATCGAAGACAGACCGCTGGTTACGACACTGGAAATAGAGCACCTTGTCATCAAACACCTGAAAAAAGCAGATGCCAAGAATGCGGTCGAACATTATGAAAACAGAAACATGCCGTATCTGTTGCAGGTTGAAACAGATAACGGCCAGTTTGCTGCATTTTCTCCCTCACGCTACAGAACAGACCTGGAAGCCATTGGGCTGACATCGGAAGAGGCGCTGTCAATCGTAGATGAACTCAGTGCACACCTTTTGCGAAGAAACAAACCGGATATTACGACAAAATACATCGCCAAAATCACCTACCGTATTCTGCATAAATCAAGGGACCTCGGTAAGAAAGTCGCCTACCGGTGGCTGGTCTGGCGAGATTTTATTCACAGTGGCAGGCCTATTGTGTTTCTGATCGGGGGTACCGCGGGATGTGGCAAGAGTACTATTGCCACCGGGCTAGCCAGCCGACTCGAAATTGCCCGTATGCAGTCGACTGATATGCTAAGGGAAGTCATGCGGACGATGATTCCCAAGGAAGTAGAGCCCATTTTACACAAGTCATCATACTCTGCATGGCAGGAACTGCCTGATGAAGTTCTGGAGATGGAAGACAAGAATAGCAGAATATACATCGGTTACTGCAGGCAGGCGGAAATAATGTCCCTGGCAATCAAGGCTGTGATACATAGAGCACTACATGAAAGTGTATCGGTCATTGTTGAAGGCGTACATTTTCACCCCACAATCATCAAGAATATTATTGAACCTGGAGACGCTCTTGTCGTTCCGGTCATGCTCGCAGTATTGAAGAAAAAACTGCTGTCTTCCCGGCTCAAAGGTCGGGGCACAGATGTGCCCCAAAGACGCGCTGCACGATATCTCGAACATTTTGATGGCATCTGGGCGCTGCAGACATTTCTGCTATCTGAATCCGACCAGTCCGACGTGCCAATTATCAGCAATACCGACAGGGATGATGTTTTCAGGGAAATAATGCTATACACGATCGATAAACTGGCGGTGGACTTTGACAAGACACCTGATGAGGTATTCGATTGATGCTTGTCATTATCCTGTGATCTAATCATGCTGAAATTGTTTCGTTTGGACCGGGATATCGCCATCAAGCTGACCATCGGCTTGATACTGCTCTCGTTCATGCACTCAGCCGTTGCCGAACAGTCTGTGGCGCAGGAGGTGGACTGGTTTTACCTTTTCATGGCGTTGTTCGGTGGTCTGGCGATGTTTCTCTATGGCATGGAGCAGATGTCAGACGGCCTGCAGTCGGCGGCCGGTGAAAAACTCAAGGATGTGCTTGCCGGTCTGACCAGGAACCGCTTTTTGGGTGCTATTACCGGCGCCTTCGTCACCGCTGTACTGAACTCCTCTTCGGTAACCACGGTACTGGTCGTTGGTTTCATCTCGGCGGGATTTATGACCCTGACCCAGTCTGTCGGCGTCATCATGGGTGCCAACATCGGCAGCACTTTTACCGCGCAAATCGTCGCCTTCAATGTCACCCAGTATGCCTTGTTGCTCGTCGCCATCGGTTTTTTTATGCTTTTTGCGGCAAAAACCGAACGTGTTCGTCATTACGGTAGCATGGTCATGGGGCTGGGTCTGATCTTCTACGGGATGGGTGTAATGGGCGAGGCCATGAACCCGATGCGGACCTACGAACCTTTCCTTGAGCTCATGGTCAGGATGGAAGATCCCATATTGGGTATATTGATCGGAGCCGTCTTTACCGGTCTTGTGCAGTCATCAGCTGCAACCACAGGTATCGCCATCGTTATGGCCACGGAAGGGCTCATCTCGCTGCCTGCAGGTATTGCGCTGTCATTCGGTGCAAACATTGGTACCTGTGTCACAGCGATCCTTGCTGCCATTGGTAAGCCACCTGAAGCGGTGCGTGCAGCTGTGGTACATATCTCTTTCAATATTGCCGGTGTTGCACTGTGGGTGATGTTTATACCGCAGCTGGCGGAATTTATTGTCTATATCTCACCAGCGTCACCCGAACTATCCGGTAAGGCGCAGATGGCTGCTGATGTGCCGCGTCAGATTGCCAATGCGCATACCGTGTTCAATCT
>WOR8_10004439_pt1 | contig 13627 bp, 7 predicted proteins | sample DeeMarSeWOR38_10_FD_19890 | JGI IMG/M metagenome (IMG submission 19890) | reverse complement strand
AAACATTCCTTACCTGAACGCGCCGTGAAAAGCTTTGCCAAGATGGCGGAATACTATCGTTTCTTGAACCGATGATTCTGCACGCTTTTTTATTTGAGAGAAATTGGGTCTTATGATATGGAAGCTATCTCTATCACAATATTGAAGTTGCTAAGAGCATAGACTTACGCGGACGTCATTCATGTCAAAAAGAATCTTTGAATACAAATACGATTTCGAAATCGGCTATCTGATTAAAAGCCCTTGCAAGGAATGTAATCATCAAAAATCATTCCCTAAATGCGTCACCGACTGCGCTGTGTTGGATAAAATCCAAACCGTCCTAGCGGAATCGGTGTCATGCGCGCGCAGAGGTTAAATTTCCCATTCAATCTATCAGTCTTGATATAACCGCTCCCCAGGTTAAACCGGCTCCTAAACCCAGAAAAAGAACGGTACTGCCGTTTCCAATAATCTTCTCCTGGAGGGCTTCATCCAAGGCAATCGGGATGCTGGCTGCCGTGGTGTTGCCGTAGCGTTGGATATTGTTGTATACCTTCTCATCAGGTAAATTCATAGCTTTTTGGAAAAACTGATTAATCCGCAGATTGGCCTGATGAGGTATAAATAGGTCGATAGCATCCAACGAGAGTCCCGCTTTCCCTATGGCTTCATTGACCACTTCGGGTAGTTTCTGAACGGCTAACTTAAAGATGGTTTTACCATCCATTTTGGGAAAATGCCGCCCCTGCCGAACGAGGTCCTCGCTGATACGCGGATTTAACCTGGAGGAGCCGACTTCAACCATCAAACTTTCCGCAAACTTACCGTTTGCATGCAGGGCGGAGGACAATACTCCAATGGGTTCCTCAGATTCCAATCCTTCCAGACAGACAGCACCAGCGCCATCCCCAAAGATTACCGCGACATCTCTTCCGTCAGAAGAAATATCCAATCCTGTGCTGTGAACTTCGGCACCAACCAGGAGTATACGGTTTGCCAGACCGGCACGAATATATGCATCAGCTGTAGTAATACCATACAGAAATCCGGTGCACTGCTGGCGAATATCTAAAGCCGGTGTCGAGGTCAGTCCAAGTTTATGCTGCATCAAGCAACCGGATCCTGGGAAAAAAATATCGGGGCTTAGAGTGGCGAAAATAATCAAATCAATATCATCAGGTTCCCATCCAGCGCGTTTGATAGCGATTTTTGAGGCTTCCAGTCCAAGATCAGAGGAACCCACACCACCCTCTGCGGGTATCCAGTGGCGCTGTTCGATTCCGGTTCTCTGTCGAATCCACTCATCTGAGGTGTCCATCCATTGCGTCAGGTCTTCATTTGTCACGACGCGGGGTGGAACATAACGGCCGGTTCCTCGTATCACGGTTCGTATCATTGTTGCAACTCCCTGTCGGTGCAGGTAGAAATTGTTGATCGACACTCTTTAAAAATGGATAAATTGAGATATCGAGTACGTATTAAGGTGATGGGTGTCAACTGAATTACACCGTTTATTTCCATAACGCATCTCTTAATCCTGATGTCCGTTCAATTTTTCGTTCAATCGATGAATATAGAACTGATTTCGATCCCCAAATGGACACTTTTTTTCTTGCGCGGGTGATTCCCGTGTAAATCAGCTCGCGAGTGATTACCGGATAATCTTTGTCAGGTAAAATCAACAGGACTTCATCGAATTCCGATCCCTGGCTTTTATGCACGGTCATCGCAAAAACCGTTTGATGTTCAGGAAGGCGATACGGCGAAAAGCGTCTAGTGCCACCGGCATCCCCAGGAAAAAAAACATAGAGGTCACCATCATTTGAACTACTGTCCGACATGGTGATTCCGATGTCGCCGTTAAACAACCCTAAATTATAATCGTTGGCGGTTATCAAAACAGGCCTGCCATTGTACCAGGGATTCGTCGAAAATATACGGGGTTTAATCAGGTGATGTCGGCTTAAAACGCGTTCTGCAATTTTATTAATCTCACCGACCCCGAAAGAGCCGACGTTTAAGGCACACAGGATTTTGAAACGGTTAAACTCTTCTAACGCTTGAATAGGATCTTTTAATTTCAGATACCTACTATAGCCGTAAATTATGCGGTTCGCAAGTTCTTGCACCAGTTCTCTCGGGTTCCGGATTTCCAGCCATGTTATCGAATCGTCGTCAGGATTGCTTAGTAAATTTAGCGAGCCAACCGGATCCCCTCGGTTTACCGCCCGGCTCAAGCCTCCAATACCTCCTGAGGGGGTGAATCGGTGGCTCTTCTGCAAAACAACAATACAGTCCTGCAACCCGGAATTGCCATGGCCGGCTCCTACAGATTGGCTAATGGGTTCACCGGTTAATTCCTTAATTTGTTTGGCAATTTCTTTTGAAAAACCGTGAATAACGTTTCGATCACAGATGTCGCCCAGCACTGAACCGGCTTCTACCGACGCCAATTGATCCTTGTCGCCGACCATTATAAGCCGGGCACTGGCCGGGACGGCCTGCACGAGCTTCGAGATTAAAGCAAGGTCAATCATAGATGCTTCGTCAACAATGACAATGTCGGCCGGCAGAGGATTCTCGCCATTGTAACGAAAATAAGGGGACCCGGGTATGGGTTTGAGCAGGCGATGCAGGGTATAGGCTTCGTCCGGTATGGACTCTAAAAGGGAATGGTGACATTGGAGTTGATGCTTGGCCTGTTTGACCGCATCAGAAAGCCTGGCGGCGGCTTTTCCGGTAGGTGCTGCCAGGTAGATATGCGGTTTAGTATCCTGATAGGCAAATTCCAATAAAAGTGTCAAGATCCGGGCGATGGTGAAGGTTTTGCCGCTGCCCGGTCCACCGGTAATGACACTAAAGCGCTTCAACATGGCAATGCCGGTGGCTACTTTTTGCCAATTAATTTCCTGACTATTATTTTGGGGGAATAATCCTGTGACGCGCTGGTGTAAATCCTCATGATTGAGCTCCTGTGTAACGCTTTTTGCCCGCTCTCTGAGTGAATCCGCCAAATTTTTTTCATATTCCCAATACCGATATAGATATAGTCTGTTGCGATCGTCTAGAATCAAGGGACGTTCGTCACCGGGTTTTCCCACCGCATGGCTTGAACCTAGTTTCTCGCGCCATCTCGACAGCGGCGGACATATCAACGCATCAGGGCCGACTCGCTTTTGAGAACGAAGCGTCTCGCAAGCCGAGTAAAGATCCAGACAAATATCGCCGTTGCCGGTGGCCCGGCTCACCAGAGCCGCCCCGAGAAAAATTTCCGGATTGCCGCCACTGCTGCCTGAAAGCCGATTAATGAAATCGGCAAACTGGAGGTCAATGTCATAAAATAATCCTGTTTGTTTTAGATCGGTTATAATTTTTTTAGTCATGTTGAGCATTAGAAAAAATCATAAAACCGTCATACCGAATGGCCCTTTACATTATCGGTATCAGAGTCAGATTAGCCCTACGGTACTGTTAAACATCCGCTTGATAGTCCGGAATCAGTGCCTTGCCCAATTCGTGGATAAGCGCCGGGGCGGGGAGGTCATAAAAAATGCCGTATTCCGGATCCCAATCTTCATCGACGCCGCGGATAAAAATATAAAATACGCCTCCGAAATCATCCTCATACCGGTAATTCGGTTTTCGCAATCGCAGAAACGTATGCACTGCCAGGGTATAGATATGATATTGCAACATGTAAACATTTTCTTGCATGATGTTGGATAGAGCGTCCTGATCGTAACGATCCGGGGTTGACCCAAGATGATTCGATTTCCAATCTACTATATAAAAACGCCCCTGAGAGCTAAATACCAAATCAATGTATCCTTTCATGAAACCCTGGGAGGGCTCAAAGGCAAGTTTGCCGAGTTGCGCGGGAAAATATCCGGCCATTTCATGGCGCCTGTAATCTTTAAATATATTTTGCAAACGTTGCGGTGAAACCGGCTGTAAAGGATAATAAAATTCCATTTCATTAACTCTGTCGCGCATCGGTATAGAGCAAAGTTTCAGTTGTGTGTACGCCGAACGCAATGGAACTGATAGAACTCTGTTCACGGCACGGCACACCGTGGCGTGCCATTTTGTATCCAATCCGTATATCTGAAGATTTCTGGCAACCAATGCTTCCAGGTTTTCAGGGTCTGTTTGTGTATAGTCAAGGTGTTCAAAGATATTATGAAAGAAGCTTCCCGAACGAGTACCCTTGGGAAACATAAAAATATCGCCACCATCATCGCTGCCGGTGGTATCCACTTTCTGCGATGAATCGACCAGCGTGGTCTCCACGGTTTCAAGAAGTGCATCTCGATCAGGGATATCGATGTCCTGTGATTCTTTGACCATCAAACTTGAAAAACTCGACACTTTCCAGGAACAATCTATGTTTCCATTGAATCTGCGACAAAATAGTCGCTCTTTTATTTCTTTTTTGCCAGCGGAAACCGCAACTGATGACTCGGGTAGTGATTCAACCTCAATACTGCCTTGAGATCGGAATGCAAGCTGATGTAATTGCTCCAGTAATTCAGCATCCGTTTTGGTGACGAATTGCTGTTTTAATATGCGGGTTGTATCATCGCAAGACGGTGAGGCTACCACATCGGCCTCATGGTGCAGTAAATATGCGAGGGCGGATGTTTCAGCGGTACGAATGCGGCCCCATGCAAGATAGCAACGGTCTTTGGCTCGGGTCAGCGCTACATACAGCAGTCTCAGATTTTCAGACAAAAGCTCGTTTTGAGCCAATGCGATATGTCCTGGATTTGATTCCAAATTCAGGTCCAGTGTCAGTCGTTGGTTATGTGCAATATCATGAAACGTAAATTCCTTACTTTTTACCAGAGAGCTTTCCCATCCAAACGGACAAAATACCACCGGATATTCAAGTCCTTTGCTTTTGTGGATGGTTACAATTTTTACCGCGTTTTCGTCACTTTCCAGGCGTAATTGATGTTCGTCACGTCTCAGGGTCGATGGGTTGCGTTGCTCGGCCAGCCATTTCAACAATCCCGTTATTCCCAAATTTCTTTCTGTTGATTCCTGGTGAAGGATTTCTGATAGGTGCAGGACATTTGTTAACCGACGTTCACCATCCGCAAAGGCGAGAAGCCGTTGCTTGATCCGCTCTTCGGCCACCAGCGAGCGGAACATGCGGATGAAGCTATATTGATTCCATAGTTGATGAAATTTCCGGATGCGGGTTAGGCGAGTCTCCCACCACTGGGATTGAAAATCCTCAGAAACCAGATCGTCGGCCTGTATTCCCATGATTTCGGTTGTAAAGGCTGCTTTGAGGCGTGATATATTTGTCGGATCAGCAATAGCTGTTAAGATTTTTTCGATGTCCGCTGCTTGAACGGAGTCAAAAACGTTTGCCGTGCTATAGAGCACCGACGGAACATTTCTGGAGGTCAGAACATGTTTCATCAGTTGAGCTTGTTTATTTGTGCGGACCAGTACCGCAATATCCCCGGTTTTTACCGGATTTGTTTTGGTTATGAGTCGACTGATTTCGTCGGCGACGGCATCCGCAATGAGACGCACGGCATCGGTTTTGTTTACGGGTGTGTCGTTTTTGGAGTACTTTCTGGAATCCACATACCAAATGATGAACGGGGCTCGTTTTGCTTCTGCCTGGGTCTGCAGTGCCCTGGGCGAATGTCCTTTTTCAAAGGGAATCTCGTCGAAAACAAATGGATATCTTGTACTGGAAAAAATGGTGTTTACCGCTGTAATCAACTTGGGTTTCGAACGCCAATTTTCTGTTAAGGTAAATTTTGAATCGGCCTGACGGACTGCTTGCAAGTAAGAAAAAATATCCGCTCCTCGAAAACTGTATATGGCTTGTTTGGGATCGCCGATCATAAACAGCAGACTCGTTTTATGGGAAAACAGACGGGTTAAAATATCATACTGAACACTATCGGTATCCTGAAATTCGTCTACCAGGGCGGCTCTGTATTTTTGACGTATGGCACTCGCTAAACGATTTCCTTCATCGGCTTGGAGAGCGTTTTTTACGGTTATGAGAAGATCATCAAAATATTGGATGTTTTTTTCTTTTTTTCTTTTTAAAAGCTCTGAATCTGCAAATGCAAACAATCGAGTTTTAAGAAACAACAAATAGCGCTCCATCTCGGTTTTGAGTATTTCCCCCTGGGTAAATAGGTTATCGCAGAGATCAAAGAAGTCGTTAGATGGAGGGGTGTGGTTCTTTTTTGTCGCCTGAACCAGTTTGGTGGTCGTAAATTTTTCGAAGTCATCGAACAGTGGAAAGCCAATACTGATCGGATTGGCGAAAAAGTTCATAGCATCTACCAGAGCGCGAACCTTTACATCTCTTTTGGTCGTCTCAGGATGAGTGCCGTCGCGCTTCAAGCTGCCATAGGAGGTTGCGCTTAAGGCCGGATCCGTCAACCCACGGATTACGGCCTCTTTTGCAGACGGCCAAGCTGCTTTAAAAGCGTTCAATGATTCACGAAATGGGCCTAAGGCGTTGAGCGGCGGTTTACGTAAATTGGGTACAATGGTTACATCGGAAGTCTTTACGTTGTCCAGCAGTTGACAAAAATAATCCGGCCCGTTTATTCTACTGAGTGTAAAACGGATAAACTCGGTTGGCGCGGGGTAGAACGTCTTGCGCCAAAAATCATCCACGACGTCCCGTATTAACGACGATTGATCCGTGACAAGTTCGGTATCAAATAAATTACGGGTTTCAAAGGCATGTTCATAGAGTATTCGTTGACAAAATCCGTGAATGGTAAAAATCGCGGCTTTATCAAAATCAACCACGGCCTCCTGAATTCGCTGCCTGGACGTTACAAAATCCGGGTGTTTGTTGATCAGGATTTTGATTAGTGGATCATCGCTTGACCCTTTTAAAAATGCGTCTTTTGTTTGTACCAATTTGCTACGGATTCGGCCCTTTAATTCCTCGGTAGCGGCATTGGTGAACGTCAGCACCAGTATCTGATCGACCTGCAATTGTGTCTCTAAAATAAGCCGGATAAACAATCCTTCAATATTGTAAGTCTTTCCCGTGCCGGCGCTGGCTTCTATCAGGCAGACGCCCTCAAGGGGTGTATTCAGGAGGTCAAAGGGCTGCAATCTATCTTTCCAAGTTTGGCAGACGGTGGTTTTATTTCCGGCAATCACTTGAGCAGGTTATCGTTAAGCCGGTAGATAAAAACGAAAACCTCGGCTACGGCCCGATACAGTTCCGGGGGTATTTCGGTGTTGATGTCGAGAGCCTCAAGCACCTGAACCAAGTTTTTATCTTCGTGCAGCGGCACATTGTGGGCTTTGGCAGTACCAATGATTTTTTGGGCAACTTCTCCCCTACCCTTTGCAATCAGTTTAGGAGCCCTATCTTTTTTTCCATCATATTTCAGGGCGACTGCCTTTGAAGATGTATCCATAATTAAACTCGCAAATCCACCCGTTTGTCGGTGGCAACCCTCATGTCCTCGCGATCAAAATCGAGGATTTTATTTTCGGAAACAACCACATTCACGAATATAGGATCAAAGAAGTGATTTAAGGCTTCTTTCAACGAGTGATAATGTCGCTCTATCTCCCTTTTCGCCGAATTTTCTTTGACATAAAAGCTTATGGTTAATTTGGTATCCAGCAGAAAGAAATCTGTTCGAACCTCCCCCAGGCGATCCAACGCAAGCAGCAGGGAAATGCGATAACCATTGTGGGACTCTCCCGGGCGTTTTTTCTGATAGTACACCTTTAAGCGTGCCACGTGTGCATCTTCTTTTAACGGCAACGCAAAAGTGAATAATTGAAATAATTCCGATTCGAGCCGTTTTTCGGAAAAAAGGCCTGAATTTTCGATATATGAGACCAGTTGCGGTATTAGTTTTGCGATGTTTTTTTTTAAATCAAAAGATTCAAAATAAGAATTTAACGTATCTAAAATATGTATGAATGTATTTGATCTGTTTTTGTCTGTTTGGTTCTGGATAGTCTGTGCGGATAGGTGCCTTGACTGAGCTTGGATTTTTTTTAAATGATCATCATTAACGGTGTTGACCTCATGCGCAGCATGAATTTTGGATGACGGATTCTCGCCGCCATGTCTGATTACGCCCATTCTGAGCTGTTTATCGGATTCCAGGACCTTGACGAGCAAATTTTCGCCCAACATCACGGGTATTTTTATATCCGCAGTTGCCCGAAATTTTCCGAAATCAATTAACGCACGATCGCCCTTTAGCTCAAGTACTGTCAACCTGAGTACCTCACCGGGTTTGAAGGTCTTTAACGCCCATTTTGCTTTGTTCAGCTCGGGTTTAAGCGTAATGGTTATCGGCGACGTACCATCCATACATTCATCCATTTGCATTATTTCTTCGTATAATACACACCTGGAATCCAACTTTTATGTATTTTTGCGGTCTGTTCAGGGTCTACCTTTGTTTCGTCTAAAAACTTAAAGCTTGCCCATCCGACTCGAAAGACATCATCGTGGTGTAATTTTTGACGCGTAATCTTCTTTCCATTTACAAAGGTGCTGTTGGTGCTGCCAAGATCCTCAATGAAATAATCCGGCGTCTCCTTGGAATCCGGATTTTCTGACCTCTCAATTAGCGCGTGTTTGGAGCTGACAACTGCATCGTCGATGTAAATATCATTTTCGGGACTCCGGCCGATTGTCAATTTCGGTTCGTCAAGCGGGTATTTGTTTATCGCGACGCCTTCATGTAATTGTACAATAAGTGCCATAGGTTATCTCCTTGTTAGAGTAAAATTTCCGTGCGATGCTGAAAAAGAGGTTCGAAGATGCTGACGGCATTTTTTTTAAATGCTTCATCGATAGGATCCAATCGACGAAAGCAAAGATTGTAATAGGGATCTTCAAATTCACCCTTTGGATAGTCAACAACATCATTGCCAAACCATTTTTTCCTGGCCTTGCTTAAAGCGAATTGCCCAGATCGGGATCTCTCCAGCAAATATTCGGCGTATAAAAATGAGGAATCCGGGAAAAAGTGAATCGGCATTGTCAACCCCTGCCGGAATATTGATACAAGATCTTCGAGAATCTCTCTACTACCGGACACCCGATCAAATTTTACAGCTGAACCTTTGCATATCAGAAAGCTGGTTTTGCAGTAATCCGGAGGGGTTAGAGCGCAAAAGATAAGGTGATAAATCCACGCTTTCATAAGGTCTTTAACCCGTTGCCTGGCGTAGCGGATGTGAACGATACCACACTCATGCACATCAGACAGGCGCCCCCGTAATTGAAAATTTGAAATGGTAAGATCGACGTCCAGCGGATCTTTGAATTTGGAACTGATATACGGCTCTGTTTTTTCGATAAATGCATCCACTCCGATGCTCATCTCAGTGTAGTGAACATCTCCGACGTTACCATGGGGTAATTGTCCTAAAGACTCCTGGATGGGTTTAAATGCAACCAGTTCAATCCCGGAGAGCCGGCTTTTTATTAAGTTTTGTTCAATTTGATATCTTTCCAGATTGCTTAATGTGAAATTTTCACGTTCATCCGATGACCGTGTGTTTTCTTCCAGATGGAACCCTAAGCGTCGCTGAATGAAAAACTTGGCAGGGTGTTGGAAAAACAGGCATAGCGTATCTATATCGATAATTTGCCATTCTTCGGATTCTTCATTCGTCATTGACAGACTTTTGGTGATAAATGGGGGCGGCTCAATTTGGTTCTGGGATCCGATGCCGGCGAGCATGTTTTCAGAGGAATAACTGAACAGACGGGTATCCTCTCCCTTAAAATACTCTGCTGAAAACGGCTGTAGGCGGTGATGGGTCGTAATCCGTTCCAGTGTCTTTTGGTCGGTTGTCATAAAGCAGCTATCGATGGTGTCAAGCAATTCGCTAACGAGGACAGAGGGCGGTATGGGAGAGTTATCCTGGATGCTTTGCCCTATGTAGCTGATATAGAGCGTTTTTCGGGCCGATATGATCGACTCAAGGAAGAGATGTTTATCGTCGTTTCTGCGGGATCGATCACCGGTTCTGGGATTTTTGGCCATGAGATCGAAATTCAACGGTTGATAATTTCTTGGAAAGGTATCGTAATTCATTCCGATCAGACAAATCACCTTAAATGGAATGCTTCGCATAGGAAGCATCGCGCAAAAGGTGATTCCGCCCGTAAGAAAGCCGAAACCATCGCTGCTTTTAGCCAATCGGTTCTTCAGGTAGGATCGTATAACCGCGCCTTCAATTTTTTCCTCAAATCCAGAGTGCGCCTCTTTGCTGACCAAATCATCTAATACATGCCGTAAAAATTGAAGCTCCCGCTCGGTGCTGTCATCGGATCGAAAAAACTGCTCGAGAAGCACAAGCAGGGTTTCTTGCCATTGACTTAGTTTTCTGGGTGTATCCGCAATTTGGGCCCATGAGAAAAGCCGATCGGTAAACTCCAAAAATTTTCCAAGAATCTGCACATGGCTGCCTTCGATATTATCATAGGGTAGAATGCCGTTGAACATGATTTTGTTTTTACCTGGCATGGCATATCCAAGCATGAGCCTTTCCAATCCGGCTCGCCACGTGTTTTCCGAAAACCCGGGAAGTCCAATACTGCGGCGACTTTCTTCATCAATGCCCCACCGAATTTGCGTATCTTTTATCCAGCGCTCGATAACTTGGAGATCAGTTTCAACCAGTCCAAAGCGCTCCTTGATTCCTGGAAATTCCAGTAATCTGACAACCTGGGCGGCTTCAAATCGACTCCCCGCGATGTCAAGCAAAGCGAGAAATCCTTTTATGATTTGACTCTCAGTGCGCGGGCTCCGATCTGCAATGCTGAATGGAATTCGTTGCTCCGGCTCGGTTTCGGCATCAAACACGGCATGCACATAGGGTGCATAGGTTTCAATATCCGGCGTCATGACAATGATATCTTTTGGCCCTAACGTCGGGTCTTCTTCAAACATGGCAAGAAGATTATCATGCAGTATTTCGATTTCCCGCATGGGGCTATGGCAGGCATGCACTTGAATGGACGTGTCCTGTTTGGACGCAACAAAAGTCTCACGTTTGCGGTCAAACGATGGCTTAGCGTCTGAGACGACCGTCGCCGGGGATTCTCTATCTATGAGATGTAAAATGTCTGATTGTATACCGGCCAGAACAGAAGCTTCCTCCGGTTCTTCGAAATGCTCGTAGATCTCGCCCTCAACTCCGCTGATCAATTTAAAAAAATCACGTCCCGGAGATCCCATGGACGCCAAAATTCGATTGCCCTCTTCAAAGTGATACCATTCGATATGTTCAGCAACGCGCGGATTTTTTCGCTGAATTTTATGCAATTCCCGCCCCGAAACAATTTCCGCCCAATACTCCTGGCAGGGATCCAGCAAAAAAAAGTTGATTTCGATCAATTTGGATAGTTCTGCGAATGCCTGCAAATGAAAAGGCGGCAAATAGGATATCCCAAAAATCGAGACTCGCTCAGGCAAGTCGGTCGTGCTAAAATCATGGGACTTAATTTGGTCAAATAGTTTTTGCCTTAGCCAGGCTCGGTGCCTTTTTTCATTTCCATGGACCAGCTCGCACCACAGGGCAGCCTGCCAGGCGTGAGGTGAGGTAATGTCGACGTTGCCTTTTTCCCATTGGAAAATCATCTCGGGACGAAAAACTAAATACTGATCGAATAGATCTGCAATTTTATTTGAAATTTGAAACAGCTTGAGCTGATACGAATCACCTTCCAGGTAGTATTTCAGGGGTTTATATTCAGGTCGCTGAATGCAGCGTGGAAGTATACTCATAAGTCTAAACATCATGGTATCCGGATCAAACGGCGAAGTCTCTGGCATATCCGGTATCATTCGTTTGAATATATCTTCCAGGAAAGAATTGGGAAACGGAAAGTCACAGTTGGCGCAAACCCCGTTATGACGGGCGAGTTCCATTGAAACCCAGCGCTGCATGCCTTGACTCTGTACGACAATAATCTCCGGAGTGAGGGGTGAAGCCAGCGGTATACGGACGAGCTGGGCCAGTTGCTCTGCCAGAATTTCGGTGCGGTTGCTCGTATGTATTTTCAGGCCGGCCATACAACGTATTTTAAAAAATTCTCCATTAATCGTCAAATGCCAGAATTCAGCGGGAGATGGTGAACTGTTGGATGAACATCCCCACTAGCTCGCTCAGGCAGGGTTGAATTGATGAGTTTAGCCCGGATCCAAATAATTAGCCCAAAAAGCGCGCTGCAAATCGATGAAAGCGCATCTGGTAGTAGGCAATGTTAGCCTGTATGGCCAATCTTGGATCAAAGTTGGGGTTTCTGATTTTTGCCATTGACGATACGTAGTTGACATGTTGGGCAACCGAGAGAGGGCACCCCTTTATATGGATGTAACGAGAGGATCGATTAAAAAATGCCTGGGTTTGAGCGCTCATGATTTTTAAAAGCATATCGTTAGACTTGGTCTTGTTTTCATCAACTTCCGATGACGTCTTGTAGCTGCTTCTTATGTTAACTTGTTTCCCGTCAATTTGCCCTTCCCAGCTGGTGCAGTTTCCGGCGAAGATAACGCGCTCATCAGCTGTTAAATTCAGCGGGCCGTCTACTTTGCCAATGACGTAGCGGACCTTTCCCATCTCCTTATCAACGTTGGGATAAAACCCTCTGAAAATATGCATAGCCTCCTGAAGGGCACCGGGGCAGCCGCCCCAGCAATAATCCGCAGAATGTTCCTCGGGGAATGTGCCCACGGTGCAAGACAAATTTGTTTGTTCACCAAAATAATCATCGATTCTTTCCAGGCAAAATTCAAAATTAGTTGTCTTTTCTTGCACTTCTGCTAGAGGAAAATCGCCGCCAACATCGATTTGCTCAAGGTCCATGGGTCCGAAACCTCTTTCAGATGCATAGCGCAAATGGATGAGCTCTCTTGGCTCTATATTAACCATGTGACACCCCACAGTGTCCACAGCGCAGGAATTGGTCCCCATAACAATTGCACCCAAAGAAAACGGCGTTGGGGTTAGCATCATTTTCTGCCCGGCCGTAATTCCGTCAATCGCAATAAATTTTGGCTGGATGACAGCCTGCAGATCGGCAATTTTGTGCTCCAGAAATTGATTGTGATCTACAAGACGGTGACGATCATCTTGAATTCCAATGAAATTTTTCAAACTGAGGGTTAGCCGACACCAGGGATGGGCCTTGAATTTGGGCAAATTTATGAGAAAGTCGCACTCCGCAATTGGTTTGGGCACAAAAACCTGGTTGCGCAGCACTTCCGAGCCCTGTATTTTTACCGGAACTTGTTTAACCTCATCGAAATAGTGGACATTAATGGTATGTTTTTTTATGATTTCGGGGTATCCTGCATGCTTAAAGTTAAAGCGGGTCGGTATGGTGATGCCCGAACGCTCGCCCACTGCTATTTCTTTGACATCCTTTGCCCGCGCTTTGGTCGCGACAATGACGCCATCGAGAAACTCCTTGCGAGTAAACGCATAGGGAAATATCTCCGGATGAGCGAGAACCACATTGGGTTTCAAGAGAATTTTCCCAAAGGGTGTCACACCCAGCTCCTGCATCCCCTCTTTAACGATGCCGGCAATCCTGGTGGGATTGTATTCATCGCAACGCATGATGAGAACCTTGTGTTTTTTTTCCACGCGG
>WOR8_10004437_pt1 | contig 13629 bp, 11 predicted proteins | sample DeeMarSeWOR38_10_FD_19890 | JGI IMG/M metagenome (IMG submission 19890) | reverse complement strand
CCCTGATAACCTTAGCCGGAACACCGCCTACAAACACATTGTCCGGTGTGTCATGTGTCACTGCGGCATTTCCACCTATTATGTTGCCCTTTCCTATTGTGACACCTCCTGCCACTACAACGTGTGCTCCTAACCAACTGCCTCGTCCGATTCGAACTGGCATGCAACGATAGCCTCCGAACCTGACAGAACCATTTTTGAAGCCATGTTTGCTTGTCGCAACCACGACATAAGGCCCGAGCATAACTTCATCCTCGATTTCCAGTCCACCGGCGGCATTGAGCCAGCTACCCTTGGCAAAATATACATTATCTCCAACTTTCAATCGATCTACTTCCAAAATAGTAACATCTCGTCCCACGGTGAAGTTTTTACCGCACTTTCCAAGAAACCACGAGAACAAAATCCCTCGAATTCGGATTGTAATAGCATTGTCAGACCACCAGTTTGTCAGCAAGCATACCAGACCAAGCGGTAAGGCGTAGCGCAGTTGGTATTTCACTTCTTCAATTAAAGACCGGTCCCTTCTCACATTAGATTCCTTTCGCACCAGCTAAAACACAATTCCAAAATGCAATCTTAGTTTGTCGGATCTTTTTAAGTTCATAAGCCTCTATCACTTTTTCAAAATTAACCCGAGATTCTTCCTCCAACTGCTCAAAATTGCCTATCCGCTCCGCAATGGCCTCTGCCAGCATCGCCGGCTGTGCAGGAGCAACAAGCTGAGAATCAGTCAAAAGCTCTACGATACCACCCACCCGACTACCTATAGCCGGCAGTCCTCGAGCCATAGCCTCAATTAGTGAACGAGGCATACCTTCCGTCAAAGATGGCAAAACAAACAAGTCGGCCCAGTCCAAATAGCTAAAAAGCTTTTCCCCGTATTGTACCGGGCCCATCAATTTAACAACTGATTCCAAATCCAAAGACCTTGCTTTCTCCCTGAGCGGTTCAAGCTGTCGCCCCCCTCCCACAATTTGTAATTGCCATCCAAACACACTCTGCGCTATGAGCGTGGCGGCCGCATCCAATAAAAATTGATGCCCCTTCTCCATCTCCAAACGTCCGACGGACAAAACCCGAAGTGGTTGGTGACGGAAATCCTCAACCGTCCGCGGACCACGTATCAGTTCCGGGGTTAAACGAATACTGGAGAACACAAATTCACGATCCGCGTTTTTAGTTGGGTAGAGACTGCGGCAAAACTGACTGACATAACTGGCACAGTACGAACCCAAAACCTGCCTCCTCGCCATGTAATCACTCAACCACGCAATAGTCCTGCCGACAATAGGGTAATCATTCCTGGTAAAATGCGTAAGCGCCTCCCCAATATGACCTTGCAACTCACGACTGTAAGGCTTGCCAAGAATCTTCAGACACAACCACAATGCTGTGCAAACATTACCCGAGCGGAGGATAAAACATTTGCCCAAACGAGCTGCCCTGAAAGCGGCGACAAACAAACTAGGCAAATAACGCAAGAATTGCCGGACACCAATATAATCCGGTATGCCAATAAAATGTACATTAACACCGTCGGACATGAAATGATCCTCAGGTACGTGATCACAATGACCCACCCGAGCAAGAACATAGACCTCGTCAAATACTTCCAAATATTCACTCCAATAATCATAACCGAACGACAAAGAGCTGTAGATTCGCCCCCCCACTTCGACAAAGTGATGTTCAATAGCCACTACAAGTGTTGATTGTCCTTGTTCTCGTGTTTGCACTGAACTCTATATCCGAAAAGCGCCTTGTCCTACTGCTTTTTCAGAGTCGAAGATTGGCCCGGCTCGTGAGTCTTGAAAGGATGCTGTTTTGAATAAGCCACGAGTTCTCGGGCTACTGCCAACGCCTTATGTTCCCTGGGATAAAGGAAAAGCCCCTTCTTGCCGGACCACAGATCTGACCGCTCGAAAATATTGGACACCAGAAAATATGGCCACCGCCACTTCCCATCGTCACGGACTGTGTTAATATAAGCCCCAAAGATCTCATATCCATATTGTATACTCTTTATTCTTTTATCATCGAACCAGTAAGTATCTGTAGCAATTCTATACTTGCCCAATCTCCCAAGAGTATTTGCAGGATGCTCTCTACGAATATACCCGCCTGGATACACAAATTCCACCTTGCCAATCTTACCCACCACTTCGCTGATTACACGCCTCAAACGCTCCTGTTCTTCCAGACTCACTTTCTTTCTCCCACGCCAATATTTGTGTACGGGTGTATTAGCATACGTCTCAGTATCTATGGCCACAAAATCCGCCCCCACTTCCTTACCTTCCCGGCGCAATATCTGGAGTTCCCGAATATAATAGTCCGGGTCGAAGATGTCTTCGGCACTGCTGTCCTTAACATCATATAACACCCAAAGAGTCCGACTCCAGATGAGTTTAGCACCTGACTTCTTAACTATCTCTATCGCCTTAAGAACGTCGTTCTTGCTTCTGTAATCAAAGTCTTTCCTGTGCATACATTTTATCATAACATGTGAGATCAACTTTGAAGACAGTGCTGTCTTAAGTGCAACGACATTGTCTCTATGCACATTATGATACCAGATAATCATTGGCGTCTTGTTAGGATCCACTGCATCCACTGTCTTAGCATTTGGATTAATCTCCCGGGCGCCGTTCTCATCTGCAGAACAAGCCTTCAGTGCAACCAGAACAATTGAAACAACAACTATAAGCCAAGATAGCAGCCCAATTCTTATGCATTTCCTAAATAGGCTTTGTATTTTCATGTTTTCTTTCCATTTTATCAGTCTATTCAGAATTATCTCTACTTACTACAAAAGACAAAATCAGTCAACAGGTATGAGCCGCCTGTAATCCGCTTGCCATCAGGTTCGCATGGGCATTGATTCCGCAAACGCCGTACCATTCCCCTTCATGACCGTTATTGCAAAGCGCCAACTGTACACATAGCTTCCAAATATCGGCTTGTATTCCTTCTGGAATAGAACTTCTCAGCCGCACTGCGGCTATTGGCGCGATAGTCGTTTAACTTGCTTTCGTCACTGGCTAAGGCCAAAATACCGCTTACCAGCCCCTCAAGGTCATCAGGCGCAACCACAATACCGCATCTATGTTGCTGAATCGTGTGCGCCACTTCGCTCTCATCCTCACACAGGCCGATCAGAGCCGCTCCGGCAGCCATGGCATAGTAGGTCTTGCTTGGGACACTCAATCCTGCACAACCTTTATCGAGCGTCACAATAAAAATATCCCCGGTAGGCAGTGAAAAGGGCAATGTATCTTCGGATTGAAACGGCAGCACTGTTAAATTATCCAAATCGTCCTGTAGTCTTGCCTCCAAAACAAGCTTCATTTTGGGCCCCTCCCCTATAATCATAAAACTGATGGAATCATCTTCCTTCAGCTCTTTGGCCGCAGCTAATATGGTCTCTATATCATGAGTTTCGCCGAGTTTGCCCGAGTACATCACAGTCAGTTTTCCAACCTGTCCATATCTCTTGGCGAAATCATTTTTATCTTTTGAGATCGGTCGAATCCGGTCGGTATCCGCCCAGTTAGGTATAACAACTACATTGCCCGGCAGCGTCTTACTGCGGTCAAATTTCTGGCCAAGCCTCTCGGCCATCTTGTTACCTATGGTGAACACAACCTCGGCATTCTCGTAGATCAAACGATTCATTCGCTCCCAAAGGCGAGTTATAAGACCCGTTTTTTTCAGAACTCCAAAGTTAATTAATACATCGGGATAAATATCATGAATAAGAGAAACGTAACGCTGTCCTCGCAAACGCTTGGATAAATAACCGACAATTCCCAGAATCGGTGGGTTCGACACCAAAAATAGGAGCGCGCTACGCGGCTGTCGCCAACACCTAACTAATGCACAAAAAGTATATCTGAGCCAGGATATGAGTCGGACTGTGTTGTTTTCAGTTCGGTAAGTAGGAGCAACTACAATCCTTAGTGAGCCGATTCTGGGAGCTCTCAAAGTATCAGGATGACCGGTTATTAACAATGACGGTGTCCTTTCCTTTGAGATATCTTCCGCCAATTCCCTGAAAAGAGGTCCTGCCATTTGATTGAGGAATATGATCCGCGGATATTTGGGCATGTCATTCATATCTACTTTTATCTGAGCCAACCACCGTTAACAGGACTTCTTCCGAACTGTATGCGATAAAACTTTGTCTTCCCATAAGAATTTGAAAAATGATTCTTCAATAACCGTGCTCAAAGCGTTCTGATCTGATTCCGTAACTCTTAATATCTTTTAGAACGTCGATCGCACTCCTTCTTGAAACCTGTGACACTGTCTTCGATACAAGAACCGGTCCTTACCGTTCCTGTTTCTCACGATGTGTCTACGCGGTTAGGTTCTCTAATTCGCCTACAGCCATTCTTACTATATCATCCCAGGTGAGTGAAAATTTTTTCAACTGCTCATAACCGGCGGCTGTTAACTCTCTTCTCATCCGAGGGTTGGATTTCAACATTGAGAGTTTTTCTACAAGACTCACCGGCCGCCAGGGATCGTAATAAACAGCAGCGTCACCACAAAGGTAACGTGAGAAATCCATATCAGATGTCAAAATGGGAACACCAAAGTACATGGCTTCCAGATAGGTGACACTGAAGCTTTCTATGAGAGTAGGCATTATGACAAGTTGAACGCTGTCGTAATATGACTTCAAGTCCTCGCAGGCAATAGGACCGACATTATGCACCAAATCCTTTAGCTGAGGATTTGTGTTAAGCCGTCTAATAAATTTCTTTGAATGTACGTTGTCATGCTCTGAGATAGTCGTGATGAATCTTGTATCGTCAAAATTCTCACCAGACCGAAGACACGCGTCTAAAACCATCCCGGGATTTTTATGAGGATAGTATTTTGTTAGAATCAGGCAGTTGAACTTATCCTCTGAAATTCCGTGAGGTCGAGTTTTTGCGATTTCTTCTCCGGCCTTCGGCAGGAAAATCGGCAACGCATTGGGAAGTATGCGTATCTTGTCTATCTGGTAACCGTAATAATCCGAGACGTGCCGACGCATGACCGGCGTTTGACAAAAAAGAAGGTCCGTATGTTTTAAAACACAGCCTAAATTAAACCGCTGAAGCTTGATTTGCAATCGTTCTCGCAACGTGGCATGGGCAAAATGCTTGCCCGGATAAACAAGGTATGCATTGCTTATCCATATGGCTTGGGGACAGTCTACTTTCCTCAGGCCGTGATTACCCATACCAAAAATGACATCTGCTTTAAAAGACCTTAAAATAACCGGAACTTCCCTGAATTCAATTCCGATGCGCGCTAATAACGCCCTGTTGCTGTCCGCGTTTTCACAAAAATAGAAATTGCTGTTCTCGGGCAATTTTATTTTTTCGTACCCACAACCAATTGGTGCAGTTACCAAGTATTCGTTCTGAGGCGCGGACCTAATCAATGAACTGATAAAACCTTTCCCTCGGAGTAAGCCACCTTGAGTACGAAGTGAGTGTGCAAGTAAAGCAATTCTCATTCTATGTTGTTTAGTTGACGGCCTTTTCTTTTTCGTTGTCCGACAATTCCCCATTCAAATGCTTCTCGTACCAACGCTATGTGCTTGTGTGTGGAAAAATTTTCATACATATACCTGTGACCGTTTGCCGCCAGAACAGTCGATAGGTCCCCGTCGAGCATGAGTTTTTCTACGGACTCAGCGAGTGAGTACTCGTCCTCCACCGGCACAAGAAGCCCTGTTTCACCGTCAATGACCAGGTCTGGAATCCCCCCAACTGCGGTCGAGATAACCGGACGTTCTAATATCATCGCCTCCTGAACCGCGCGAGGCAAACCCTCCGTATGCGTTGGTAGAACCACAACATCAGCCATTCTCATCAACGTGGTGATATCCGAACGCCATCCCAATAGGAACACCCTTTCTTCAAGCCCATTATCCGAAATCAGTTCCTTCAAATAATCTACGTATTCTAATTTGCCCCCCTCTCCCACATCTCCTGCCAGCCACATCACAAAATCAAGCTTTTTCTGTTTTAAAAGGGCAGCCGACATAATAGCCGTGTGTTGTCCCTTGGTTCGAACCAACGAAGCCGGAACAAGGATTTTGTATCTCTTGTCATCTCCGGGTAAAGGCGTCGAAGGTTCCTTGGAAGCGCCTTCTAATACTTTGTTAAAATCGACGGTATTAAACACGACGTGGATCTTGCTTTCATTAACACCCCAGTTCATCAAAGCTTTCTTGGTTGGATTCGACACCGCAAGAAGTAAATCTGTCCGATACTTTATTAACCACCGGGCATACCAGGGTAGCTGAGATTCCTTGTACCAGCCGTGTGTGTAAAGTGCAATCGCGTACTTGCGAAGGCGCATGGTTGTGGCCAGAAAAAACAAGGATTTGACACTATTTGTCCATATCAAGTCAGGATTTAACTGCAATATCCGCTTTATCAGTCTTCTGCGCAGCTTGAGCAGGATAGGCAGCTGTTTAATCAACCTCAGTATTCTCATCAGTGGCCTGTCCCCGGAACCAATAACCACATCTCTTGCATTGGCAATCAAGGTATACACACGAACATCTTTTTGGGCCATCGCAGTTGTATATTCCTGGCAGAAACCATATGCATCAATTACGTGAACTTCGTTCGATTTACTGAGTTGCTCGCAAAGCAGCACTGTACAGTTCTGCGCCCCCCCGTAATGCGTGATGAAGTCAAAGTATACAAGTCTTCGATTTTTCATGTACTCAGACGAGTATCTGCCTTTACAGTCCCCGACCCGTGCTCTCGTCCCATCTGTTCTTGATTATAACTGCCGGGATACCCCCAACAATTACATTTTCAGGCACATCCTTTGTTACTACGGAATTGGCACCTATTATCGAATTCGACCCTACCTTAACAGGTCCAAGTACCACAGCACCCGCTCCAACAGAAACGTTATCCCCCAGTTGTGGTTTGCTTCGCCCGGCTGCGTCAACCTTATTGAAATTACCACCAAAAGTGGTGTTCTGGCGAACGTCACAGTTTTTCCCAATAATCGTGCCGATACCGATTACCAAACCTATTGTGTGGGAAATTCTTAAACCCGGCCCTATCTCTGCTCCGGTCGCTATGCAGCAAAGACAGAGATGATGTATCAAACGTTCACAAAATCCTGCTACTATGTGAATCCGCCGCTTTCGGAACCAGTGACCGATCCGATATAACAATACCGCCCGAAAGCCCATATCTCGAATGGCTTTAGGGAGAAACAGCAGTACATTTCCCTTCTTGCCTCCATATCGAAAATAATCATACTTGAGATTGTCAAACATCTTGCTTTCTGCTCAAACTTAATTGAGTTCTAATGTCTTTCCAGTCGTTTCTGTTCAACCATAAACATCGAGGCAAGGCCACCTGGTATTTCTTTATCACCACTATTGTCAACGTAACCAGTAATACTGTGTTACCTGCTGTTGATGCCAGAGATGCTCCTTCGATACCTATTGTTGGAATCAGTACAAAACAGAGGGCAGCGTTAATCAGCGCCCCCACAAAAAGCGCTATTGCAGACCATTCCGGCGAACCTCTGCTGCCCAACAATCGCATCAAAATCCTGCTCATCAAGTATAATACCGTACCGGGCAGCAAAATCATCATGGGCTTAACAGCAGGAAGAAACTCCCAGCCGTACATCAGAATTATTAACCATTTACCACCTAATAATATAGCTGTGACTATTATTACGCTGACAGTACTGGTAAATCGCATTACTTTTTCCACATGCCTGGCCAGTTTATCATCTGGCAGTGAAGCCCACCGACTGAACAACATGGGGAAAATGGCCTGAGCAGCCGTAACCATTAGCATCGCAATCCGTAAGCCTCTGCTAAAGTACCCGAGACTTTCAAAATCATCGACCAGCAGCTTTATTATCATAATATTCAATGTGGAATTGAGCAGCACCATCACATCCGCCCAATACTGTCTGATTCCCATTATGCCAAGTGTGTGGCTGACGGTCCACGTGGGCTTTATAGAGAAATTCACCCTCTCTCTCATCAAGTACCATCCAATACCGGCACGGAACACCGCCACTGATACAAAACACAATATTGCCTGTCCGGTATCGAGGACACCTGAAATCCATAGAATCAGTACCAAAGAAAAGGTGCCAATCGTGGCAAAAAGTCTCATAAAGCTAAGTCTTCTCGCTTCGATTTGGATCAAAAGACAGTTACGAGCTACGGCACCTTGCAGCACAATTGGTATATACAAACCCATACCTAACAAAGCAAACCACGGAATAGGACCAAAGTATCCCGCTCCATAATAGACTAATACGGCCACAGCTATACCGCTCACAATACCCAGAAATAAAGTAGCCCATATAGTATTCATCAGGTACTCGCTTGCTTTATCACGGTTGCGCTGACTGTGGTAAAGAAAGGAAATCGGGAATCCCAAACAGCTCAGTTGAGCTGCCAACATTAAAGTGGAAGTTAGAAGGGAATATTGACCAATCCCGGCCGGCTGCAACACCCGCGTAAGTATTATCGTCTGGGCGAGTCCGATACCAAGACATACAAATTCAGTGCTATTTACCAAGATGGCTTTGCGTAACAGGGACATATCAAAAACTAATAAATGCCATAGAAGCTTACGACCTTTATCAAACTCTGTCTCCCTCGTCCGTTTTCAAACCGATATATAACAAAAACGGACTAAAGCGAGTGCTCTCAAAACCCCTATCTCTTAGAATGAGGCGGAATATCGGATTCAATAACATTTGCAGTTTATGACAGGCTGACAGTGCTAATCTGAACAAAAATTTATCACTGCTGGCCAACAAACTCAAACGAAGTGTCCCGCAGTAGTCACAATATAGAGCAGACAATCCTCTCCTTTCAAATAGCTTGCTAAATTTCTGTTTTGACATTATATCCAGATTGTGCATTTCCAAACGTTCCGAGTCAATCAGCGATGAACATGCTCCATAAATGCTGCGGCGGCTTAAGTTCGGAATACTCACCATCAGATAGCCGCCATCGGCGAGCAAATTGAGGTGTTTATCAATAACATCTTCAACATCGGTAAAATGCTCTATGAAACCCCTGGAAATAACTATGTCAAAATGTTGCCTGAATCTGTCTTGAAACTTGTAATCAAAGAAATCTGCATGTATCACATTATCAGGATCGATGTTATACAAACTAAATAACTTTCTGTTTTGAATCACACCGGGCTCTGAGTATTCAACACCATAAGGGATGAATCCGTATCTCTTGTGTAGTCTTACAAGGAAATCTCCCGGAGCGCTCCCAACCTCTAATACCTTGACACCTTTAGTCTTTGGAAGAAACTTCTTTAACGTCACGTCCCACAAAAGATAATCAGAATAGTGGCAAAAATACTGGCCCAGCTTTGTGGTTGTAAATGTTTTCCTTGGAGCATCAGGTCTCGAACAAGTCCGTTTCTTTTCATACCAACTGTCCCACCATTCTTTAGGCACTAACTTCTTCACTGGAGCACCTTAACCTAAAAGACGTCAGAATCTAATTCACTGTTCGCAGCGGTCTCCATTGCTGTATCGTATTCCAATTGCCCCTTCGTCCATGACCGCATATACCAGACAATACCTAACCATACACCTGAAGGTATGGCCTGGAATTTCGAGACTTGGTTGGGCAACGACATTCCTCCTATGAGTTGTGCAATGATTAGTACTTGGCATATACAGATATTCCGCCTGATTTCCGGATCATACCTTCCGAACTTCTTTGCTTTTGCTAAAACAAACCAGCCGCTGACAATTACAAAATAGTACAAAAATGTGCCGACTGCCCCGGTCGAGTAGAGAAAATCAAAAGGTGCTGTATGCGTATATACAAAAGCGGTATATGCTCGAAATGTACCAAAACCGGCACCTAAAAAAGGATAGCGATAAAAAATCTCCATAGCCTGTTCGAGAATTAACAACCGGCTGATATCCGTCCCAACACCGATAGAGATGCCGGGAACATTGCGTATCCCAAGAGCCCAAAGAAAACCTGCCAATCGCCGCATAATCATAAGCTCTTTCGTGGCACTAAGAATTATTAACAAAACAATCAGAGAAGCCACAGGAAGAAGAAACTTTACGGCCCGTCCACCTTGACGCCATATATACCAGCCGCCGGCAGCAATGAAACATAAAACTGTCAAAAGAGCGCCGCGCGAAACGGTTAATACAACCACATGTACCGAAACCATGGCCATTACCATACATACTATACGGACTATCCACTTCAACCTGCCACCCACCATAAAAAACAGACAAAGCCATGAGACAAACGCCGTGGCTGCTATTGCGCCTAAAGCATTTGGTTCCCCTACTGTTCCCACCTGTCTTTCAGCGTATGACATATATGATGGACTAAAAGTGCTTGTCAATACTAAGAAACCTGAACCAAGAGCACACGAGATCAAATAAAAGCGCATTCGTTGAAAACTATTGCATCGCAGCGCAACAACCAGCATAACAAATTGGATCTTCCAAAAATAGATCGCTGAGAAAAGAGAAAGAAGACGATACTCTGACATCAGCGAACCTAATAGAATCCATAGGTATAGACCGATAAGTGCGAAAAATTCACGCTGAAAATGGTACCGGCTAACGAACAAACTCAATAGCAGCAATACTGGAATAGCCATACCAATGTTACTTAATAAGTCATTGTAAACGCTAAAGTTAGTGGCTAACATGGCAACAATGTAGCTTCCAAATAGATAGTCAAAAGGTCCGGGGTTCGCTCCGGACTGCCCGATGTTACCGCTAAATTCGTCATCTAATAAATAAGTTTCAGCAAACTCAACTTGCATGTTATTGCTCCATAAGCAGTAATCAAGATCCCCTTTTAGTCCTGCGTCTTCTCTACCATCTTTCTTGCGGTTACTTTCCTTGTCTCAATGGTTCGTTGCCCCGTGTGTGGGTCGATAAATGGAATCAATCTGTCAGCGTACATCCTTGTTTTTCGATTTGTCCTGCAGGATGACTATTTAGCATTCACGTAATCCTCTCTGAACACACGCAAAACAGGTACTCTTTCGGGATCAATAACTATGCATCTTACATTTGAAGCTACAATGTCAATCTTCTCCAAATCTTGATTCGCAGGATTAGCCACGGTTATCTGAAAGGATTCAGTTTCGTCCTTAATACAAAAAATCTCTGCATTCTTGAAACCGTCGATTTCTGTCATATGCTGAAGCATTTACTACGGAGAACACGAGAAAACAACAGATGCACATTGTTCAATTAATCCTTGTTTCAATTTGACGAAACAGACAAAAACTGTCAAAAACCGAAATAGCTTTTGTTGTAGGCATTGTAATCTCCGTTTACCAAGGTTCGTGACTTTACTACCGCTTTTCATAGGGCCCATATGCGGTAGATAACAACTACGCACAAATAACGGAAAGCGACTTCTGATTCCCTTACATTTTGGCAGGGATAATATCGATGAATCAATCATAAATCATTAATTTCTCCCAGACTCCGTACCCGTCGGTTGCGCAAAAAATAGACATAAACCAACCACAATACGCCTGAAACAAACGTATCTATCGGTATCTAACTTACTGCCGAAACTTTCTTATAGTGGTCTCGGCAAGTAAAGACCGGTTTTTCTTCTATCTCCTTCCCTGCCATAAGTATCGGCAAATAAAGGACATAGCTTTAGTAAACGCACTCTTCTGACAGGTCCTTACACTCATTTCTAAGTTTGAATTCTGATTAACCGCTTTTATGTCAGCAGCAACCATAAGTGTTTTATCGGCAGTAACATAGGGCAGTTTGTACTTTTGGGCCAATAGAACTCGCCGGACATGCCCCGGATTATTAACTAATTGGGTAATTATCTTTAGAACCACCTCACAAAAGGCAAAAAATTTCAAGAATCAGCCTATTTAGGTAAAAACTATACGCTCATAACTTCCTGTAAGTTCGGAACATGTGGGATGACGTTGGAGAACTCGAATACGTAATGTATCACTCAATCGTACTCGATTTTAGTGCACTGCCTGAAGGAGCAGATGTGTTATCCCAAGTCACGAGGGCCAAGAATAGTGTCAAATGCACCAATTCCATAAAACTTACGACCGATAAAACGTCCGTGTTGTGCCCTGTTCCATCATTAAACGGTTGTAAGCGGCCCACATTGTACCGACTGTCTTTTTAGCGCAGGACACAGATTACAATTTCATTTGTGCCGAGATTCTGTTTTCATCTGCCAGCGGCTAATCCTGTCTTGGCCGCATCAGATACGTAGCGCTCAGACGGTTTCGTCCGTGTATCACGCAGGTGTTTGTATATCCTTACTGCCTCATTATTTCTACCAGCCGCACGAAGCTTCTCAGCCAGCAGCAGACATGCCTTCGTGGCCTGGATTCTTTCCCAGCCGTCAGCCTGATCCGCGGTCTTAAGAAGCATCTTTGCCGAGTCGGAATCACCAATATTGGCCAATGCCCAGACAGCGGTGATACGGACCGCCTCATCTTCGTCGGAGACTGCCTTTTTCAAGTCGCCCACAGACTTTGAGCCGCGAACTACACCGAGATTCTGCAAGATAGTCAGACGAGACTTGCCCCTGACTTTGGGCAAGGCTTTCAGAAACTGCTCAGCGGCCCCGTTACCAATGGCAGCCAGTGCCTGGGCAGCGGGTTCGCACAGTTCCTCATCTACCAGGACTCCACCGAGTGCTTCGACTACTTCTTTGCCCCCGGCTACCTGTAATTGTTGGATAAGATACTTTTGCACCTCTTTAGGCTGGTCGCCGCCGATTTGGGAAGCCAGTGTTCGGGCAAATCTCCGGCGTGGTCTGTCATTATCAACCTTGCAAACGTGCAGTGCCATGCAGTGCAGTGCGTAGTGGGCCTTCACGTCGTCGCCCTTACCCGGTTCGACGAGCATGTCGATAACGCCAATTATGTTCTCACGGCCGCCTCTAAGAATATCTCTGATGGCGCTCTCTATCCTTTCTTTGTCAATATCGGTGCAATACATGCCACGCTGATCTGGATCCGGCATTTGATTGACAAGTCCGACAAGGGCTGATGATGTTTCACTCATTTTTATTTTTCCTTTCTGCAGTTGAATTCTGCTTGCAGATTTCTATAAATGCCAGGGTGCACGCATAGGTTGATTGACCAAACGGTTGGCCTCTTCGTCTCCGATGATTTCTTCCTTCACCGGATCGTACTGGATCTTTCGTCCCATTCGGATGGCGATGTTGGCCAAATGTAAAATCGTTGCACACCGATGCGCCGCAGCAGCGTGGCCTCCGGCCTGTTTCCGAGTGCGAATAGCTTCGGGAAATCCAACCAGCGGTTCGGGGTCCGGCATTTCTTTAATCTTCTTATGGTCCTCCTCACTTAAATCGCTCAGGCTGACGCCTCTGGACTCTTTTCGGTTATAAGAAGGCTTTTGATTTTCCGGCCACTCGGTGCTGTCCATAACAAATGTCAACCCATCGGCATATTTCAGCTCCACCCAGCCCCACATACCACACGCTTCAGGATGCGCCGGCGGTGCGAATGCTTCGATTTCCACCGGGCTTGTATCATCCTTGGCGAAGGTCCACTGGACGGGATCGAAGTGGTGCTGGCCCATGTCCGC
>WOR8_10004434_pt1 | contig 13633 bp, 12 predicted proteins | sample DeeMarSeWOR38_10_FD_19890 | JGI IMG/M metagenome (IMG submission 19890) | reverse complement strand
ATTCCTCTGTAAAGGACATGGCAGATGATCTAAAGAAATATCAGATCACCGAGCGGGGAGCTGACGCCGGCGGGTATTCGGTCAATACGCTGATCCGCAGTATCCGCCGGCCAAAAATTCTCGTTCCATTGATATGTACCGTTGTGATCGCGCTGGCTTTTTCTGTCTGGTTCTTCAACCATCAGGAAAAGGTCCGCTGGGCCAGGGAGGTTGCTTTACCGGAGATCGAGCGGCTGGTAGAGGTCAACTGGCGTGATTTTACTGAACCTTACAAACTGGCTGAAATAGCGGAACAATATATCCCAGATGATGCCCGGCTGAAGGAACTCATCTCCATCTCTACGGTAAATATGCCCATCGCCAGCGATCCCCAGGGGGCAAACGTTTATGTAAAAAAATATAATGCGCCCGAAGACGAGTGGGGATATCTTGGCACTTCACCATTAGACAGCATCAGGATGCCGATCGGTATTTTCAGATGGAAGTTCGAAAAGCCAGGTTATGATACCGTTTACGCTGCTGCCTCCAGCTGGGGCTACCATAAAAACGAAAGATTTATGCCGTATCATCTGTTTCGACAGCTGGATAAAACCGGCAGTATCCCTGCCGGTATGGTACGTGTTGCGGCTACGGAAACCGCATACGGGAAGCTCGATGATTTTTTTATCGACAAAATGGAGGTTACCAACCATCAGTACCAAATGTTTATTAACAGTGGGGGGTATCAGAAAAAGGAATATTGGAAACATACGTTTTTAAAAGACGAACGGGTACTCAACTGGGATGAGGCTATGGAACTTTTTGTGGATCAGATCGGCCGCCCCGGTCCATCGACCTGGCTGGCTGGAGATTATCCCGAAGGGCAGGACAATTATCCGGTTTCCGGCATCAGCTGGTATGAAGCAGCCGCTTATGCTGAGTTTGTGGGTAAACATTTGCCTACTTTAATACACTGGGGCATTGCCCGGGGTGAGCTAACTCCCATGATCGAAGGATTTCAGATGGGTGGGGATGCCCTGATCGTTCCCTTCAGTAATTTTGGATCTGATGGTCCTGTTGAAACCGGAATTTTACCGGGTACAACCGCCTATGGCGCCCACGATATGGCCGGTAATGTGCGCGAATGGTGCCTGAATGAAACTCCGATCGGCCGTGTGATCAGGGGCGGATCATGGGAAGATAATTCATATATGTTCGGAAATATTACCCAGGCACCGGCATTCGACCGTTCTCCCGGGAACGGATTCCGGTGCGCGCTTTATTTATCCGAAGATAAAATTCCAGCATCGGTTTTTAATCCGGTCGAATTAGGGGAAGATCATGATTTCTACCAAGATATTCCTGTCTCTGATAACGTCTTTAACATTTACAAAGAGCAGTTTTCATACGACAGAACCGAGCTGAAGGCTGAGATCATTGCCAGCGACAGCAGTGCCAATGAATGGATCGAAGAACGTATTACTTTCGATGCAGCCTACGGTGATGAACGGATGATCGCCATCCTTTTCCGGCCAAAGAATTATCAACCGCCTTATCAGACCGTAGTATACTTCCCGGGTTCCCAGGCATTCTGGCGCGAATCGAGTGTCGCCCTCGGCAAAGTCCGTGAATTCAGGATATTCCTTTCATTTATCCTTAAAAACGGCCGTGCAGTCATATATCCCATTTATAAGGGAACGATGGAGCGTAAGGACAAAGCGGTAATGCGTTCGCCGCGGGATTCCTACCGCAGAGCCGAATTTCGCATCAACGTGGTCAAGGATTTTAGAAGGTGTCTGGATTATCTCGCCACGCGTCCGGATATAGACAGTGACAAACTAGCCTATTATGGTATGAGCTGGGGCGGCAACTGGCCCGCAGCACTCATCCTCGCGGTTGAAGACCGGCTCAGGACGGCTGTTCTGTTGGCCGGTGGCCTTATCGCACAGGGACGCCAAGAAGTAAGGCCGGTTAATTATATCACGCGGGTAAGATTACCTGTACTCATGCTCAACGGCAGATACGATTCACAGAATTATTACGACAAGTCCATCACGCCTATGTATGATCTTTTGGGAACACCTTCTGAGCACAAGGTGCTGAAATTGTATGACACCGACCATATTCCGCCAAAAAATGAATTTATCAAAGAAATCCTGAACTGGTTGGACAAATACCTGGGACCGGTTAGATGAAAAAATGACCGGGGACTTCTACCCCTATGCATTCGGCAGAGGCTGTAAACAGATCAACGATTCAATTGTTTTTTATAATTCTGAAAATAAGTAATGATTGCCTCGGAAAGTGGTTCGGCACCGAAGCGTATTGGATCGGTCACCGGAAGACCTGTGCGTGTTTTCAGATCCTCTACCAGTTGCCCGGCGCGTTCATCCGAAAGATTATAGCTGTTCAGCGAAATGCCGATCACTTTTGACGGTTTGACAAACCCGAGCATCTGCTCGTGCAGACGGATGGATGCTTCGATATCATCGGTATTGACCCCATAATCAGAAATGCCGATATCGGTCCGGTGACAGAGGATCATCGCATCCGGGAGAGTGCCGTGCATCAATCCCAGGGCTACCGGGGAATAGCCCAAATGCTGGATTGATCCCTGCCCTTCGACAAAAATGTACTCAAAATTTCCGTCAATTGAAGCGATCGCCGATTCGACGGCACCGGAGATAAAGTCCCCTTTAATCGTATCCAGTGGAATCCCTTTACCCTTGATCATGATGCCTATTTGCCCTGTTGCCAGCCAATCGGCCGACTTTCCGCTTTTCTGCATCTGTTTGACCATTTCAATCGTTGCCGTCATTTTTCCAATATTACCGTGGGTGCCAACCGTCAAAATGATTTTTGATTTAAAATTTTTTGCTATACCGCGTGCAATAATCCCTTTATAATCATAATGGCGGAGATCAATCAGTTTGACGTTGTATTTTTCTGCCAGGACTTTGAATTCAGGTACATCATTTAAAAATTCGTGTAATCCGGAGACAATATTCAGCTTGTTCTGAATGGCTTTTATTATCGTCGAATACCATTCTGAAGGAAATTGGCCCCCTGGGGGGGAGATACCGATCAGCAGTGTATTGGGATGGTGTAAAAGTGATTCATCGAGTGTTGCATATACCGGGATCTCTCCACCAAAACCAAGCACCTGCTGTGCGGTCTGTCCGGATTTTGTTGAGTCCACTATAGCGATAATATCTTTTTCGAGATACCGGATAATTCCATTCGCCATTTTTGAAGTGATCGGCCCGAGTCTTCTCTCCGCAAGAATTACGATACGTCTTTTCATTATTTACCTATATCTTTCAAATAAGGTCTGATATTATCGAGTGTTTTTGTTCCGATACCCTTTACATTTTTCAACTCGTATAATGAGGAGAATTTTCCATGGGCTTCACGGTAGTCAATTATCCGCTGGGCAATTGCAGGACCAATTCGCGGCAGTTTGACCAAATCCGATTTCGATGCCAGATTGAGATCTATCGATCTCGGTCTCAATATGGCTTTTTCGTCTGTTTTCATCTTGGTCTTTTGTTCGGTCGCTGATTTCATCTCTGTGTACTTTGTGCGGCTTATACGGGTAAAAACACTGTCTGATATGCTATAATCATACGAGCGCGGATCTATTTCAAAAGGTTTCAACAGCCTGATAATACTCGCCAGGGCAATTACAACAATTATGACAATGACGCCTTTTTTTTCCGAAGGTGTCAATCCTTGCATGAGTAAATACCAGGTTTAGAGGTTCAGCGCTTCCTTGAAGCGTTCAAAAATATTCTTACTTCCGTCTTTTGATGGTTTGAGACTTTCCATGTCCTCTAGATCCTTAATACGAAGCTGATCTTCATTGCTAAGATTTTTTGGAATATACACCTGAATTTGTATTAATTGATCTCCAATTCCGGCACCATGTACATTTGGAATTCCTTTATTTCGCATTCGCAGAATTTTACCTGGTTGGCTACCTGGTGGAATGTTAAGCCGGGCTTTACCCACAAGTGTCGGGATCTCCATACTGGTACCCAGGACCGCATCGGGAAAACTGACAGGAAGAACCATGATGACATCATTATTGGAGCGCTCGAAAATCGGATGTTTTTCCTCTTCAATATAGACAATCAGATCACCGGGAGGACCGTTGCGCTTACCAATATTTCCCTCACCTCTGAGAGGTATGTAATTCCCTGATGCTACACCTGCTGGGATATTGATCTCAATCTGCTTCGTTCCACTCACGCGTCCATCCCCGCGACAATCCGGGCAGGGATTGGCAATAATCTTTCCTTCACCGCCACAATGATGGCAGGTACTCACATTTACCATCTGTCCAAACAGTGATTGGGTCACCTGCCGTAATTCCCCGCTGCCGTGACAGACAGGACATTGGATTGCCTGACTATCGCGGGCACTCCCTGAACCGGAACAGGTTGAGCATGCTACATATTTTTTAACTTTAATTTTCTTTGTGACACCCGTGGCGATTTCTTCCAGTGTTAATTTCAGTCTGATTTGCAGGTCACCACCACGATTTTCACGCTGGCGTTGGCGTCGGCGCCCACCACCAAACATGTCACCAAACCCGCCACCAAAGATATCACCAAAAGCACTGAATATATCTTCTATATTGGTAAAACCGCCAAAATCGCCAGCTCCGGTTGTAGCCGTATGGCCAAATCGGTCATACCGGGCCCGCTTTTCGGGATCACTCAAAATGGCATATGCCTCAGCCACTTCCTTGAATTTTTCTTCCGCAGTTTTATCCCCGGGATTTTTGTCCGGATGATATTGAAGGGCTAAACGCCGGTATGCTTTCTTAATTTCATCGGTAGATGCATTGCGCGATATACCGAGAACGTCGTATAAATCTCTTTTAGTTGTCATCTATCTCCTGGGTTATCTACTTGGCCACGATTACCTGAGCATGACGAATCACTTTACCATTCAATATATAACCTTTTGAATGCTCATCCACCACCACACCGCTCTCATATTTTTCATTCTCGGTCTGTAGCAGTGCATCATGCTTATCAGGATCAAATTCCTCTCCTACTGAAATGAGTGGTTCCAACCCTTCCTTTTCCAATAATGCCAAGAGCTTTTTATAGATCAAATCAGAACCCTCAACCAATGTTGTCAGATCCTGGCCGGATTTCGCATGTGCAATCGATCTTTCAAGATCATCGACGACCGGCAATAATTCGGTAATCAGACGTTCATTTGCATTTTTGATGCGATCAAGATAATCGCGCTCGTTTCGCTTGCGATAATTGTCAAATTCAGCCATTTTTCTCAGCAACTGGTCTTTTAATTGAGCGTTCTCTTCTTTTAATTTTTTAAATTCATTTTTACTCACTGTTGTTCGTTTTTTAGATTTTTGAGCGGTTTCCTGTTTTTCCGCTTGCTTCTCATTTTCCATCAAAAACCCTTTCTTAAAACATTAAAAAAGGCTCATATAATGAACCTTGTCAAGGTAGTACCCAATATTTACTAAATCTTTTCTTATTCAAGCATCCTTGTTATCAGTCTTGCCGTATAATCCACCACCGGTATAATTCTCCGGTAGGCCATCCGCATGGGTCCGATAACGCCCAGAAGGCCATCCGTTTCACCCAATCGGTAGGGTGCGGTAATAATTGTACATTCCTGAATAGACTCCTCTTCATTTTCATCACCGATCGTCACTTTTATACCTGGTGATTTACTACGCCTTTCCATCATATGAATAATAATATTCTTTTCTTCGAACAGTTCGATCAGAGCTGAAAATTTATGAATATCAGAAAATTCCGGATTTGTGAGAATACGTGAAGTTCCCGTATATTTAATATCCTGATAACGGGTGACATCAAACAAGCGATCCGCAGATTCGACAAAAAGTCTTACTATTCCCGGATCCGTATTGACCAGATCTTTAACCCGGTCACGAAGCGTTGCTTTGATCTCTCGAATTTTTAGTCCTGCAAGCCGTTCGTTCAAAATCTGAACGATACTGTTGAGCAAATTAACCGATATGTCATAACGTACTTCCAATAATACAGTCTTAGCCAGGCCGCTGTGTATATTGAGGACAACCAGTACTTTATCGCTGCTGACAGGGATCAGATCTAATTTTTCGAGCACGCCGTCTTCAAATTTGGGCATTAGAATAAGACCCAGCTGATTTGATATCCTCGCCAGCACACCAATTGTTTTTTCCAGAATCAGATCAACATCTCCGCTAAACTGGCCAATCTTTTCATTGATTAATTCCATCTCCTCGTTGGAAAGATCGACCATACTTATTAATGAATCGACATACAGGCGATAACCTTTGGTTGTCGGAACCCGTCCGGCAGATGTATGTGGATGATTCAGGAAACCTTTTTCCTCAAGATCGGCCATGACATTCCGAATGGTTGCCGGACTGAGATCTGTATTTCTTTTTTTAGAAATGGTCCGCGATCCAACGGGATCTCCGGTCAGAACAAACTGTTGGACAACAGCTTCCAGAATTTCTTTTTCTCTATCGTTTAATACTTCCATAATATTTATGCATGATACTACTAAATTACCTGCAAATTTAGTACCAATTACCCTCACATGTCAAGGAAACCCCGGACCATTAGACTTTAAATTCTTGTTTGTTTTATCATTCTAAATTTTACTGCTTATCACTTTATTTGTTTCAGATTTGCGATATATCACACTCTTCTTAAATACTTACCAACACTAAAAAATGCACTAATTAATCCGATTAAAATCCCAAAGATGACTATTGCAGCAAATATATGATAAGTATAAACGATATCAGGGTAGAAAAACATTTCAACTATCCGTGATAAATAATAAAGGAATAAAGCAGCAAATGTTGAACCGATTAATCCCTGAAATATACCTTCGAAAAGGAACGGCCTGCGGATAAATCCTTCTGTGGCACCAACCAGGCGCATGATCTGAATTATATCACGGCGGGCATATATGGTCAGGCGTATTGTATTGTTTATCAGGACAATGGCGATAACAATCACGACCATACATATTATAATTACACCGACATAAAGCAGGTTAAGATAATGATCGATCAGGTCGATCAGTGGTTTTTGATATATTACCTCATCTATATCCGGCAATGCTTCAAGGGTTTTTTTTAACTCCTCAATTTTTTGTGGTGATCGGTAAGATTCCTCAAGCATGATAATAAACGATGGCGGGAAGGGATTAAAGGCAAGAACCTCATACACATTTTCCCCAAATTCATTTTCAAAACGCCTGGCAGCATTTTCACTGCTGATAAAATTAATCTGCTTTACCCCCTTGGTATTTTTAATCCGTGCTCGAACCTGGTCAATTTTCTGTTCATCGAGACCGGTCTCCAGAAATACCTCCATCTCTATCTTTTCACGGACAACAGTGATCCATTGATGAAGGTTTAATCCAGTCAGGACAAATCCACCGATCAATAATAGTGTCAAGGAAATGGAGGTTATGGACAGGATACTAGCCATTCTCGCTTTGGTCATACTGCGCAGACTTTCAGACAGACTAAAGAAAAAGCTCATTCGTTTACCAATACTCCATTCTCAATCGAAAGGGTACGATGGGGGTACTTCTTGAGCAGAGAATAGTTATGAGTTGCCATTAAAATTGCTGTACCTCTCCGGTTGATATCTTCAAGTAAATCCAGTATTTCAAGGGCTGAAGCGGGATCCAGATTACCCGTCGGCTCATCAGCAAGTAGTATAAACGGTTCATTTATCAGGGCCCGCGCGATGGCAACTCTCTGCTGTTCTCCGCCTGACAGGTCTCTGGGATACTGATTACGCCTGTGTCCAAGTCTCACATCGGTCAATGCTTTCAGCACCCGTTTACTTATTTCGGAGCGGTTCTTTTTCTGCACACGCAGCGAAAGTGCGACATTTTCAAAAACATTACGATCCGATAATAGTTTAAAATCCTGAAATATAACTCCCAGACTTCTTCGGATATAAGGGATTTGTTTAAATCGTATCTTGGCAGAACTGTCTTTGTTTATGATCACCGTACCAGAATCAGGCAACAGTGAAAAATTTATAAGATTCAGAATGCTCGACTTGCCGGCACCACTTGGTCCGATCAGGTATACAAATTCACCCCGGCCAATAGTGAATGTAATGTGTCGCAGGATCGGCTTTTTATTCAGGGTCAGATTTACGTTAAAAAATTGTATCATAGAAATGTATAATATTTATGTTAAACTTAATAGAATTTTAGATACGATTCTAATCGTTTTTTTTGCATACAAAATGAACCCTTTCACTTTTTTCCGAAGGTTTACCAAAGCCGAGACCATCATAAGTTGCGATGATCTCAAATTGCGCTCGCCTTAATTCAGATTTAATATCCTTAATCGAATAAATCTTTTGTATATGTCTTTCGTGTAAATTCTCACCAATTCTTTTAAAAATAAAATCGTTATACTGCAACAAATCACCCTTGTCAAAAAAAGATTCGCGTATAATTTCGATATCTCCTACTTTTATCGTTTCCAGGCTGTTAGAGAAATAATTTTCACATAGCCTTTGCGTCACCGCATCAAAGATAAACAGACCGCCGGGTTTAAGAATCCGTTTGACCTCTGAAAAAGCTTTACGTAATTTGGGACGGGTATTCAAGTAATTTAATGAATCATAAAGAAATATCAGAATATCTGCTTTTTCATTTTGAATGGCCATATGACAAATATCATTAACAAACAGCGGGATTTGATGCGTTGAGTTTTCCAGCGTATACCGGCTAAGCATATGTAAAGAAAGATCGGCACCAAATATCCTGAAACTGTTGGTTGAAAAATATTTATTAAAAAGGCCTGTTCCAAATGATAAATCAATGATCAGCCCATTGTCAAATCCGAAATTTGATAGAATTTTTAAAATATATTTTGCCCATTTTTTATAATTGACATGTGCCATCACAACATTATAATATTCAGCTAATTCTGAATATGGTTTTGCCTGTTTTAAATGCAAATCGTTCATTGTTTATTCATTGCCTCCCGAACCAGGGAATTTTGTTATAAACATGCAGTTTTAAATAATAACTTTTTGTATATTTAGAACTTACAATTATTGAATGCAATGTTCTCACTGATAAATTCCACGATCTTGATTTCACTGGTTGCTTTGGGGCTTCCCCTGCTGATCCATTTATTAAACCGTCAGAAACGTCAACGCATTCCTTACAGTAGTCTTAGGTTTTTAAGATTCCTTGAGAAGCACCGGATCAAAAAAATTTCACTTTATCAATACCTGCTGATCCTGATACGCACCATGATCATTCTGATGTTAATTCTCGCCTTTGCCCGACCAGTGTACAATAATACAATAAGCATATCAGACGGGCGTGCAGCTATTACCTCTGTTATCATTTTGGATAACGGACTTAATATGCGCGGATTTGATAACGGGATAAGAAGATTCGATCAGGTCATGTCGAGGCTGGAGGATCTTCTTGGTTTCTATTCAGGTGATGATAGAGTTTCAATACTGACGGCATCAGATTTACTAAAAATGCCTTTGGATTCAATACAAAGGGATGCCTTAAAATGCACTTATATCCTTCCGGATTTTATTGAGGGGCTCAAGATTGCAAAAAAAGAAATTGAATCACATCCAAATTATACAAAAGAAATACATATAATATCGGATTTCATGTCAGCTGGGAACAGATTTTATGAACTCTGCCAGTCAGAAAAAGAGGTGGATTATTACTTCCACAAAATAGGATCTGGTTACCTAAATAATATCAGTATCGATTCGCTCGCTGTTCTGAATCAGATCTTAGAGAAAGAAAAGAACATATCGGTTAATATTTATGTCCAAAACCGGGGTCCAAATGTTCAGGACGATATCGGTGTGCATGTTTATTCCCATGATAAAAGAATGGCCTATCAGAATATTTCACTGGGACCATTCGAGAGAAAAACTGTTCCTCTCAAATTTCGTGCCCCTGGTGCAGGGTTGATCTCTGGATATATTGAGATACCGGAAGATGATTTGATTGAAGACAACCGATTTTTCTTTTCCATTTACATCCCGCAAAAAATTAGTGTACTTTTTGTAGATGATGAGCCCTCAATTTATATCAAAAGTGCTTTACAGTCCATTGAGAATACAACAGAGATTCAATTTACATATGATCAATTCAATTCCTGGGGAAGACAACTATTAAGCGAGTATGATATCTTATTTTTGTCAAACCTTCCAGACCTCACAAGACAGCTCAAACAACGAATTTTGAAATTTGTCAATGATGGGGGAGGATTGATCATAATTCCAGGCGATAGATCGTCTAAGAAATCTTTACAAGAAGTAACCACTGAGTTTAGTCAGATTATCACTATTGGTTCCCGGATTCAATCCTTAACCAGTGAAAATTTCATCACATTAGAGGCGCCTCCACCAGATGATCTATTATTGGCTGATTTATTTAGAAGCGTGAACGCGGACTATGAATTGCCAAAGTTCTACCAATATTTTCAGTATAATATTGGTCCTGAATCCGGAATGATCTTAAAATTCAGAAACCAGAACCCTTTTTTTATCAGTGGACCATATAAACAGGGATTCGTGGGCGTTTTTGCAGCTTATTTTGATGAGACATGGACTGATTTCCCATTCAAAGGCATTTTTTCTCCATTCATATCCCGGATTATTTATTTAGGCGTAACCCATGCCTCGAATAAAGTTAGCTGGATCAGAAGTGGTCAGGATATTTCCATTGAGGTGCATTCATCATCCGGATCCGATTTTAATTTTACGCCTCCTGAGCAGGATCCCTATCGGGTAATACCTCTCCGGCGATCCAATTCGCTGCTCTTTTCTCTCTCGGACCTGAATATACCGGGTAATTATTTTCTATCCTCCGCAATGCAGACAATCCATATAATTTCAGTAAATGTTGATCACATGGACCTGTTCGATATGCATGAAATGCAAACAGGTATCGATTCTGAAAATATCCATATCTTAGATACAAATACACCATTAAAGTCCCAGCTTGATAAATTTAGAACTGGTATAGAGTTTACGGATTTTTTTACAATATTAACGCTACTGATGATTTTGACGGAATTGTTACTTGTCAAGCAAATGGAAGGCCGGAAAGGAAAACCATCAATTAATGCCGGCGCGTGATTATATACTAACATCGAGTCAGACAGAACGGTGTATTCTCGTTGGATTGGCCCACCATAATATCTCTGATTCATTTATCATGGACAATTTGGACGAATTAGCGGCATTGGCTGAAACAGCTGGCGCGCGGGTAGTTGAGCGTTTTATTCAGAACCGGCCTGCACCGGATCCTGCATTTTACATTGGACGTGGAAAAGTTAATCAGCTGCAGCTTTTTGTCGATGAAAACGACATCCAGATGATCATTTTTGATGATGAACTTTCGCCGGCCCAGATAAAAAATATTGAAAACCAGATTGAAGTAAAAGTTATTGACCGCACGGCTCTTATTCTCGACATATTTGCTGCACATGCCAAATCCCGTGAAGCGAAGACTCAGGTAGAGCTGGCACAGCTAAATTATTTACTACCAAGACTTACAGGTCATTGGGCCCATCTTTCGCGGCAGGTAGGGGGTATAGGGACAAAGGGGCCAGGGGAAACACAACTAGAGACAGACCGGCGCCTGGTACGAAACCGAATATCAAAACTGAAGAGCGAACTTGAAAAAATTGACCGTCAGAGAGCGGTGCAGCGTAAAAAAGCAAATACATTTCTCCGTGTAGCAATTGTCGGCTACACAAATGCGGGAAAGTCTACGCTTATGAACATGCTTACCAAATCCAATACTTATGTGGAAAATAAATTATTTGCGACGCTGGATACGACCGTCAGGCGTCTGTATTTGGAGGATCAAAAGTTTGTGCTGCTATCCGACACTGTGGGTTTTATTCGAAAGCTTCCGCATCATTTGATTGCCTCATTTCAATCGACTCTGGCCCAAACAAAGGAAGCAGACATTATTATTCATCTTGTGGATATAAGTCATTCTTTGTATGAGGAACACATAAAAGTGGTTCATGATATATTGAAGGACCTTGGGCTTGAGGAAACACCACTTTTACTGGTTTTTAATAAAGTTGACAAAATAACCGACACAAATCTTCTTACTTCGGCTGGTATGCGTTATTCTGATGCAATATTTGTTTCAGCCCGGAAATCGATACGTCTCGAGAGTATACGGCGTCGATTAAGTCTGTTAATTCAGACGCAGCACATCGGAAAATAATTTTATTCACCAGCTGGTCGTGGTTATAAATCGTCATTCTGACATGACGGATTATACGCCTGACGATAAAACGTGGAGGAAACTCAAAACTGCTAACAGCAAATACTATTCAACGTCTATTTCCTTTGAAGCCAGATTATTTTGTTTATCCGGGTGATCAGGCATCGGAACAACCGCTGTAGAGTACATTTTATTTCCTGTAATAGATTTAACGCTTGACTGAACGGAATCCGAGGCTGATGCCATTATTGAAAGCACTACGATACTTATAAAAAATATACTCAGGAACTTCTTCATTTTTATTTCCTTTTTCATTTTAATCATAATAAATATTGTTAAAATATCAGTCTTTTGGCGGTACAGGCGGCAATTTGACTGGAGGGATTGCTGCATATTTTGCATCCATTTCATTGGGGTAATAATCAACTAAATAAACATTTGAAATTAAGATACCAATTACAAATAAAGTGGTTAAGAATAAAGCTATTAATTTTTTCATTTCAATATCCTTTCAATTGTTAACTCATTATTTTTATTGCGGTAGATTAATTCAGTCTTTTGGTGGTACTGGTGGCAATTTTACAGGCGGAATTGCTGCATATTGGCTCTTGTCAGAAAAATTATTGTTATTTTTTGTATAAATGCTTAAATGAAACATCAAAGTAAGAATCACTATTGTAAGAAAAGAAATAAGGAATTTCCTCATTAGATACTCCTCTGTATAAAGTAATATAATTACTCTAGTTAATTATCTGAAGTTATATTGAATTTGAACACAAAGAGGAAGTAGATTATTGGGATTATGACAAATAATCTATTACTAAAAAAATAAGGTGTGACAACAAATAATATACTTCCCCAAGCCCGTTTTAAATCTTATAAGAAATATAAACTAATAATCAAAAAAAACAAATATTATTTTTAAATGGAAGATAATAGCATTTGTTTACGAACTTATTGAAGCGAAGCCTTTATTAAAAAAAATATTTAATAAAGGCTGTTGAGATGAATTTGATAACTAAAATTAAATTTTGTGCAAAATTTATTAATTTGAATATTTATAGCGCAATTAAAAATTATTATAAGCCTAAAAATATTAATTACTAAAAGGATGAATTTATTGCTTTATCAATTTTCTCCGCCATTTTTCTCATACTGTATGGCTTTTCGATGTAATCTGTAATACCTTGCTTTGACAACTCATCTTTCTTTTTAATATCTCCAATACCACTTGAGATTATCACATTAACATTTGGATTAATAATTTTTAAATTTTCAAAACATGTAGATCCATTCATTTCAGGCATTAATAAATCTAAGATTACTAGGTCGATTATATTTTTAAATTTTTTATATTTTTGGAGTCCATCAAAACCATTAG
>WOR8_10004433_pt1 | contig 13634 bp, 8 predicted proteins | sample DeeMarSeWOR38_10_FD_19890 | JGI IMG/M metagenome (IMG submission 19890) | reverse complement strand
CCGCTCACATTTTTTGATGTGACAATTCATATGGGTCCGGCGGTAGTTTTGAGGGGAACCCAGCAGGCGGTAGATTACTATAAAATTTTGCTAAAAGAGTTAAAGGAAAGAATTAAGAATAAGGAAGGAGCACTTGAAGATGAAAAGTTCCGGCTTTACTGGGAAGGCATGCCGGTTTGGGGTAGACTAAGAGCACACTCCGAATTGTTTGCAGGATTAAAGGCTTGTGTGCTTGCATCTACTTATTGTAATAGTTGGATATTTACAGATTTCAATCCCGAAGATCCTTTCAGAAGTATGGCAAAAGCATATTCAGAATTATTCATTGTTAAATCTGATGAAGCCAAAGAAAAATATATGAAAAGGATGATTGACTTCTTTAAAATTGATGGTGTTATTTATCATGATGCAAAAACTTGTCCGAATAATTCCAATAATCGTTATGGTATGCCTCAACGGTTGGAAAAAGAGACTGGTGTGCCAAGTATTACAATAAATGGTGACTTAAACGACCTGAGATTAATTTCGGACGAACAGACTAAAACAAATATTGAAGCTTTTGTTGAACAGCTGGAGGAAAACAGGATTTAGGAATTTATTTAATCGGTTTTCAGGAAAAATTCAATATTTATATAGCTATAATTTTAAAACTGACAGGGAGATAACATTAAATGTTAGATTTATTATTCAACCCTAAATCGGTTGCAATTATTGGGGCATCCACGAAAGAACTTTCCATAGGTAATGTTATAACTAAAAATCTTTTGCACTATAAGTATAAAGGTCAAATTTATCCTATTAATCCCAAAGCAGATGAAGTCAGAGGTATCAAGGCATATAAAACAATTTTTGATGCTCCGGGAAATGTAGATCTCGTACATATAAGTATTCCAAGCAAATTCGTACCTCAGGCAGTTGAAGATTGCGGTAAAAAAGGAGTCAAGTTTATTATTATTAACAGCGCCGGCTTCAAAGAGGTGGGTCCTGAAGGAGAAGCACTGGAAAAAGAAATTGTTTCCATAGCTGGGAAGTACGGAGTAAGATTATTCGGACCCAATTGTCAGGGAATTATTAACTCTGATCCTGATGTGAGAGCTTATTGTGATTTTACATTTACCTTTCCGGATCCCGGGCATATTTCCGTTGTTGCTCAAAGTGGAGGAGTCGGTGCAGTTATTATGCAACGCTTTTTTGATCTCGGTGTGGGAATGAGATATTATGCGTCAAATGGTAACGCTTGCGATATTTCAATAGAAGAAATTATCAGGTACTGGGGTGATGATGAAAAAACAAAAGTAATCGTATTATACGTTGAAGGTTTTGCCGATCCGAAAAGTTTTATGGAAATGGCATATGAAGTTGCTGCAAAAAAACCAATTCTTGCAATGAGAGGGGGACGAACCGAAGAGGGTGCGAAAGCCGCAACTTCACACACTGGAGGGCTGGCTGGAATTGGACTTTCCACTGAACTGATTTTCAATAAAACAGGTATTCTTACATTCAGGGATGAAGAGGAAATGTGCCAGGCAGCAATAGCATTTGCTTCTCAACCAATTCCGCGTGGCAACCGTGTTGGTTTGATTACAGATACAGGTGGTCCTGCAATAATAGCAACTGATGAGCTTGTAGATTTAGGTCTTGAAATTCCTCCTCTTTCAGATAAAGGTAAAAATTTTCTGAAAGATAAACTTTACGCAGACGCTTCAATAAATAATCCTATAGATGTACTTGCAACTGCTGCAGCTCCCCATTACCGGGCAGCTTTGGATACATTAATTAATGAAGACCAAGTTGACAGCATTTATATCAACTTTGTTACCCCACCATTTGCAGACACAGAGAGCATCGCAAAAGAGATGGCAGAAGTAAGTTTACAAAAGAAGAAGCCTGTTATTTGTAATTATATGACAGATAAAGCCCAATGGATAGAAACGACTAAGATTCTTAAAGATGGAGATATTCCATGCTACGATTTTCCGGAAATGGCGGCAAAAGCTCTTGCTGCATTAACACGTTTTGGTAGAATCCGTTCAAGGGAAATTGGTAAGGTAAAGATTTTCGATGATGTAAATAAAAGCAAAGCTGATAAAATCCTTAAAGATGCAAAGAATTCTAATCGTCAAATACTTACCGCTCAAGAAGTATACGATTTATTAACAGCATATAATATCCCTGTAGCAAATTGGAAGGTAGTTAAAACTGTTGAAGAAGCTGAAAAAGCTGTTGAAGAAATCGGTTTTCCGGTTGTGATTAAAGCTGACTCGGTTTCAGTAATTCATAAGAGCGATGTTGGGGGTATCATAACCGACATTAAGGAAAGTAGTAGTGTTAGAAAGTATATACGGGAAATGCAAAGCAAGTTTAAAGTACCCGATCTTAAATTCTTAATACAAAAATACATTCCAAGTGGAACAGAGCTAATAGTTGGTGCTAAGGCAGAGCCGGAACTTGGGCATCTTCTCATGTTCGGATTGGGTGGAATTTATGTTGAAGTTCTCAAGGATGTTGTCTTTAAAATTGCTCCCGTTACAGATATTGAAGCTGGAGAAATGATTTCCTCAATTAAAGCTTCTGCTTTATTTGAAGGAGTAAGAGGAGATAAAGGTGTTAATAAAGACGGAATTGTAGAAATTATCCAGAGAATTTCTCAGTTTATTGCAGATTATCCTCTAATTCAGGAAATCGATCTTAATCCAATTATCGCATATGAAGATAGTAACTTTGTAGTCGATGTTCGGATTAAAATCTGATAAGAGTATATTATTAAATTATAAAATAGAAGGGAATAAAAAATGGATTCATTGAAATATAAAATTGGAATAATTGGATTGGGACCTGTTGGGCTTGTTCTTGCAGCATATCTTAAAGAAGCCGGCTGCCATGTTGAAATATGCGATTTGGAAAAAGAAAAGATGAATTTAATAAGAAGCAGTGGCGTTAAACTTGTCGGCAAAATTACCAAGACATCTTTCTTTGATTATACACACAGTTCAATCGGTTCGCTGCTTGAACATGATCTCGACATTCTAATAAGTGCAGTGAAAGCTTATCATGTCGATTCCGTATTGAATCAAATTCAACAGGGAGCAAGTAAAGATTTATTACTACTTATTGCACAGAATGGTATAGATATTAAAGTAAAGTACACCAGTCATTTCGATGAATCACAGATTTTGAGAATGGTTATAAATTATGCAGGAAATTTACAGTCGCCAAATGTAGTGAATGTAACTTTCTTTAATCCTCCAAATTATATTGGATCGATTGATGATTCAAGAGTTGATATTTCTGAATGGATGTCTGCTGTTCTTACTAGTGCAAAGCTTGAAACAGTAAGCAAGGATTCGTTTCATATTGTAAATCAGATATGGCAGAAAACCATTTTAAATGCTGCGCTTAGTCCGCTTTGTGCAATTTCCAAAATGACTATGAAAGAAGCCATGGCGCATCAGGACACTTTGGAGGTAGTTGAACAGATTATTCTGGAAGCTATTGAAGTGGCTAAAGCAGAGGAAATTAAATTCGGAGATAATTTTGTTAAGCTGTGTATAAGATATCTTAAAAGTGCAGGTAACCACTTTCCATCTCTTGCGGTTGACTTACTCAGCCACAAACCGACTGAAATTGATTATATGAATGGAAAAATTGTTGAGTATGGAAGAAAACACTATATCAGAACCCCTCTAAATCTTACTTTTACAAATCTTGTGAAGGCGATGTCACATAAGCACTCTCAAAATAAAGGGGAACTGGAACCTGAACTTGAGAATATTTTAGAGAGCTAGAACAAATTATTTATTACCAGTATCTTCATTCTAGTTTTGCACTTAAATGATTTTACATATCATAAACCCAAAACTTTAAAAGAGGCTTGTCAACTTCTTGAAGATTGCCATAATGGTGCATTAATTGCGGGTGGAACAGATGTTCTTGTAGAATTTAAAAAAGGACTGCGCCATAACGATGTAATCATTTCTCTAAAAGAAATAAACGAGTTACAAATAATAAGTCACGATAAAAGCAATTTATATATTGGAGCAGCAGTAACTCACAATGAAGTTAAATACTCGCCGATTGTCAACCTTAAATTTTCTGCTATTGTTGAAGCCGCTTCAAATATCGGTACTGAACAAATACGTAACACAGGCACGGTGGGTGGAAACCTGTGCACAGGTGCTTCCTGCTGTGATATGGCCCCTGTTTTGATTGCATATAATGCCAGTGTTGAAATTGTATCATCAAAATCAAAGAGAGTAGTATCATTAAAAGATTTCTTCATATTTCATAAAGAGACTTCTCTCGCTAAAGGGGAAATAATGACTAAGATTATCGTCCCAATCCCTAAAGTTGGTTTGGGTGTTAATTTCTTAAAGTTCGGTTTAAGAGAAGCTGCTTCAATTTCGGTTGCATCTGTAAGTGTTAGTATAAATTCAGATGATAAGGTTTGTGATGATTCCTGCATAGTAATCGGTGCTGTTGCCCCAACTCCCAGAATTAGTGGTAAGGCAACAGAATTATTAAAAAACAAAAGAATTAAAGACCTCATCGAAAAATCATCATTATTAAAATCAATCGGCGAAGCTGCAGCAAAAGATGCATTACCACTGGATGATCTTAGGGGTACTGCAGATTTCAGAAAACATTTAGTAGATGTGCTTACACAGCGTGCAGTTGTAAATGCAGCAAAACGATCTCTTGAATCACAAGAAAAATAGATTAATGAAACGGCTAATTAATATTAATATAAATGGAACAAGTCATGAGTTAGCGGTAAAGGCTAACACCACCCTTATCGATTTGCTTCGCGATCAGCTGCTGTTAACCGGAACCAAGAAAGGTTGCGGCTTAGGTGACTGTGGTGCCTGTACAGTTTTACTAAATGGAAAAGCAGTAAACTCGTGCCTGGTTCTTGCGGTTGAAGCTGATGGACAAAATGTTTTGACAATTGAAGGTTTAGCGGAAGGAGAAAAACTACATCCTATCCAGCAGGCTTTTGTTGAAAAAGGTGCAATTCAGTGCGGTTTTTGTACCCCAGGAATGATTCTTAGAACCAAGGCTTTTCTGGATGAACATCCGCAATTTTCTGAAGAGGAAATAAAAGGAGCATTATCCGGTAATTTGTGTCGTTGTACGGGATACACAAAAATTTTAGAAGCTGTAGAAACTTCTAAAGCTTATCTGAAGGGTGAGAGACCAAAAAGTGTTGAATACCAGCCGCAAAAATTTGCAATGAATCTTTCTGTAGTTGGAAAGCGACTGCCAAAAATTGACGCACCAGATAAAGCAACAGGAAGAGCGATTTACACCGATGATATTGTCCTGCCAAATATGATTTACGGAAAATTATTGTTAAGTCCTTTTCCACACGCAAAAATAAAATCAATCAACACAGAAAAAGCTAAAACTCTGCCGAGAGTTAAGGTCATTCTCACAGGTGCAGATGTAACAGATTTAACTTATGGAACCTCTCCCCCACGCTATGACGAAAATGTTCTAGCAAAAGATAAAGTGAGATATGTTGGAGATGTAATTGCTGCCGTAGCTGCGATCGACGAAGCTACATGTTACGAAGCAATCAAATTAATTGAAGTTGAATACGAAGAATTACCTGCTGTATTTGATCCTTTGGAAGCAATGAAAGAAGGAGCCCCGAGATTGTTTGATGATAAATATGAGAATAACATTAATACAAGAGTTGACCATCACTTTGGTGATACAGAGAAAGGCTTTGCTGAAGCAGATTACATTAAAGAGGCTAGATTTATTGGTAACCGAACTTATCAAAATCCAATTGAACCTCATTGTGCAATTGCTGAATGGGACAGACACGGAAGAGTTACCTTATTTACATCAACTCAGGTTGTTCACTATGTGCATCATCAGCTTTCACGTGTTTTAGATCTTCCCCTAGGGAATATCAGAGTAATAATGAATAACTGTGGCGGTGGTTTCGGAGCTAAGGCTGCAACTAATATGTTGGAGATTCTTTCTATACTCCTTTCTAAGAAAACAGGTTGCCCAGTAAAAATGCGCTTCAACAGAGAAGAAATGTACCTTTATGGTCGTGGTCGACATAAGCAGTATATAGATTTAAAGATCGGAGTAAAAAAAGATGGGACAATTACCGCAGTAAAACAAAAAGCTGTATTGGAAGGTGGTGCTTATTCCAGCTTTGGTGTTGTTTCAACCTATTATGCTGGTTCGATGCTGCCCACACTTTATAAATTTTCAAATTATAAATATGATGGCTACCGTGTAAATACAAACCTTCCACCTTGCGGTGCATTCCGCGGACATGGCACACCGCATCCAAGATTTGCATTTGAATCATTACTTTCGATGATTGCCGATGATATCGGGATGGATCATATCGATATAAGATTGAAAAATGCAATGGAGCCGGAAACACGAACCTGCAATGATCTTGAAATACATTCCTGCGAATTAAAAGCTTGTCTTGAAACAGTTCGCAAGAAATCAGAGTGGGATAAGAAAAAAGGAAAGCTTCCACGCGGTCGAGGAATTGGAATCGGTTGCGGTGGTTTTGTATCAGGTGCAGGTTACCCGATTTACAGATCCAAATTCCCGCACTCCAATGCTATTATTAAAGTGCAGGAAGATGGTTCCAAAGCGGTGCTGTTTGTTGGCGATGCTGATATTGGTCAGGGTTCGGATACTGTTCTTGCACAGGCTGCTGCTGAAGCTATGGGAATTACATTTGACCGGATGAGCGTAATCTCTGCTGATAGTGATATTACACCGATAGGATTTGGTGCTTATTCAAGTCGTGTCACACTTATGGGTGGTAATGCTTCGAAGATGGCAGGTGAAGAAGTGAAAAAACAGGTAATCTCAGCCGCAACAGAAATTTTAAATGTTTCAGACGAAAAAATTGATGCTGTTGATAATAAAGTTTTTGAAAGAGAAAATCCGGATAATTTTATTACATGGGAGGAGGCAGCCGCAGCCTACTTCTCTAAAAATGGTCCTTTGACAGGCAGAGGACACTATTCACCGCCCGAGGGATTGGGGGGAACTTACAAAGGAGCTGCCGTTGGCACGTCACCGGCTTTCTCATTTTCTGCTTCAGTTTGTGAAGTTGAAGTGGATCTTGAAACCGGAAAAGTTAAAGTTATTAATTTCTGGGATGCACACGATTGCGGCACTGCAATCAATCCTATGGCAGTTGAAGGTCAGGTGGAAGGTGCGGTAGTGATGGGAATGAGCGAAACTCTTCTGGAAGACGAAGTCTTCGATTCAAATGGAAAACTTAGAAATCCAGATCTGCATAATTACTTAATTGCCACATCTGCAGATGTTCCGGCAATTGAATCAGTTATCGTCAATAGTTACGAACCTGCAGGTCCTTTCGGTGCAAAGGAGGTTGGAGAAGGTGCGACGCTGCCGGTGCTTGGTGCAATTGCAAACGCAGTTGCTGATGCAATAGGCGTTAGAATTTTTGAACTTCCTATTACTCCTGAAAGAGTTTTAAACGCGATTAGGAGCAAATCGAAGTAAAATTAGAAAAACTTTTTGGCTAAAGAGAGATCATTGAAATTTTAGAACACCTTTCGTTTTATAATTGTTCGATAATTATTATTTTTTAATTGTTGTTTTTGTTAAATCCTAATCCATCACAAGTAGGATAATGATCATGGGAGAAAATAAATTACTATCCTGGCAGATGACAGAGTTAAAGGGAGAATTCCAACCTAAAGAAAGTCCGCTACCCGAAATAAATGACAAAGAAGTCCTTGTGAAAATCGCAGGTTGTGGTGTCTGCCATACCGATTTAAGCTTTTGGTACTATGGTGTCAAAACCAAACATCCGCTTCCACTAACCTTAGGCCATGAAATAAGCGGAACAGTTGTAGCTGGTCCTTCCAACTGGCTCAATAAGAATGTTATCATACCTGCAGTGCTTCCATGCGGTGAATGTGATTTATGTAAAAAAGGAAGAGGAAACATTTGTCAAAACCAGCTTATGCCGGGAAATGATTTTGACGGTGGTTTTGCTTCACATATCAAAGTTCCTTTTAAATATCTTTGCCCGGTTCCCGATAATGTGATAAAAAATCATTCGCTTGAACAGCTTGCTGTTATTGCTGATGCTGTAACAACTCCTTACCAGGTAATTAAAAAATCTAAATTAGAACCAAATGATTTTGCAATCGTTATTGGTGTCGGAGGAGTGGGTATTTATGGTGCATTGATAACCAAAATTTTTGGTGCTAAGGTTTTAGCCATTGACGTTGATGATCAAAAATTGAATACTGCCAAAGACAATGGAATTGATGCTATCCTAAATGTAAAAGAACTGGACATAAAAGCAACAAAATCCAGTGTTAGGGAAATTGCAAAAAATCTTGGTGTGTCTCCTTTTCGTTGGAAGATTTATGAGATGTCTGGTACAAAAGCTGGTCAGGAGTTGGGATTCAGTCTTTTGACTTTTGCTTCTGCTCTTTCAATAGTTGGATTTACAATGGATAAGCTTGAGGTTCGTTTAAGTAATCTGATGGCATTTGATGCTGAGCTTATCGGAACCTGGGGATGCAAACCTGAGCTTTATCCTGAAGTGGTCGATCTTGTTGCGAACGGAAAATTAAAAATAGAAAAATTTGTTGAAACTTTTCCGTTATCAAAAATTAATGAAGTTTTCAAAAACACACTGGGCCACAAGTACACAAAACGATCAGTGTTAGTTCCGGATTTTAATTAATAATTCAAGTTACGCAGCATAATAGAATAAATAACCACGACTTAAAAGTCGTGGCAAGTTCAAAATCATATTGCTTAACGTGAGTTAATAAAATTTTTATAAACTAAATGTGGATAATGCTATGTTAATAGATCACAATTTAACCGAAGTTGATTACAAAGAAATTATTTTTGAAAAACGTCCCTGCCTGGATTTCGAGGGAAAGCCTGCCAAAGGGTTATTTAATGCCTGGATAATTCTGAATAATCCAAAGCAATTTAATAGTTATACAACACAAATGGTCAAAGAAGTAATCTTAGCATTCCGTGAAGCTTCGAACGATAGAAGTGTTGTTGCGGTTGTATTTACGGCGGTAGGGGATAAAGCATTCTGTACAGGTGGAAACACAAAAGAGTATGCAGAATATTATGCTGGAAATCCGCAGGAGTATAAACAATATATGCGGCTTTTTAACGATATGGTTTCCACAATATTGATGTGCGATAAACCTGTAGTGTGCAGAGTAAATGGGATGCGAATTGCCGGGGGACAGGAAATAGGTATGGCTTGCGACTTTACTATTGCACAGGATCTTGCAAGATTCGGTCAGGCTGGACCAAAACACGGTAGCGCACCTGATGGAGGCTCAACCGATTTTCTTCCATTATTCGTCGGAGTTGAAAGAGCATTCTATTCCTGCACAGTCTGCGATCCATGGTCTGCTCATGAAGCATTACGTTATGGTCTGATAACTGAGATTGTTCCCGCGTTAAAAGTTAATGGCGAATTTATTCCCAATCCAATGGTTTATACAAGTAAATGGGTAAACGAGAAAGGTGAGATAATTTATGGAACTCCAAAAAAAGGAAGTGAAAAAGAGAAAGCAAAAGAATTATTGCAATCAGGAGAAATTGATCTCTCTCTATTGGATAAAGCTGTTGAGGTTCTCTGCACCAAGCTAATGTATCTGATGCCTAACTGTTTAAGCAAAACTCTGAATTCAATTAGAAAACATAAATTAGAACATTGGGACAAAAACCAGGAAAGCAACAGAGATTGGTTAGCTTTAAATATGATGACAGAGGCTAAAGCCGGTTTCAGAGCATTCAATGAAGGACCAAAAGGAAATCGGGAGGTTGATTTCATCAAGCTAAGACAAATGCTTGCAGAGGGACATGAATGGGATGATGAAATGATAAAAGCAATTTCACCACAATATCAGAGTAAATAGATATCATCCGGGTTGAAACCCCTTATTATTTTTTATTTCCAGTTCCCCAGGATTGTCAAGGGCATCCCTTCTGGAGAAGCCCGTGGCTAATCAATTTTTCCGGATAATTAATTGCCACGACCTTCAGGTCGTGGACAAATAAACTCCAAAACATATTGGGTTTTAACCCACTAAATTAAGGGAATTGTATTATGCAAAAAATTAAAATTGAATACACTCATAATAATTCTGTCGCACGTATTATACTCGACGATGGCAAAGGAAATGTTCTTGATAGTAATATGATGCGCGAATTAAATGAGCTTTTGAACTCCTTCAAAGAAAAGAACGATTTAAAACTAATTACTTTTGAGGGTGCCGGTAAACATTTCTCATTTGGTGCAAGCGTGGAAGAGCACACAAAGGAAAATGCACCAAAAATGCTTAAAGAGTTTCACCAGCTTTTTTATACGATAACAGATCTGGCAATTCCAACATTGGCTAAAATATCGGGACAATGCCTTGGCGGCGGACTTGAACTAGCGCTAATATGTAATTTTCTTTTTGCTGATAAAACTACAAAACTAGGTCAGCCGGAAATACTTTTAGGTGTATTCCCTCCTCCTGCATCAGTGATACTACCGTTAAAAATTGGTAATGTAAAAACGGAAGAATTAATTCTCACAGGCAAATCAATTTCTGCAGAAGAAGGAAAAGCAATCGGTTTAATTAATGATGTTTTTGAAAACAAAGAAGAGATGGAAAAAGGTTTGGATGAATGGATAGAAAAAAACATCATTGGCAAAAGTGCTTCTTCTTTACGTCATACCGTTAAAGCTTCCCGAATTACTTTTAATCACCTGCTGAGAAAAATGCTGCCGGCTGTAGAGGAAATGTATTTGAGAGAATTAATGGAAACCGATGACGCTAATGAAGGTATTAATTCCTTCCTGGAAAAAAGAAAACCGGTCTGGAAGAATCGTTAAGTTAATTTCAAGTAAATGTATTTAATAATTAAATAATACCATTCAGTATTCCTAAAGAACTATTCTTGAAATAATATATAAAATACTAAACGTTATAAGGAAGATGATGCCTAAACGACTCAGTGCTTTTAACCATCCTTTTGGATGATTTTCCTTGGGAATAAAATTACTTGTAACAACCTTGTAATTGATAAATGCAAAAAATGGTGCAGCTAAAAAAGAAATAATTGTAGCAAAATCAAGCAAAGTTTTCATACTGCTTGTGAAGACTCCAATAATCAATACTGCTACTAGGGATAGAAACAAAACCCATACCCAATACAATTTAGGGGAATATTTTTTTGCTGATGGAGTAATTTCAATAATAGATGCTTCAAGGGTTCGCGGGTAACCATCTATTACCGTTAGTGCTGTTGAAAACATAGTAAGCATCGTTATTGCAGCCATTAAAGGAGTACTCCAGCTTCCAAATGTTTTTGAATATATAGAAACAAGCTGTCCGGAGAACTCAATACTTGAATTTGAAAATTGCATCCCGCTGCCATATAAAACAAAAGCTCCCAATCCCAGAAAAAAAAGCGCCATGACCGCTGAACCGATATAACCTGCATGGAAATCAAATAGTTGTTCTTTATAATTTGGGTCATACTTGGTTTGTTTCTTTTTTTCTAACGTCCAGAGTGATGGCCAAACTGATGCCTCAATTGGTGTTGGCATCCATCCCATTAAAGCAATTAAAAAAGTAATACCTGCGGCATCCCATAATTCCGGGGGAATGAATCCATCTTGAATGTTTGTCCCATGACCAAGAGCAATGATAAAAGCCGTTATTGTAGCAATGCTTAAAATCAATATCATCCCTTTCATTGTCCAGTCCAGTACTGCGTAGTGACCTAAAAATAACATCAGCAGTACTGCCAGAAGCAAAATAATACTTACATAAAACAAATCTATTTGCAGATTAAAAAAGAAAGCAGCCAGACCTGAACAGACAATAACTACCGCGGAAAAATTAATTATTGCAGTGATGAATGAGAGAATAAAAAAAGTAACCAGTGCCCATTTCCCTATGTTCCTGTATCCTTCCAGCATACTCTTGCCCGTAGCTGCAGTGTACCTGTAAGCAAATTCGAAAAAGGGATATTTGAATAAGTTGATTAATATAACTGCCCAGATTAATTCAAAGCTGTAATTTGCACCGGCACGTGTTGACTGAACTAGGTGTGATGCCCCGATTGCAGCCCCCGCATATAAGATGCCTGGTCCTAATGTTTTTAGAATACCTCTTAGACTAAATTTCGTAAAACTCATACACAAGATTATTGTTTTTATATTTTATTATAATGAATTAATCAGAGGTGGCAAAGTAGTTTTCAAAGATTTTTTTGCTAAATAATGCTTTCTGTAAAAATTAATTTTTAATCAATCTCTAATTCTAAATATCCTAAAAGGTACTTGTAGACAATATGTAATCCCGATGGGATTCTGACTTAGTGCGTTACCATTTTGCCAAAAACATTGAACCTTTCCGCCATTGGCGGATACATACGGAATTCAAAAAATGGTCCGCCTGCCTTGCTGTCAGAGAGGTTAGGAATATCATATTTTTAGCACAATGAAGAGAATCCGAGCAAAGAATCCTATAGGGATTCCACAATTTTACCCTCATCATTTTTTATTATTTTTATATCTGGTAAAAGTATTTTTATACAAAGACAATGTTGAGGAAGAATGCAATAGATGATTTGTATTCGCAAAAAACATTAAAAGAAGGTGTTGAAAAACAATTCCGGAGGTATTAATGAAAGATGAAAAAATAATGTTTCCCAAAGCAAGGATTCCTTACGGCACATGGGGGAGCAGTTTTTTTCCTGCATGGCAGACTTCAGCTCTGGCTGAGGTAAACATCGGACAGTTTGCCGGTGAGGCTATGAATAAAATTCTTGGTATGAAAAAGGTCCCCAAGAGTCAATTGGAATATCTTATCATTGGTTCGACAATACCCTGGCACTGGAAATTCTGGAATGCACCCCTTGTAGCAAGTTGTCTTGGTCAGCGAATTCCGGGTTACCATTTAGAACAAGCCTGTGCAACAGGACTGCAAGCTATTATCGTAGCAGCATCTGAGATCGAATCCGGCTCTAATGAAGTTGTGAGTGTTCTTACATTTGATCGAACCAGTGACTCACCCGTTGGCGTTTTTCCCGAGCGTCGTGCTTACCGCAGAACTGAAGTACTAGCTGATGTTTGGGACAACTTTGGGTTTGATCCTGCAACAGGTAATGCGATGATTAAAACTGCCGGTATGTCCGCCAGGAAATACAAAATTAATCGGGAAGAAGTAGACGATATCACCTTTCATCGATACCAGCAATATTTCGATACTAAAAATTCCGGTTGGTTTGAAAATATTCTTTTTCCGTTTGATGTGCTGAATGTTCAGGGACGTTTTCTGGGAAGCATTGATGAAGATAAAGGGGTACGACAGATAAGCCGTTCTGCTCTCAGGGAAATGCGTGAACTCGATACCTGTGTTACACCCGGTAGCCAAACTCATGCTTCCGATGGCATGGCAACTTTGTTAGTTACAAGTATGGATAAAGTCAGTGAGCTTAGCACACGACCGGAAATAGATATCACTTTTATTGGAAAGACAGAAGTTAGAACGCTCCCGAGCTTTATGCCCGAAGCTCCTGCCCTTGCTGTAAAAAAATTACTTGATAGAACAGGATTAACTATG
>WOR8_10005745_pt1 | contig 13638 bp, 8 predicted proteins | sample DeeMarSeWOR38_10_FD_19890 | JGI IMG/M metagenome (IMG submission 19890) | reverse complement strand
TCTCCTCGCTCGTAGGGTTGCACACCACGTGTTCGCGGTGAGTGATGTCGTAGAATTTCCACGTGTCCATGATTCAGTCCTTCAACGGCCTAACGGTAATATTAGATAGAAAATTTTCCTTCTATTTCTATATTATAATAAAAAAGTGGAAAATGCGGATTTTTGATATCTTGCCAACATCTCAAATTCGCCAAAACGACATTTATATCGAGAGTATCGGTAGTTTGCCCAAATTGCAGATATGCCAAAAAAACACAAATATCTTTAGACCCTAAAAAGTACCGATATGTTGGAGTTATCACCAGTTGAACGCTCCGACTCGCGGGACCTGTGGAGCAGGTTGTTCGGTGGTTTTATGTTTCTTCAACCAAAAACTTTTGTAGTTCAACATCATTTTCAAGAAATCCAGAAGCTGGAAATTTATCAGGTTGTTGATCGATATGACCATGCCAAATCAGATGAACCAGCGCAAAACGGCCATCATTTAACTGAACTAAAATATCATCAGATTCATTACATTTTGCAAAAACTACTGGCTTGTAACCCCACAGTGGATGCTTCGCCCCGAAACCTCACTGATTTTAGTTCTAAATTATTCATCCCAATTAGCTATAACATTAGCTAACGATAAACCTGCCAGCTACAAGCCGTCAGCTCCACTGGTTTGTTATACTTCTTTCATTTAATATCATCTTTTAGACGTTCTCTGGCAGCATCAAGAATTTGGCCATAATTTTCACTGAACGGTTCTACCAGGATCTTTTCAAAGTAACATGTTAAATTCCACAAAGCTCGTTCCTCAGCTTGATGCTCAATTTTCAATTCATCTTCATCAGAAAATCGAGATAAAAATTCGAAAAGGACGATTGCTTCATCTTTAGTAAATTTTATTTTAACTTGATCTTTTTTCATTTTAATTCATCAAATATAACATTAGTAATTAAGTGGGAATCTCGATTTTGGCGCAAACCCACTCCCGAAATTCGTAGCCAAAACTAATATTAGGCCAGTTGTGATTAATTGAATCTGTATTTTGCCAAAATTGCAGATATGCCACAAAAACACAACCATCTTTAGACCTTAAAAAGTACCGTTATGTTGGAGAAATCGCAACTTTTCGAATTGCAGAGAAACCTTTGATTTTATCAGATATCAAAGGTCTGGATGCTGCCAAAGATAATTCGATAAGAAATTACGATATTACCCCCACCCGAATCTTTTCCAAGCGGGATTAATTTGTGTTGATTAACTGGCCAATCAAAAATTCACCGCCGGCGCCCGTCTATTAATGCCTTTAACAGGGCAGAAACGGATCGAGCCGAATTTGAAAAACCCTGAGAAAAAGCCAGTTTCAAGAGGCCGCTCCGGCGCCCCTTGTCCAAGATGCGCAACAATTGGCGTTTGTTGTAGAATTTTTGATCAAGCTTACGGCGCAATCGTCTGAGCTCCTTAACCGAACAGTGGTCCGAATAGACCTTTCCGTTAGGGGCAATGTGGTAGTCTGGATTTTGAGCTACCAGTTCGTCTAAGCCGGAATGTGGATTGTTGCGCAACAAGCAAAGCACAATCGTGTCCAATCCCAACTCATGAGCAAATGGCACTATCTGCATCATTTCCTCAACGCTCTCTCCAATGTTGCCAAGGATGAAGTAACCGTTTAAGATCATTGGCCTGTCTCGAAGCACAGCTAAGTACTCACGACCAGCAGCAACATTGCAAATCCCGCCAGTTCCATCTTGCGAATCACATCCGGACGCCGGGCAATCTCCAGCCGCGCGTTAATGATGTACTTCTTACGAATACCGTGGCCAAGAATCAGATCACAAATTCGCTCGACGCGATCCATGTCATGCGTGAATACCTCATCGGTAAAGGCAACGAGCGGTGCTTTAATCTGAGCAAGCTCCTCTACGATGGATTCGGGTGAACGACCTGACCAGTTTCGTTTCTCACCCCAAGGATTGAAATTGAAGGAGCAAAAGTTGCAATTAAATGGACAGCCGCGCGAAGCAGAAACCATGTCGAATTCCACCCCAATGCCGATATTCAGCATTTCTACTTCATAGGTGTATCGGCGATGGCTTCGGTTGGGATAAAGCTGATCCTTTATTGCTCCCAATCTGCGTATGGGATTGTGGAAAATACTGTCTCCCTTGCGAAAGCTAAGCCCCGCTATGTTTTCAAGCGGCACACCCTGACAAAGGTCTTCCATCACCTCTTCCCCGTCTCCGCGCACAACGGCATCGACATTCGGGCAACTGGTGAGCCATCCTTCGGGGTCCTCCGTCGCATGTCGGCCGCCTAATATGGTAAAAATATCCGGCGGTACGGATATAATTTCCTCACGCAAGAACTCGACATGCCGTTTCCAATTGACCGAAAAACAGACCATGTCGGTTTCTCGACACAAAAAATCAGCAGTACCATTCGATTCGTAACGTAGATCAATGATATCCAATGCCTGTGCATATGGTTCGATGATCTTTCCTATGAATTCAAGACCTAATGGCGGAATATATCGAAATTTCTTCAGGTCTTTCCGATAGGGATAAACACAAAGCACACGCTGAAACACCGATCCCTCCTTTGAATTTTGAGCGAATAATCAGAATAATTTTATGCGATTGCCCGAGAAACCACTTTGGACGTAGATCTAAGAGAAGTGATCTCTAGAGAACCCCCAAATAGTTCCAGTGGAATATGCTGATAAAATGAGCAACAAATAGAAGATTGATTATAAGATAGCCTAAAGCTTATGTAAAATAATATTTTCAGATCGCGCATGATATCATAAACAGGGAAGATACATTAATAGGAAACGGAAATTTGGAAAAATCAGCAGGTTTCAACGGCTGCAAATTTTGCCAAAAAACTGGATTTCAGTAAGTACAGATACATTGAGAAACTACCAAATATCGAGCTAAATGAAAAAATTGCAGATACCAAATGGATATATGCAACCTATCCCATCTTCGATTTTGTTGTCAAATCGTAGGTCCGAAAAATGCGACTTTGGGAAAACAAAAAGGGCAAATCCATAAGCTCGGATTCACCCTTCGATATTTTGATATAAAACGAATATCACAAGAATTTTGGTCTTCTAAAAGTTGTGTGTTGTTGGAGGTATCAAAAGGTTAAGCTCCTCAGGGGCGATTGCTCTATATATGAGATAGCATTCTGCGTCAATCGAGCAAGTTAGCCTCTCGCAGAATTTTCACCCCTTCGCGCCCGATGAAGTTTTGGATCTTCTCCGCCTTGAGTTTTGGATGGATCCGTCTCGCATCTGCCATCGCATCCTCGGCCGCATCTCGGAATCCCTGACATATAAGGATTATTGCAAGCACGACACGAGGCATAGACAACTTATCATCGCGGCGGCAAGCATGGCGAGCTTCTTCTATTGCCTCGTCCAGCTTGCCTGCTTGGAAGAGACCAAAAGCTAGTATGGTGCCCCAGAATGCCAGTCGACCATCCAACGGACTGATTCGTATACCATATTTCAGCTTCTCGACACCATCGCTCACCCTCCCGGCGTCCAGAAGTCCAGCGCCATAAGCCACCCACGCTTGTGCATTTGAAGGATCGTTCTCTACCGCTTGTTCGAGAAGATCCAATCCCCTTTGTCGCTGACCTATGTCGCACAGTGCGCAGCCAGTGTATCCTAATACGGTTGAGTCACGTGTATCGAGCTGGAGTGCTTTTTCTAACGATTCCATGGACTGCTCTATTAAGTTCTCTTCTCCAACGTTCATACCCATCAGGTTAGAGAAGGCAAGCAGGAGGGATAGATAGGCATGAGCAATCGCGAACTCAGGATCAAGAGAAATTGCACGCCGCAATAAGCTGATCGATTCTATAAATGTCTGAGGATTGCTCCCCTTGAGACTGATTAGGCCATGTGCCCGATGATAGAGTTCCCAGGCATCCAAGTCTTCCGTAGGGCGGCGCTCTATACGAGATATTTCTGCTCGGGTGAGTTCCGGTTCGATGTGACTCGCGATAGTCCTAGTTATCTCATCCTGAAGCTCGAAAATCGTTTCCTTCGTGCTGTCGAACCTGTCGCCCCATAGACGGGTGCCAGTATTACCATCGATAAGCTCAGCGGTGACCCGAGCCCTTTCCCCCATCTCCCTCACGCTGCCGGTGACGACGTATCGAACACCTAAGTCCTTTGATACCTGACGAGTGTCTATGCGCTTATTTTTGTATGCGAAAGCTGAGTCACGACTGATCACAAAGAACCCAGGAATACGGGCGAGCAAGGTGGTGATATCTTCAGTTAAACCATCGCTTACAAATTCCATCGTTTGGTCGCTGATCATACAACGGAAAGGCAATACAGCGATGGAAGGCTTATCAGGTAAATCATGCCTTTTCACTAAATTAGGAATATTATCGCTAGATTTCGCAAGTACCCGATAGGCCCGCACAGGCTTTGCGATATTTTTGACTTCCTGCTCTCCAATATATTCGTATTCTAAATCTAATTTGGTTTCTACCTGATCATATGCGCTACCAGAGATACATATTCCGCCAGCATCAGCTAAACTTTCTAATCGTGCGGTAATGTTGACCCCATCCCCATAAATGTGATCTTCTTCGTCAACTACATCCCCCAGGTTAACGCCGACTCGAAACAGCATTTTACGTTCATCAGGCAATTCTGCGTTCCTTTCAGCGAGGTTCCGCTGGATTTCCACGGCACAATTTACTGCATCAACCACGCTGGGAAACTCAGCCAAGAGGTTATCACCCGGGGCATCTATCACTCGACCCCAATGCTGTTGAATGAGCGTTGTCATCGCGAACCGGTACTTGGTTAAAGTCCGAATAGTCGATTCCTCATCAAGCCCCATAAGGCGGCTGTAGCCTTCAACATCGGCACTAAGAATAGCGCTAAGTTTGCGTTTAAAATGCTCAGATAATACCATCCGAATAACCCTCTTAAATTTGTTAGTTCAACGGTATCATCGTAAATTCTAATTTATCCAGAGGCAGGCGCTTCCCACAATAAAGATGTGATCCGGTTGAGCTGCAAAAGGAAATGTTGATGAACTAATTTTCGAGTACCACATTGTGCCAATTTGCGTCAAACATTATTTTAGACGAATTTCGAGAATTAAAACGTACCATTAGGTGGATTAGAAAGTTGGGAATAATAGATTTCTGAAATAAGGAGAAAATGCAGATTTATTGAGAAACTACCACCTATCACCATAAATAAAAAAATTACAGATACCATATGGATATCTGCAATTTATCGCATCTTTGGTTTTTGTGTCAAACTGTAGGCCCGAAATATGCAGTTTTGAATAAAGAAAAAAGGCCAATCTATAGGCTCGGATTAACCTTTCTGAGTTGTGATATAAAATGGTTATCGCAAGAATTTTGGATCTCTGATAGTTGCACTTTGTTGGAGAAATCTGTGCTTATGGAAGTACTATTCTACTACCGATAAATTGGAGTTATCTTAGCTTTGTTTAATTAAGCACGACCACAATATGTGGTATTCTTCATTCTCTATTAGTATTAGTCTATAAGGGAGCACAAAGCGGAAGGTGTATTGGTATATGGCGTTCCATGCCCCCAATTCATACCAGCTCTTCCAGCAACGCTTGAGCCTCTTTGAAGTCTGCGGTGCCGAATCCCTCGGTGAACGAGCCGTGAATCTCCGATAGCAGCTGATGGGCCTCTTCCCGCTTTTCCTGCTGCCACAGCCGACTCATGCTCATAACTGCACGCAGCTCTAAAGATTTCGCGTTCTGGCGGTGGGCAATGCTAATTGCTTTGTGAAAACATGCTTCAGCCTCAATCTGATTTTCCTCCGGCAAGGCCAGCAATAACTGCCCTTTTTGCCTATGCAGTTCCGCCTCCCAGTTGCGCTCCCCGGTGTTTTCTGCTAATGCCAACGCTTCGGCTAATACCGATAGTCCTTCTTCCGCCTGCCCGGCTTCTCCATATGCCTCAGCCAGCAGGCCAAGAAAATAGGGTCGCTGTAATTCTGCCTTCTTTGCCCGGCGAGCTGCAAGGCCTTGACGCATCTGGGCAATCCCCTCTGTTCCTCTTCCTTGCGCGGTTAAAGCCCAGCCACGCAAAACCATTCCATAGGCCAACCATTGCGGAAAACTCTGCTCGGTCGACACCTCCATTAGTGCTTCAGCGCACTCCTGGACTGCCTGCACCTCCCGGAGGAACTGATGGCCTACAGCAGCAGTATTCAAAGCAATAGCCATACTGAAAGGGTGCGCAAGCTTTTGAGCGAGGGTTAGGGTTTCGCGTATGCTCTGGCGCGCCTGGTCAGGATAGCCGAGCATCCATAAAGGCCAGGTCGCATGGCCTCGGCACATTACGCCGGGGTCCTGTCCATACACAAAGGCATGTGAGCGCTGCTGTTGGGGATCATAGAGGGCCATCCCCTGTTCAAAGTGCACTCGAGCTGGGGCCATCTCTCCGAGCCAGAACATGGTCTGCCCCATCACCCGGTGAGCCTCAAGACGGAGCGCAGGGTCCTGAAGGCTCTGGGCCAAGTTGAAGAGCTGCTCCGCCAGTTCACGTGAGGTCTGTAGCTCCGCCCGGACCATATAAAATCTAAACAGTCCGTGCATTGCCGGAAAGAGCTGCGGGGTTTCTCCTACCTGCTGACAGAGTTCCCGGGCCCGGGCGTACGCTTGTTCCGTGTCCGAAGACGATTGGCTCTTAACGGCCATCAATGCAGGACCGAGAGTGATCTGCACATCCAGCTCCTGGCGCGCGCGTTCAAGGTTATCCGGCAGGGTCCTGAGCAACTCCAGCCCCTTGGTGAGGTGGTTGATCGCTTCCGCATGCGCCGAGCGCTGCGTGGCGCGCCTGCCTGCCTGATGCCAGTAACCAACGGCCTGTTCGTTGAGACCCGCCTCTGTATAGTGATAGGCAAGAAGCTCCGGCTGCGTCTCCATCGTTTCAGCGTAGTATTTTTCCAGCACCTGGGCAATCCTCTGATGGTACTTCTGGCGAGTGCTTTTCAGTAGCGACTGGTAAGTTGCATCTTGAATGAGCGCATGTTTGAATATATAGGTCGATTGGGGATAGATGCCTCTTTCGTAGAGAAGCTCCGAGTCTTTTAAAACCGATAGACGGGACAACAGTTCCTCTTCAGGGAGGTTCGTCACCCGCTTTAAAATGTCGTGGCTGAACTCCCTCCCAGCTACTGAGCCTTTCTGAAGCAGCCCCTTCGCACCCTCAGGCAGGGAGTCAATCCTGGCCATGATCACATCCTGGACAGTTGTTGGTATAATTACCTCCTCAATATCTTTTGATAGACAATAGCAGTTGTCCACTTTCCTCAGAATCTTGAGGTCTTTCAAGGACTTTATCAACTCCTCGATAAAAAAGGGCACACCTTCAGTCTTTTCAAGGATAAACTCCTCAAGATCCTTATCAAGCTCCTCTGTGCCCAGAAGATGAGATACCATCATGAGGCTTTCCCGGTTAGAAAGCCGGTTTAAGGTTAACTGGTTATGATAGGATTTAGCCCCCCAGGTATGCACATAATCCGGCCGGTAGGTAAATATCATTAAAATCCTTGCTCCCGGTATGCTTTCTAAAACATATTGCAATAGCTCTTCTGAACTCTTATCCACCCAATGGAGATCTTCATAAGCCAGAATCAGCGGCCGTATCTCAGAGCCTTTTAGGCCGATCTGCTTAACTGCCGCCATGATTCGATCCTTTTTCGCCTCAGAGCTCAAGGGGATCTTGTCGATACCACTGTCTTTTACCGAAAAAAGCTCCAAAAAATAAGGGAGGGTTGAATCTTCATCCACTCTCAATATTTTCAGGCCCTGTATGACCTTTTCCCTGATCACCGAATCCCCATCGTCTTCGTGGATATCGAAGTTGGCTTTCAAAGAGTCTATATTTAGATGATAAGGTACATCCTTGCTGTACGAGAGACACTTTCCCTCTAAAAAAGTTACATCCTCGTTGGCGACGGCCTTGCGGAACTCATATAAGAGTCTGGATTTGCCTATCCCTGCCTCAGCCATAATGGAAAAGGCTTGGCCCCTGCCTGCTTTGGCACGCTCCAAACCATCGAGCAAAAGATCAAGCTCGCGTTCTCTGCCCGCAAAGGGGGTCAGTCCCCGCTCGGCACTGACATCAAACCTTGTTCTTATGGTGCTGGGGGCAATAGCACGGTAGATGTTGACCGGCTCCTGCTTGCCTTTAATCACCCGCCAGCCCAGGCCCTCGAAGCGAAAGAATCCTTCTGTGAGTTTGAATGTGTCCTCGGTAATATAGGTCGTTCCAGGTTGGGCCTGCCCCTCCATGCGGGAGGCCAGATTGACCGTATCACCCACCGCCTTGAACTCCACCCGCAGATCGTTGCCCACCGTGCCCACCACCACCAGTCCGGTATGGATGCCGATGCGCATTTTAACGGGTGGGAGATCTTTTTTTTCCTGTCTAAACTGGTCACTGAATTTTGCCATTTCCCGGTGAATGGCAAGGCTGGATCGAATTGCTCGTTGCGGTGCATCTTCCAGGGCAACCGGAGCACCAAATAGCGCCATAATGCCATCACCGGTCATCTCGTTGACCGTGCCCTCATAGTCATGGACTTTGTGAATCAAAATCTCGTAAACCTGGTCCATGATCGCGTAGGCGTCTTCAATACCCAGCATCTCCGATAGCGATGTAAAACCCTCCATGTCACAGAACATGACCGTGACCTGCTTGCGTTCGCCCTCGATGCGGTCTCTTTGAGACAGGATTTTTTCAGCAAGACCTTTGGGAAGGTACTTTTGAATTTTCGCTATTTTTTCATCAAGTGAGAGGTCTTTAGGCAGTGGCTCTGAAGGAAGGCTTAAATTGTGGCCACACTCATTACAAAACTTGGCATCAATCGGTAAGGCCATATTACAAGAAGGGCATCTAAGCTCATATTTATGCCCACACTCAAGGCAAAACTTAGATCCTTTTGGATTCTCAAACTGACATTCTGGGCATTCCATTTTCATGCCCTCTATAATTTTTTCAGAAAGAATCAGTTAGGCAGAAATTTAAATAAGCTTTGGGAGGTTAAACTGGAAATATCGTAATTATGGTTCAATGTCAATTATGTGGATACACAATATCTTGTGGATGAATATCAAATGAGTTTTTTGAGATATCTTGCCGAAAACCAGATATCTGTCGATTGCATGTATATTGAGAATATTACTAAAACAGGAGAGTTGTGATATCATCTCTGATATTTCGAGTATCACAACTTTTTTCCAGCTTTAAAAACCTTTGATTAGTTGGAGATACCGCAGGTTGAGGAACAGAAAATCTATGTTACTCGGCCAGAGCCAAAATATCTTCTTTTTATGTTTGTACAATTTCAGCGAGGCTTGTTATTCAAGTTTCTTAAGACGAACATCTCCTTCCGTCTCTCCACATTTCCAATGTCCATCAAGTATTAAATTATTTGAATCATCTCTTATCATTTTAAATTCTTCATTACATCCGCTCTCCCCCGCAGCTGGCCAAGAAAGCAATAAGATAGAATTTTCTATACGACCAGATACTTTATCTGTGTCAGGATAGTTACCCCCTTCCTGAAAGCCGGTCAAATGAACCTTGTTTCCATCAATTTTAATGATTTCTAAATTTTCCTTTCCCGACTGACCTATCCAAGTCCATTTGCCTTCCCAACGACCCACCAGATTGTCTTTAAAATCATTTGCCTTAATCTGCAAATCTGAAGCAAAGGCATATGATTGTAAAAAAATTATTGAGAAAAGGAGTACAAATTTTGTCAAGTGAAAACTATGTCCGGCTATACTGGGTTTCATTTTTTCCTCCTTCCGTAAATATAAATAATATTCAGGTTTAGTTTTGAAAAAACCGGTATTTGTTTTAGCGAAAAAGAGATTTAAAAGTTGAGACTCGATTCCAAGGTGAGCAGGAATATTCGAAATGAATTAATCAGAAGGAACAGAACAACAGGGCTGAGATTGGGATTCAGGTCAGCACAGCGTTAAAGTCTCAGTATTATGAGACGCTGGTTAAGTCAAGAAAATTCAAGTACTGATACATTGAGAATATTACTAAAACAGGAGAGTTGTGATATCATCTCTGATATTTCGAGTATCACAACTTTTTTCCAGCCTTAAAAACCTTTGATTAGTTGGAGATATATGGATTTATAACGCCGCACATTGAGAACTCATTTGTATCGAGCGATAAATGTATTCCCCCACACTTTTTTTGGGCAACCTTATGCCTTACTCAGAAGAACGACCTTTCCGATAACACTTCCTTCTTCAATTAATCGATGCGCGCGTTGTGCCTCTACGAGCGATATACGAGCTCCGATAACTGGCTGAATCTTGCGAGTAGAAAGCATTAATAGAAGTTTAGTGAGTGTTTCCCTATACCAAGAAATATCTTTTTTAACTTCGGCAGGTGTTGCGCATAGACGAACCCGTTTGCCGTCAGGCCAGATATTCAACAAGGACATCATTAGTACACCAAAAATCATCCGCCTGAGACCGCCAAATTTATCCCCGGCATATCCGTAGCTGATTACACGACCATTTTTTCTTACAGCGTGATAAGAACGGCGAAGATTGGCCCCTCCAATTGGGTCGAATGCAGCATCAACTCCGCCCGGAATTTCCTTGCGAATAAATTCAAGAAAGTCCTGATTACGGTAATCAATTGGGATGCCGCCGAACTCACGTACAATGTCATGCTTGCGAACGGAAGCCGTACCGTACATTTGCAAGTTTAAAAGCTTGCCTAACTGTAGTAAAGCCGTACCGACTCCACCAGCAGCTGCATGTACTAACACCTTTTCCTTTCTGCGAAGGTGCCCCTTCTTGTGCAATATGCAATGGGCTGTGAGATAGTTAAGGATAAGACTTACGACCTCGGCAGGATCTAGCTCTTCGGGGACCGCTACCAAAAGTTCGGGACTTACGCAGATATACTCAGAATAGCATCCGAATTTCGGATTCAGCGCGGCTACATACTGACCTTCCATGACGCCGGTTACACCATCTCCCAGTCGATCCACGATCCCAGCAAAATCATAACCGGGTGTAAAAGGTAATTTCGGAGCGAGAGGATAACCTCCATGCTGTGCCATCACATCAGCGAAGCCAACGCCAGCGGCCAGTACACGAACCCTGACCTCTCCCGGTTTCGGCTCTGGTAAGGCCTCCTCAACCGTCTTTAATACATCGGTGCTGCCATAAGATTCTAAAACAATGCGCTTATACTTCTTCACATGAATAGACTCCACTCAAAATTTTTAATGGGGGCCCAATTATTGGGTGAACATAATATTTCTATTGGATAAATGCAGAGAAAATTTTAACCTAATGGATAATCTGGAATTTTATATAAATATAAGTTTCAACCAGCAGTTTTAAAGGAGTGGATATTCAAAGGTATTTACAAAATTTCAATATAACCTCGAGTGGTGATATATTGAGAGACCGTCGAAAAAGCCGTTCTGACAAACCGGACCATCTTTCGATATTCGCGGTTTCTAAAATTTTAGCGTTTTGAATCAGTGATTGGGTTATATTTTATTACCTGCACCTCTTAATTGCTTCATACGGCCTATGCAAAGCCGTAATTGGCCACTTTTTCTATGTTGTGCACCATGCAATAAAGCAGCCACTGGATATTTACTTTTATCTTGCCCCTTAAGCTAAATTTGTCCAGCCGTTTGTGCACGCGAATGTTGGCAAATACCGGCTCAACAATAGCAATGCGCTGTGGATATATCCTACGGCCCTTTAGGGTCTCGATTTTTTTCACCATGGCTTGCGATATGTTTTGTCCCGATGCGTCGGCATAGTAGGAAAGATGGCGACGCTTCGCGTCTTTATATCGCAGACACTTGGCTCTGAGATCACAGCGTCTGCAATCTTTTTCATCAGATATATACCTTTTTAAAAGCTTGCCTTTATGGCGCCCCAGTTTGCCAAAGCGCTTAAGTCGCTTACCATTGGGACACATATATTCATCTTTGTGCTCATCGTAAGCAAAATCAGCAAATGTAAACTTTTTTGACCGGGATCGATAACTCAGACGGCTGGCAAATCGCTTGTCGCGGTTACGAAATTTATTGTCCGGGATATAGGCGTCTAATTTTTCCTCGTTGCATTTGTTTAAATTGGTGACGCTGTGGTAGCTGGAATCCGCCGTTAGTATCTTGCCTTCAAAATAGTCCTTGGACTTGCCGATGCTTTCAAGATTTTGCTTGGCACCATCAACTACCGGCGGTAGATTCTCATTGTCCAGCCCTTTTCCAATCGCCTCGCCATGAACAATGACTTGGTGCTTTGAGTCCACGATCGCTTGCGCATTATATCCCTGTACCGTTCCGTGGGATGTATGCATTTTGGCAGAATCGTTGTCGGTTACGTTGCTGTGAAGCTCTTTTTTGTTTGCTCCGATTTTCTTGTCATTTTTGCTCAGCCACTTTTCAATTTTTGCCGCTTGCTGCTCTAATCTTTTTATTTGTTTTTCTCGGCTCGCAGACATCTTCTGCTTTACCGCCTGCTCTTTTTTGTCTATATCAATATGATCTTCAACCAACCCCTTGAGCTTGCTTTCAATTTTAGCTTTCTTTTTCTTTAAATCCTTTATTTTGCCACTCCATTCTTTAGAAGCATTGGAAGAAAGTTTGCAGCCGTCAATGGCAAAAAATGTGCCGCCTAAAAGTCCCTCTTGATCACAGACCAGCAATATATCTGTAAACAAGGCCTTAATTTGATCTTTCATCGAAGATACAAATGCGGCTATGGTGCTATGATCAGGTCGCTGGTTACACGACATCGCCATAAACAAAACATTCTCACAGCAGGCCCGCTCGATATCACGCGATGAGGTCAAACCCCGTGAGTAGCCCAATAGTAACACTTTTAACAAAATCTTGGGATCATAGGCGCTTCTGCCCGTCTCATCGTTTTGATAGTTGTCATCAAAAACCGACATATCCATGCGCCGGTCCACTAACGTATGGATGGCAAACTCTAAGGTGCCCGGCACCAACTGTTCGCCTAATGAGACCGGTAGCAGCACACTTTGCGAATAATCGTAACGCTTATATTTAGCCATTTTGTCTCCGGGTAGATCGTGAACTTTTGCTGCTTAAACTACCCGCGATATAACACATAACTGCTTATTTTTAAATGAAATAATTGGAAAAATATGGGAATGTTTTACTACTTCAAATACGGAGATTGAAAGATTTGAAAAAACGAAAATATCAATGGAAAACGCTCAAGAATTAAACCTTTTTCGACAGTTTCTGAGAGTATCTGTAATTTGCTAAAATTACCCCGCCAATATTACTCAATGGGAAATTTTTCATAACGATATATCCTACGCATAAACCCACAAGCATGTTTTTTATGACAAATTTTGTCATTAAGCGAACCACTATTTGTAAATCAGCAAAAATTGACTGTTTGAACATTTTAACCGGTAGGAGAATTTAAAAAATTATTAGAATAAAATCATATGGTTAAAAATTATCTTAAAAAAAGTATTATGGCACAGGTTTTGCTCTGAAATATGGCGAACATCATTGATCGATTGATCATAGTGGTGAGACGGGAAAACTAAGAAGCATGAGCGCCAATTAATTAAGTCGAT
>WOR8_10004431_pt1 | contig 13638 bp, 12 predicted proteins | sample DeeMarSeWOR38_10_FD_19890 | JGI IMG/M metagenome (IMG submission 19890) | reverse complement strand
GGCGCCGATCCGTATGTCGAGATACTGGGTGCGCGCCTGCACAACCTGAAGAACCTCTCGGTGCGCATCCCGCTGCACCGGCTGACCTGCGTCACGGGCGTGTCCGGCTCCGGCAAGAGCACGCTGGTGCGCGATGTGCTGCACGACAACCTGCACCCGCTGCTCGCACGAAGCGGGAAACGCCGGCAGCTCGCTGCCCGCAGCACCGGCTGCCGGGACATCCGCGGCTTCGAGCCGCTGCAGCGCGTGCTGGAAGTCGACCAGACACCGATCGGCAAGACGCCGCGCTCCTGCCCGGCCACCTATGTCGGCGTGTGGGACGCCATCCGCAAGCTGTTCGCCGGCACCCCCGAGGCGCGCATGCGCGGCTACGGCCCCGGGCGATTTTCCTTCAACGTCCGCGGCGGTCGCTGCGAGGCCTGCGAGGGGCAGGGCATCAAGAAGATCGAGATGAGTTTCCTGCCGGACGTGAAGGTGTCCTGCGAGGTCTGCAACGGCGCGCGCTTCAATCCCGAGACGCTCGACATCCGCTACAAGGAACGCAGCATCGGCGACCTGCTGTCCATGAACGTGCGCGACGCGGCGGCGTATTTCCGCGCCCACCCGAAGATCCACCGCGCCCTGCAGCTGCTCGACGATGTCGGCCTCGGCTACCTCACCCTGGGCCAGCCCAGCCCGACCCTGAGCGGTGGCGAGGCGCAGCGCATCAAGCTGGTCACCGAGCTGGCGAAGGCCAGGGCAGACACCGGGTCCGGGATAACCGGCACCCTCTACATCCTGGATGAGCCCACTGTCGGCCTGCACATGGCCGATGTCGAGAAGCTCATCCGTGTCCTGCACCGCCTGGTCGAGGCCGGTAACAGCGTCATCGTCATCGAGCACAACCTGGATGTCATCGCTGAGGCCGACTGGATCATCGATCTCGGTCCCGAGGGCGGCGATGGCGGCGGGCGGGTCGTCGTCGAGGGGACCCCGGAGACCTGCACGAAGACCCGGGATTCGCACACCGCGAGGTTCCTGCGCGAGTTCCTGCGTGAACGAGGGGGTGGGGCCGGTCATTCGGATTGATGCTACAGGTCCGGGAATCGCGAAGCCTCGGTTTGTTGCAGAGATCGAAGTGCGTATCAATGACTGCCTGGTACGGTTCGCTGCACTCACCGCATCCTGCCAGCTGCATGCCAACCAGTCGCAGACTGGCAGGTCGGATCAGGCCAATGGCTGTAATCCGGCAATCAGGCGAGGGCTATTGCTTTTTTCCTTATTCCGTCACACGCACGCAGTCCGGAAACTCTTCCTGCAGTCGCCGTATCAGGTCGTTCCAGATGATTCTTGCCCGTTCCGATTCACTGGCGCGGAAGAACGCTCCGTTGTCAGGTTCCTCGAGTTCAACCCGGAAGTTACCGTTTGTCTGTCTGGCGGTCAGGCTGAGGGTGTAATGCACGCCGGCCCACGGTGTACAGACCCGGTGCACCTCACGCTTGCGATCTAGCAGCGACGGGCAGGGCTCGAGGCCGTTGCACTCTGCAACATCAGCCATGATCCGTGCCAAGCTGGTGCGCAGCCGATCGGTATCGGCTGCAAGTGCCTCGCACGGTGGGCCGGCGGCGGGCAGTACGAGATTGCGCTGGAATACCGGGCTCCAGGTGCAGGAGGTAACGGCCATGGCAATCGCCGCCGCAAGCAGCGTACCGCGCATCATGTGTGCTTTTCTCCAGGGTTGCAGAATAGCACTCACCACTGTTATGCACTTCTAAGGCGTGTCAGCTTGACCAGCCCGATCGCCGCCAGCGGCAGGACCAGGGTGAGCACCGCCACCGTGATCATCAGCCAGCCGAGCTCCGAATAATCGGCCGGTACCGTCACGGTGCCACTGTCCCGGTCGGTGACCTCGCGGGTGACGGTGTAGAGCTGGTTCATGTACTTGGTGCCCAGCGTGCTCGCCGACAGCGCCAGGTTGGTGAACGAGGCCATCACCGCGAAGAAGGTCGCCTTGAGCTGCGCCGGGGCGGAGTTGGCGATCCAGGCGAGCATGGGGATCATGGCCACCTGGCCGAGCGGCGATTCGATCGCGGTGTCCACCAGCGCAATGAAGTGCGCGTCGACGATGCCGCCCGTGTGCGCCGCCGTCCACTCGTGCAGGCCGTAGTACATGCCGATGATGGGGAAGGTCAGCAGGGTGCTGATGATGGTCAGGAACACGACGATGTAGGCGATGGACTTCTCCGCCATGAAACGGCGGAAGATGAACATGCCGAACAGCGCCAGTGCGCTGCTGATCAGCGACAGCACGGACAGGAACTGCTGGTCGAAACCAAGCTCGTCGATCATCCACCAGGTCTGGCCCGCGCCGGGCGTGGGCATGGCGCGGTAGATGAAGATGATGATGGCCGTGCCCAGCAGCACGTTGCGCGCCGCCGGCTCGAGCACCTTCAGCAGGCGGTTGATGAGAAACAGCACAATCAGCAGCGAACCGGCGAAGATGATCTCCTGATTGTAGGGCACCTCGCCCAGGCCCATGCTGACGGTGAAGACCACGAACACCAGGCTGCCGCCGAGTATCCACCAGTTGGGCGGCGTGCGCTCGACCTGGCCGTGTACCATCTCCTCGGCCTTTGCGCGGTCGATGCCGTGGCGGCGCAGCCGGCGCAGCTCGCGGCGCTTGAGCATGCCGCCGAGCAGCACGCCAGCCACCGAGACTGCGGGTATGACCAGCGCGATCTCGTAGATGCGGATGTAGATGGCCAGCTTCGCCGCCTCGTCCAGGGTCTCGACCCCCTCGAACATGAAGACGTTGAGCAGGGCCACGAACACCGTGCCGCCAATGATTGCGACGCGTCCCAGCGTCTGCATGGTGGTGTGCATCAGGCGCCGGGTGCCGGCGGGGAAGGGTCGTCCCTCGCTGTCCGCCACTGGCACCGCCTCCACCGTCATGGCGTCGGCCACCACGTCCTGGACCACGTAGCCGACCGGTGCCAGCAGCGTGCTCAGCACAAACCACGCCTCGACCGGCATGTATGCGCCCATGGCGGCCGGTTGGCTCAGCAGCCCGACCATGATCAGCAGGCTGGTCGCGATCAGCCCGGCCCCGAGATAGACCATGCCGGCCTTGTGTCGCCAGATCAGGTCGACCAGGTGGCCGAGCGGCATCTTGAGCGCCCAGGGGATGCCCGCCCAGAAGCCAAGCGCGGCGAGAAATTCCGCCGACAGGCCGAGGTAATCCTTGACGAAGAAGGTGCCGACGATAGCGGTCAGGCCAGAGACGCCGTAGGCGACGTAGACCATCAGCGGCGGCAGGTAGGAGAGCCGGAACTCGCGGCCGAGTTCCAGGATGACGCGATCGAACCAGAGGTAGGCACGTGCCAGCATGGCGAGGCAGGATACTGGCAGTGCGGGGTTTTGACAAACCCATCGCGAATGAATTCGCTCCTGCGAGAGAGCCATCCTGACGGGCAGGAGCGGCTTCAGCCGCGATGCGTGTTCCAGGAAAATAAATTTGCCCCGTTTGTCCGCATTACAGCCCGATCTCTGTAAGATATTTCAGCAGACGCCTGCCCGGTCCGCGATGACGGGTGTCGTATGCGTCATTATTCAGCGAGAAGGAATGATGAAACGAAAGACCAGAATCCTGAGAAGGAAGAGCAGGGCCTTCATTCGCGATGTGATCATTCACACGCCGGTTGTCAGGATGACGTTTCTGCTGGTGGCACTATGGATGCTTTTCTCTGCCGGGATATTTCTTGGCGAGCAGGGCGCCGAGGGCACGACCATCACGTCCTATGGAAAGGCCCTGTACTGGGGAATCGCCGCCTTCTCGACGGCCGGCATTGCCGATATGCCGGTGACAGGCATATCGGAAGTGATCGGCGCCATCTGGATTATCGTTGGTTCACTGCTGTTTTTCGGGGCCATCGTGGCCACGGTGACCGCCTATTTCATGCGCCCCATGCAACGCCCGTCGAAGCAGATCGTCGACACCATTGAATACAACCTCGAGCAGCTGGATGACCTGTCCATCGAGGAGCTGGAGTTGCTCAAGGAAACGACGGATTCGCTCATTGAACACGTGGAACACCTGAAAACGGCACGATCGAAGTCAACGTAATCCGGGTTTGCCGCCCTGCAGAGGGGCCGTCCCGGGCGCGATTGGCCTGGTATCGCATCGCGGCTGAAGCCGCACCTGCCGGGTGGTGGCCCGGCCGACCGCAGGAGCGAATTCATTCGCGATTGGCTAATGTGTATCCCCGCGGGCGTGGTGCCCTCGCCGCCCCCCGGACTGTACTCAGAAGCCGAATCCGATTTCGCTGCCGCTGTCCAGGTCGCCGCCGCCTCCCGTGCCGAAGCCGATATAGCCGCCGACGCGAACGCCATCGCTGCCCCGGGACCACAGGTGGAGTTGCCGCGCCTCAATGAGCGGGTAGATATAGTCCGATTCGTCGACCTGCCCGGTCAGGGTGCCGGTCACCGTCCCGACCACGGAGATTCGCCGGCCCTCGGCGTAGCTGGCCGGATCCAGGTAACCGGCCTGTTCGAGCATGAAACGTCCCTGCGGCTCACTCTCGTCAAGCGGCCGCGCGCTGGCATCCAGCGGGTAGGCCAGCACCTCGAGCCGGGTGCGGTCCTGCAGGTTGGTGGTGCCAAGGATGAGGCCGCCCCACAGGACATGCCGCCCCGCCGCGGCCTGCTGTGGCCCGGCGGCGACGCTGCGCGGTGTCAGCGAGCGGTCCACGTCGCCGGTGTCGAAGGCCGGCCCGCTGGCGCAGGCACCCAGCAGCAGTGCCATCAGCAGGATGCCAGAACGGAGTTTTACGCGGGGGTGGTGCATACCCATAGTCTAGATGATCCGGCTCCGCGCGGGAGCGGTTTCGGGCAATCGCGAATGAATTCGCTCCTACCCCCCCGAAGCGGTGCCGGGCAATCGCGAATAAATTTGTTCCTGCTTCCCTGATGGGGTTTCGGCTTATTCACTCCGCAAGGTCAGGGTGGCGTAATCGCCAAGCGCGGCGCGCATTTCCTCATATGTCGGGTAGCGGGCGTAGAAGGGGTAGTTGTAGGCGCCGCCACAGATGAGCGCGGGCGTCTCTTTCTGCTCTTCGCTCAGTAGCTGCATCCGGTAGGTATACATGAGCCACTCGTTCGAATCGTCGCCGGCGAGCCGGATCGTGTCGCCGGCGGCGGCCAGCATGATCCCGCCTGGCGGATACCTGACGTAGCGCTGGTTGCCGAGAACCCTGCCTATCCGGAAGCTCCCGGCCGGGATGGTCTGCGGGGTTTCCATGATGCGCTTCACCTCGAGTTCGCAGCGCGGCTGGAATTCACTCGCGCCATGCGCCGCCGTGCCCTCCTGGAAGACGATATGCGTGTACCCCGGGGCGATAACGACATCCCGGTGCAGTACGAAGCTGCCGCCCCGCAGTTCGCCGAACAGCGAACTGTCCTGACGTTCCATGAAGCCGGCCTGGCAGCCTGCGAGGAACAAATGCACAAAAAATACTGTCACTAACGTACGGGTCATGTTTTACCTCGTCCCGGGGTTGATATGGCAGCACCGCGACAACGGGTGCTACGCTGACGGCATCCCGCCGAAAAACACTATGGCTGCAGCATAGATGATCATACGGTGCCGAGGGTAGGGCAACGGGTGCGCCGTGACAGGCAAGTGTATCCCAGGGGGCGCTCCCGTGACCGTGATCTTTGCGTGATAACTGGCTGATAAACTGCCACAAGCGCTGATATCAGTGGACATCCGGCTTAACCGCGCGGCTGATGCTGCCTCTATGCCATGACGAAAAAGATTCTTGTAATCGAGGACAACGCGGACATCGCCCGCCTGGTGATGCTGAACCTGCGCAGCAAGCAGATGGACGTCGACCATGCGGCCGATGGCAGCACCGGGCTGGACATGGCGCTGGCGGGTCAGTATCACCTGGTGATACTAGACCTGATGCTGCCCGGGGTCGATGGCCTGGATATTTGCCGCAGGCTGCGCAACGAGCAGGTCTATACACCGGTACTGATGCTGACCGCGAGGACCTCCGAGCTCGACCGGGTGCTCGGACTCGAGGTGGGCGCCGACGATTACCTGACCAAGCCCTTCAGCGTGCCGGAGCTGGTGGCGCGTGTTAATGCCATACTGCGCAGGTCCGACCAGTACCAGACCGCACCCGCAACACAGCCTGCCGCCCCGTTGCAGTACGGCGAACTGTGCCTGGATCCGGACAGGCGCCAGGTGCAGCTCGGCGACGGCAGGGTCGAACTCACTGCAAAGGAGTTCGACCTATTGTGGCATTTTGCCAGCAATCCGGGGCGGGTCTTCACCCGCGGCCAGTTGCTGGACAGCGTGTGGGGCTACGGGCATGCCGGTTATGAACACACCGTCAATTCCCATATCAACCGGCTGCGTGGCAAGATCGAGGCGGACCCGGCAAAACCGCGCTATGTGATCACCGTGTGGGGCGTCGGCTACAAGTTCTCCGGCAGTGAAACCGCCCGGGCCGCCCCGTGATGTTCAGGACCCTGTACAGCCGGCTGGCGCTGACCCTGTTCATCCTGCTGTGCCTGGTCGGCATACTCCTGATTCACCTCATCGGGCAGTCCAGCACCCTCTACCAGCAGGAGGTCGCCCAGAAACTCAACCGGGACCTGGCCGCGAATATCGTTGCCGAGCAGCCACTGATCCAGGACCGGCGGATCAACCGGCAGGCGCTGGACCACCTGTTCCACCAGCTGATGGTGATCAATCCCGCTATCGAACTGTACCTGCTCGATGCGCAGGGCAAGGTGATCGGCTATTCCGCGCCGGCCGGCAAGGTCAGGCGCATGCAGGTCACACTGGAGCCGGTCACGCGGTTTCTCGACGGCGATGAGCGGTTTCCGCTGGAGGGCGATGATCCGCGCAATCCCGGGGGCAGCAAGGTGTTTTCGGCCGCGCGCATCGTTGACCGCGACGGCCTGCAGGGATACCTGTACATCGTGTTGGGAGGCGAGCAGTACGACCATGTCGCCCAGATGCTTGGCGACAGCTATATACTGGATTCCACCCTGGTGGTGCTGCTGGTCGCGCTGCTGGCGGCACTAAGCGGCGGTCTGCTGGTGTTCTCTTTCCAGACACGCCGTTTGCGGACCCTGGGAAGCGTGATGCAGCGTTATGCCGGCAAAGGCGGCGCAGGGCAGCTGTCCGTGCGCTATCCGGGCCATAGCGATGACGAGATCGATGTACTCGGGCAGCAGTTCAATGCCATGGCGGACAAGATCACCTCCCAGATCCGGGACCTGCGGCAGATGGATGACATACGCCGCGAGATGGTGGCGAACATCTCGCATGACCTGCGCACGCCGCTGACGACCCTGCGCGGCTACCTCGAGACCCTGCAGCTCAAGCACGCGGAACTGTCCCCGGAGGAACGCCAGCAATACCTGCAGACGGCACTCAGCCACAGCCAGCGGCTGGGCTGCATGGTCGAGGAGCTGTTTGAACTGGCGCGACTGGACTCCTGCGAGTCGGTGGTCTTTACCGAGCCCTTCTCCATGTGCGAACTGGTGCAGGACGTCACCCAGAAGTTCGCCTTGCGGGCCCGGGAAAAGTCGATAGAGCTCAATCTCCACCTGAATCCGGAGGCCCCGCCGGTATACGCGGACATCGCCATGATGCAGCGGGTGCTTGAGAACCTGCTGGAAAACGGGCTTCGGCATACGCCGGCAGGCGGCAGCATCAACATCGGCGTCGATGTGGATTCAGGCAACGTGGTCGTGCAGGTGGCGGATACCGGCTGTGGCATTCCTGCGGAAGATGTACCCAGGATCTTCGAGCGCTTCTACCAGCAGGACAAGCACCGCACCAGCGGCGACAGCGCTGGCCTGGGCCTTGCCATCGTCAAGCGCATACTCGAACTGCATGGCAGTGTCATCAACGTCAGCAGTGAGCTTGAACGCGGCACGACATTTTCATTCTGTATCCCCGCAAGACCCATTGTTATGAATTCGTGATAAATACGGGACAGGCATGTGAAGGGTGCCGGTGATACTGAGCTCCCGTTAACAATAAATGGAGAGTTCTATCATGAAGACATCAAGATTGTCCCTCGCTGCCTGCCTGCTCGGTGCCGCACTGCTTGCCTCGGGCGCTGTTCATGCAAAAAAAGACCGTACAACCGGGCGCGGCACCGGCCCGGTCATCTATGTCACCTCACAGGGCCTGTACTATGACTCGATCGTCGTTGTTGAGTCGTTGCCGGCGAAGGGTAGATTCCAGGAGCTGGTGGCCGACATGAACGGACTGTCGACCGAGTTCGGGCCGGGCGCTCCCGGTCATCTCGGCGGTCGCTGGTGGATGGACCTGAACGGAAATCGCATGCAGGATTCCGAGGATCACTACTTCCTCTGCCCGCTGCTTGGTCCGGGTCGCGACCATATGTAACAGCGGTCTTTCCGCAAGGGGGCGGTGACATCCGGGGTACACCCTGGCACGTCACCGCTTCCGGTGGTTCGCATCGCGAATCTTCCACAACGCCGGGTAGGGGCGGCTTCAGCCACGATGGGGTTACGGCTTATTCGCGCCGCCCTGGAAGACGGTGTGCGTGTACCCGGGCCCGTTCTGTTGATGATAGTCCTGTCACGCGACAGCCGCATGTATACAGCATAGATGATCTGCCGGCCTCAAGGGTGCTGACCGGCCACACGGGGAATGCCGCTGTCCTCTATGGGATTTTCCCGGAAACGAAAACGGTGACCCGAAGGCCACCGTTGGCTGAGTAAATGTCAGGTTGCCGGCTACGCCATCCGGCCCGCGGGGTGCGATCACTCGCCCTCGATCACGCCGCCAAACGACCAGACAAACCCCTCAAAGGGCGTTCCCGCCGTCGGCACGCACTCATAGACCGGGCCGCACAGTGCAGCAGGCAGTGGCGGATCTGCCGGGCAGCTCTCGGGCGCACCCGGTGCCCCGGCGTAGGTGACCGTCACACCGTTCAGGCTGCCGGCACCGATGTATATGCCGACCAGCCCGTCCTTGGTCTTGAGGTCATAGTCCTCTTCGAAATGGCCCGTGTACCCCTCAAGCCCGGCGTCGTACGCCGCATCGGGGTACATCTCCAGGTGACCCCAGTTCTTGCCCTTGTTGTTCTTGTTGAGGTTGGTGTTGTCTTCCAGGTATTCCCAACCGTTCATCAGGCTGCTGTCATCGGAGATGATACGCCAGACAAGCACCGTCCCCGTCGTGATGGTCCGGCCCTTGCCGAGCTCCTGTATCTGCTGGTTGCTGAAGTCGAAGTAGCACAATACCGCCCTGGCGGTGTATGGCACCGGTTCTGCCGCGGCTGTGCCCGTATAGGCCAGGCCGGCCACGGCCAGGAGGGCCGCTGTCAATATCCGCAGGAGGACGGATTTTCCAGTATGCGTTGCTGTGATCATTTCCCACCTCCTTACACTCGCACGTGCGCCCTGACATACCCGCGTACCGGCGCCGTTACGCCATCATCTACAAGACCTCCTGTAATAATTATCGGACGTGAATGCGCCGGCGTATGCACAGCAGACCGCATCGGGGTATGGTAAATGCCGATGGCATGATGCGGCTCAATATCACGCCAGAATCAGGGGGGAAGCGGCCGCGACATAGTGTCGCAGGGGTGGATGAGCGGCGCGCAGGAGGGCGCCCCGTCGGATTAAAAGGGGGCCCGGGCTTGTGATCGCGAATCATTTCGCGCCTGCGACCCGGGCTTGCGCGATACCCCCGCCGGCTGCGGGAACCGTTGTCGCAGGATCTCCTCGCGGGGTGAAACGGACTGGCGGGTTGTTTCATCTCGCACCGGTTCAGCCCGGATAACGTTCGTCGTAGCGCGCGGTGTTGAACCACCTTTCAAAGCGCCGGTACACATCATCCACGGTGCGTGGCTGTTGCCGTTGGCTCTGGAATACGCCAGGGTAGCCTTCGGCCTGTTGCGGGAAGATATCTGCGGCAATGGCAGCAGGCTCTCTATCGAGTTTCTCGAGAAACATCACCGCGCCGTCCGGACCCAGGAAATGGGCCAGGTAGAGGTCAGTCCGGCCAGGCTCTTGCCGGATCCTGTCTGACAGGATCTGCAGGTTGCGCTTGATGTTCTCCGCAACCATCAGGGTGGACAATCTTGGATTGAGCCGCAGCGCCAGCACCTCCAGCTGCAGCGGGTCGCGTACAATCCGGTGCTGTCCATATTCCCCGTCGTCGATCAGTTCCAGCCGTGCGGCATAATCCTGCAGGCCGTAGTCAGGACCGAAGGTCCGGATCGCCTCCAGCCAGGCGTGGTCCCTGAACTGAAACAAGCCGGTTGCCGATGACCGGGGTGCGCGCGCCGCCGGATTGAAGTCACTCTCGACTCTGGCCAGCTCCATCAGAAAGGAAAAGTCCACACCGGTGCGTATACTGCCCAGCCGGATCGCGGCAAGGACATCACTGCGGATATTGAAGCGCGCCGCATCAGCCCTAGCAAGGTCGGCCGAGTTCAGGATCAGGGCCGCCAGCGGTTCACTGACCAGGTCATCCTGCGTACCACTGTTCGGCAGGTAGAACTGCCTGAACTCCTGCAACGCCTGCCTGGTCTTCATGCCCGGCTCACCGTTCGGCTTCGATATCCCCAGGTCAAAACCCAGCGACATCAGGCTGGCCTGCAACTCCCGGATATCCGGCGTGAAGCTCACGGTCTCTGGTGGCTGGTCGACTGCCCCCTGAGTCTCTGTCTCTCTCGCCGGGGGAGGGGGAGCGGCAAGTGCCTGCTCACCGGTGTCCTGTCTGCTCAGTGCCTGTGCGAACTCATTTAGCGCTGCCTCCTGGCTGTCGATATGCGCTTTCATAAATACGCGCATATCGCGAATATCCCGTTCCACCATGGCCAGCCCCTGGCTCCTCTCCTGCTGGCCCTGCATGATGAACACTCCGGCCATGAGACCGGTTACCAGCAGCACGCCGGCGATGAGCGCGAGCATCAGTCGTGACTGCGGTGGTTTTGCGTGATCTGCCTGCGGCGAGTCCTGCAGGCGTGTGGCAACACCCTGCAAGGTACTGGCCAGCGTTGATTGCTGCGCCAGGAGGGATTGCTGTTCATCCTGGATACGTGCCAGGCTGGCTTCCGTGGCATGCAGGCCCGCTTCATGCCGGTTTCGTTCCTCTTCGAGTCTTGTCTCCAGCGAATCCACACGCGACTCCGTGGACTTCTGGTGTTGTTCAGCATAGGCCAGCAGGCGTTGCACCTGCGCAACCTGTTCGCGTGCACTGCTGTGTTCCTCATCGAGCATTGTCTCCAGCGAACCCACGTGCGCCTCCGTGGACGCCTGGCGTTGTTCTGCTTCGGCCAGTGAACGTTCCAGATGTTCGATCTGCTCACGTGCGTGAGCATGCTCCGATTCGATCTGTCTCAGCTGCCGCTGCAGCCCGGCAAGTAACTGCGCGTCATTTTCGCGGGCACGCTGCAGGTCTTCCTGCGCCTTTACAAGATCTGCGCTGAGGCTGGCATGTGACTCGCGAAGCGTGTCCAGTTCCTGCTCGAGGGCACGCGTCTTCGGGGACGCCTGCTGCCGGAAGGATTGTAAATATTCTTTTAGCGGTTTCATGCGACGATTGGCCTGATAACAACAGGCTACACCCGGCGGCTACTGGACACCATAAGTCGCCATTTATACGTTTAATGGCCGGTTATCCTGGGCATGGATGGAGCCGGGTAGCCGTGCAGTTGCCGGAATGTTCGGATCGGATTGTTCTTAAAGGGAAATCCTGTTGGGGAAGAGTAATCCGTCGCGAATAAATTCGCTCCTGCAGCCGATTCCCAAGGCCCCGGCAGGAGCGGCTTCAGCCGCGACTGGCGATTAATCCATCGCGAATGAATTCGCTCCTGCGTCCCCGATGCGTTACCGGGCTATCGTGAAATCTGCACCCTGACGCGGATTATGTATTCAGGCCACTGAACGCCGTTTCATGGCCTGGTCGAGATCGAAGGTCGCCTGCAGGTTCATCCATAGCTTCGCCGAGGTCCCCAGTGCCTCGGCCAGATCCAGCGCCGATTCGGCCGTGATTCCGCGTTTGCCGCGAATGAGCTCGTTGAGGCGGGCACGCGTCCAGCCGAGCCTTTCGGCAAAGGCCGTCTGGGTAATTCGCGCCGGCTGCAGGAACTCTTCCAGCAGGATCTCGCCGGGGTGGAACGGATTGGCGGGTTGTTTCATGTCGCCATACCTCTCAGTGGTAATCCATAACTTCGACATCGAAGGCGTTGCCGCCCTGCCATCGAAACACGATTCGCCATTGCTCGTTGATCCGGATGGAATGCCGGCCCAGGTAGACACCCTTGAGTGCCTCCAGCCGATTGCCTGGCGGTACCCGCAGGTCCTTCAATTCGGCCGCATCGTGCAGGTAGAGCAGCTTGCGCCGTGCCGCACGGCGAAGTGCCGGGTCAAAGGCGCGGGTCGCCCGCGAATGCCGGTCAAGGTACAGGTCCCGGGCAAGGCGGTTCCCGAACGACTCAATCATTTGTTATCAGATTATCGGATATCGATAACATGTTCAATGGTGTTGTAAGCATTCTGATACCGACCCTGTTTTGCGAGGTTGGGAGGTATGGACAAGCGCCAGTGTTGGTTATTTGCCTCGCCATCGCGATCAGACCGTACCGTGTGGCTGCCTCAGTTCTTTGCCAATTTGTGAAACCTTTGGCAGGAGCGGCTTCAGCCGCGACTGGCGATTAATCCATCGCGAATGAATTCGCTCCTACACGTCTTTCTTGCGCGACACCCCCACTTGCAACAGCCCCCGGCCGAACTTGTCCTCGACCGCATCGATCGTTTCCAGCACCCGCCGGTCGGCTGCACGTTCCCCGGACTCCCCGAACATATCCTCCTGTCCCGACGGCTCCGCGTCCCAGCCGCTGATGCCCACCCCGATCAGTCGCACCGGCTTCTGCGGCAGCCCGCCGTCGAGGTACAGCTGCCAGGCCGTCCTGTGGATCTCGCGCTCGTCATCGGTCGGCACCGCCTGCTTGCGCTGGCGGGTGTAGGTCTCGAAGCCGGCGAAGCGGATCTTCAGCGTCACCACGCCACCGGCCAGCCCCTCGCGGCGCGCCGTGCGCGCCACATCGGCCGCCAGCGTGCGCAGGGTGTCCTGCAGCACGGCGGCATCACGCACGTCTGATGCGAAGGTCGTCTCCTTGGAGATGCTCTTGCGGGTCTGGTCGGGCACGACCTGGTCCGAGGCGATGCCAAGCGACTGGTAATGAAAACTCGCCGCAGCCCGTTTCCCCAGGTGCTGCTCCAGCACGGCCAGTGGCAGGGCGCGCAGCTGGCCGATGGTCCGCAGGCCAAGCCGGTCGACGATCTTCTGCGTCTGGCGCCCCAGCCCGCGCAGGCGCGAGACCGGCAATGGCGCCAGGAAGTCGAGGACCTCATCAGGGGCTACCACCGTCAGCCCGTCCGGTTTGCGCTGCTCCGAGCCGAGTTTCGCGATCAGCCGGTTCGGCCCGATGCCCACCGAGGCCGTCAGCCCGGTCGCCTCGAGGATGCTTCGCTTGATGTCGCGCCCGATGGTCTCCGGCGGCCCCACCAGCCGCTCGAGCCCGCTGACATCCAGGTAGGCCTCGTCAATCGAGGCGGCCTCCACCACGGGCGTGAGCGTCTCCAGTAGGG
>WOR8_10004430_pt1 | contig 13640 bp, 11 predicted proteins | sample DeeMarSeWOR38_10_FD_19890 | JGI IMG/M metagenome (IMG submission 19890) | reverse complement strand
ATTTCTCCTTCTCCACATCACCACGTACTTTCGGTCAAAAGAACTTCCGGCGTTGTAGTTCAGGATGCACACTTCTTTTGCCTATCAGACGGCTTGTACTGCTATGGTTATTCTCGATATCTCCAATCGAAATTACAGATATCGTCAGGCGTGCCATACTCACCATCGTAGCCTGCTGAAATCAAAATATACGTATCCACACGATATGGCCTGACCGCCGCTCTTACTGTTGCTAAGACTTTATCGTTCGTTGTGTTCATGTAGAACCTGTAACCCGGCGCCGTATTGGTTGTATCTATCGCAAGCCTGTGCGGTTGACCGCTTGGCGGGGGATCGAATGGCTTACCAAGCATGACTAATGCATGATTGTCTCTGTAATCGTAAACATTCTGTGGATTATCCGGATTATCGACATCATGCAGAATTTTGGCTGTATCGGCTCTATAATAGAGGATGGGCATGCCAACCCTCTGGCCTGATTGACGGTGTGTAACCCGTCTAAACACATCGCATAAAACAAAGTTATCGCCAGCAAAAGGACCTGTATCTTCATAGAGATCCATCAACTGGAAAGCATTAGCGTTTTCAAGCGGCAGATATGGACCTTTCCTGGCGCTCAAACTATTTGTGTATGTGATGCCTGCCGATGACGGGGGATATAGATTGCTTCCTAAGCTGCTCAAACCACTACTTCTGAATGTCGATTCGGGATGAAAACCCATCAAATCCCGGCCCATCATAGCCTCGCAAAGCTTCATGGCCCCACAGTATGGCTCCCCATCCGGATCCAGGGCCTCAGAAGGAGGATAGTCGTCGAACTCGCTGTTAAAAAGCTCAACGGCCGCGTCGATGCTGTGGAACTGGGCCTGTTGTTTGACTTCGTAGGCATACTGCCTTACTTTGTTCAGCGCCGGCACGAGAAGACCGATGAGTATTACAATAATGCTCATCACGGTCAGCAGCTCAACAATGGTAAATGCCGCTTTTCTATTGAATTGTTTTACGTTTGACTTCATTTTCTTTCTCCTAACATTCTACTTTTCAATTAAACGTTCATTTTATTGGTTTTATTTTTTACGTGGCGCTCAGGTTAGTAATAATACCGATCATCGGCAGGAATATCGCCAGAACGATGGTCATAACTATAGCGCCAAGCACAACGATCATAATCGGTTCGAGCATCGACATCAGTGAGGCGACCAGAACGTCAACCTGCTCATCGTAATTGTCGGCCACCTTCAAAAGCATCTTGTCCAGGTCACCGGTTTCCTCACCTACGGCGACCATGTTGGAGACAATCAAGTCGACGGTTTTTGACTGCCTCAGCGGCCCGGCAAAGGTATCGCCCTGCCGGATGGAATCGTGAACATTGCCGAGCATCTTGGCAAAGACCTCGTTTCCCGCCGTCTCGCGGGTAACGTTGAGAGCGTCAAGAATAGGCACACCGGCACTAATTAATGTCCCGAGAGTTCTTGTCCACCGTGTAACTGAAACTTTGCTGGAAAGCTGGCCTATGACCGGCATTTTCAATTTGACGCTGTCCAGAACAAATCTGCCCCCGCGAAATCTTCTCGCAAATCTCAGTAAAAAAACCATTAAGAACGGTATTCCGACTAAAATCACCCAGCCGCCGATCGGCACGCCTTTTATTCGCAGATCGAAACCGGGCAATATAGGGCCCTTTGCAATCCAGCCGCTTATGCCCAGCACGACCTGGGTTATTTGCGGCAATTCCTTACCTTCGGTCATTTCATGAATGGCGGTCTCGAATGACGGCACTACGAAAGTCATCAGCCCCAGAAGAATAAGAAAAGCAGCCGTCAGAACGACTATCGGATAAACCATCGCACTTTTAACGCGGGATTTTAGTTTCTGGGCCTTTTCCATAAAGTCGGCCACACGCGACAGAATCAAGTCGAGCACACCGCCGGTCTCGCCCGCGGCCACCATACTGACCAGCAGCCGGTCAAAGGCCCTTGGGTGCCTGCCCATTGCCTCCGAAAGGGTCGAGCCTCCTTCAATATCATCGGCAACGTATCCGATTATTCTCTTAAATGTCCCCGACCTCTGCTGCTCTTCAAGAATCCTTAATGACCGCAGAATCGGCAGACCTGCATCCTGGAGTGTCGAAAGCTGTCTTGCGAATTGGGTGATGGCTTTGACTTTGACTCTACCGGCGGCACCACGTCTTTTAGCAGGTTTCGCCCCGGCTCTTGCACCCGGTTTTTTGGCCCCCGCGGCGGCACGAACCTTCGTGGGAAAATATCCCATGTTTCGTATCTTGCTTATCGCTTCCTTTTGGCTTAGGGCCTCAATTTCGTCTTTTACTTCCACGCCCTGTGCATCCAGTGCCGAATATTGGAAAACAGGCATCTTTAATTACTCCTTTTCATTGGTTATTGGTTTTTATTCCCAATTAATAACGAATAAATGCTCCCTTACACATCCTCCATCATTGTCTCTTTTACAATCTCGTCGATGGTAGTAATACCGTTGTAGATAGCAGTCAGGCCGTTATCGCGAAGCAGTCTCATGCCGGCTTTTTGGCCAGCCGAGCGTAAAACATTCGTCGAGGCCTGATTCATAATCAAATCTCGTATCTCATCATTGAATACCATAATCTCAAAAATTCCTGTTCGCCCCCTGTAGCCGGTACCATTGCACTTGCTGCAACCCCGACCGTAATAGAACTTTTTGCCTTTAACGTCTTCCGGCAATAACTGCAGTTCCATCAGCTGGGCCTCACTCGGCTCGAATTGCGTTTTACATCTTTCGCATATCTTTCTAACCAACCGCTGGGCAATAATCCCTTCGACCGTGGCGGTAATAAGAAACGGCTCGATCCCCATATCAAGAAGACGTGCGACTGAGCTTGGTGCATCGTTGGTATGCAGGGTTGTAAACACAACGTGACCTGTCAGCGATGCCTGTGCGGCAATCTGTGCTGTCTCGAGGTCACGAATCTCACCAACAAGAATGATATCAGGGTCCTGACGCAAAATTGAGCGAAGGCATCGTGCAAAGGTCAGTCCAATATCCGACTTCATCTGGACCTGTATAAGACCGTCAACGTCATATTCAACAGGGTCTTCGGTAGTGATTATTTTCGTCTCTATGTCATTAAGCTTGTTTAAGGCTGAATATAAAGTTGTTGTTTTGCCGCATCCGGTCGGCCCGGTAACAATGATGATACCGTTAGGTTTGTGGATGAGCATTTCGATTATTGCAAGATCTTCCGGCCCCAAACCAAGAGCCCCTAAATCAAACTTTGCCTGACTTCTGTCCAGAACACGCAATACGACGCTCTCGCCGAACATTGTCGGCAGAACACTAACACGCAGGTCAATCGGATTACCCTGGACGGTAAGAGAAATTCGGCCGTCCTGCGGCAGACGCCGCTCGGCGATATCAAGGTCAGCCATAACCTTTATACGAGAGCTTAACGCCGCAGCGATGTATTTGGGGGGAGGCACCATCTCATACAGAATACCGTCAATGCGGTAACGCATCTTATATTCATCTTCAAAAGGCTCAAAATGAATATCAGAAGCCTTGTCACGAATTGCCTGCAGTAAGACCAGATTAAGCAATTTTTTAACGGGATTGGACTCTGACAGCTCCTTCAACTCATCCAGGTCGATACTCTGGTTTCTGCCGTCAAATTCCGCGAGAAAAGTATCGCCCTGAATTTCATCGATTAATTCGTTGATATTGTTGTCTTGCTGTGTCTCATAGTATTTAGTCAGGGCTTTTTCGAGTGCCTCGGGATCGGTTATTTTCGCCGAAACCTTGAATCCCATCAGAGTGCTCAAATCGTCGGTAGCTCTGAAATTTTCAGGATTATCAAGGGCAACGCTCAATTCATTCAGGTCCTGATTGTATTCGATTGGGATAATGTGGTACGTCTTTGCCATTTGCGCCGGCACCTTCTCGACCACATCAGCAGGAATATCAATACCATCCAGACTCACATACTCCATTCCTCGCTGGGCAGCCAGGGCCATCTGTAAGTGAGCCTCATCAACGATGCCTAATTCCAGGAAAATCTGCCCTATCTGTACCTTCTCCGGACGCTGACCCTGGATTTTCAGGCACTCATGAACTTTGTCTCTGCTCAGAATACCCATTTTGATAAGTATTCTACCGAGTGTTCTGCCTCTTAATTGCTCTATTGGAGGCATCTTTTGTGCTGTTTGCATTTTTCCCATCAGATTTATCCTACCACTGATTCTGACCAATATCTATTTTATTATACGACACTAAAACCTTTTTGACAAACAAATTATCTGTTGGACATTTAGTTATTCGTACCACTGTCTTTGTATTCATTTTATGCTATTAACGTCAGATAACACACATTTTGAGAGAAATCGTTTTTCTAAAATTTTGTCCATAAAAATAAAAATATAAAAAACAGAAAATATATTCTACCGCCAGATCTATCCTGCCAATGCCTATCAGAATGACACCTTATTACGAACTTTATTCTCCCTGCGCTTTGAATTGTCCAATTCTCGCCAGATTTGAAATGCAATATTACCTCATAATCCAGCGTTTTCCCTGATAAGCAAAACTTCCATTTGTCCTTAATTTTTGGTCGCCTTTAAGGGAATAGCTTAATTCGAGGGTTTTTCTCAGGAAAACTTTGACCGGCTCACCCATCTGGTCTTTTTCCACCGGATGGTCAACAGCAACCGTCTCATTACTCAAACCCGTAATAAATAGCTGTAAATTCTTGGCTTGAGAATCAAAATCCGGCCAAATAACGGCGATATCTTTCGTATTATCCTCACCCTGAAGTATCTTGGTGCCGGCATTGTCTAAAGGCTCAAGAAACGGGTATTTGCTCTTATGACGCATTTTTACTTGATTAAAAAGCATCGATGAAACAAACTTGCCCGCCGGTATAATCTGAAAACTATCCGTCATCAGGTCACACTTAGGATAGAAATCAACGTCTTCACCGGTGTTGTTAGTTAGCGTAATAATCGTATACCAGTACTGAATTGGCTTGTTATCGGAACCTCTCGGCAACGTTACTCGCTGGGGATGAGTAAATTCCATATCCAGGGTCCAATGTCCCGGAGCCGGTACGATAGCCGGTTCAGGTGCGGCCGGACATACACAGGCAATAATTGCCCAGATTCCCATAATTCCATAAAAAAACCTTTTCATCATATCGCCCTCACATAGAACTATATGCATTTTTCTTTGCAAAACTCCAACAAGCATTTCAAAGTATATTTTACACTAAAGCGGCTCAAAAGCCAAGAATATTTTGCCTGTTATTAGAAGTTCTCCCTTAAATCCATAAAATTGTTGCCTGGCATATGAAATTTGGTTATTTTGTCCCTTAGGTGGGTGAAATTTAATTCTTATTATGAGTATTTCTATGGCGGACGAGCAAAAGAAATTGCTGCAACAAATTGAGCACCTGCTCGAGACAGAAAACATGCTGGCCCTGCGCAAACTGCTAAGCGACCAGCGTAGCAGCGATATAGCCGAAATCATCGAACTCGTAGATAACAAAGAAAGGCGCGCTATCTTCGATGTTATGGACAAGCCAATATCCGCCGAAGTTCTGGAAAAAGTAGATGAGGCGACCAGGGCTGAGCTGTTCGAGCTGCTTGAAGATGAAGAGCTAACCAGCCTTGTTTCCGAGCTTGATCCGGATGATGCGGCCGACATCCTTTCAGAACTGTCCGAAGAAGAAAGAGCTGAGTTACTCCAAAACATATCGCCAAGCGAATCAGCAGAGATCAAGGAATTGATGAGTTACTCCGAAGACTCGGCCGGCGGCATTATGGACCCTATTGTAATCAGTGTGTCCGAGGATGCCACCGTAGGAGAAGCCGTCAGTAAAATCCGAGCGGCAGAAATTGATGAGGACTTCTTTTCAGTTTATGTTGTGAACAATACCGGTCGATTTCTCGGTGACGTTCGTCTACGGTTTCTGCTGACCCGACCCGAAATCACGAAGATTGGCAATCTAATCGATCCTGATACAATTTATGTCAATGACGACACCGACCAGGAAGAAGTCAGAAATATTTTCAGCAAAAATGATCTGATTGTTGTGCCCGTTCTCGATGCTAATCACAAACTCGTTGGCAGAATAACTGCCGACCGTGTCATTGAAGTCGCCGAGGAAGAAGCCGCCGAAGACTTATATACCATGGCCGGCACAGATCCGGATGAGCTGGATAACGTATCGATCTTCCATGCAGCCCGCGTGAGAATGACCTGGCTTTTGCCATGTCTGATCGGCACCTTAATCACAGCGCTGGTATTAATGTGTTTTCACAACATATTCGATTTTGAGAACATATTATTTGTTTATACCGCTGCAATATTTTTCGTACCCATGATAGCAGCCATCAGCGGGAACGCAGGCTTGCAAACATCTACTATAGTGGTATCGGGACTGGCAACCGGTCACCTTGCGGCACTAAAACTCAGCCAGGTATTCTCAAGAGAAACCCGCATAGCACTCCTGGTGGCTTTATCCTGCGCTTTTATCGGGGGGACAATTTGTGCTGTTTTTATAATTATCTCAAAAAATCATGCTGACACCGAAAGAGCATTGTCTACTTTACGGCTCGTCTTTGCATTCGGCACAGCGATGTTTTCAGCTATTATGGTCGCAACAACGCTCGGCCTGTTTCTACCGTTTTTATTCCGCCGAATCGGCATAGATCCCGCGATAAGTTCTGGTCCCCTGGTCACAACAGCCAACGATTCGATAAGCGTGACAATCTATATGTCCCTTACTCTACTGCTGGCGACATAACGATAGGTGATTACTACTTTATGAGCTTTGATTCGGACCGGCAGGCAAAAGATTGTCTGTTAATATAAAGGTTTTATCCGCGCGAACGCCTCATCCCAATCCCTCGCCTCGTATCAATTCTCCCCCTTGGCCTTCTTTCATGCGAGATTTCCCTGATTCTCGATTTTTTCGATGCCGTTTTTTGCTTTGCAGAACCGGCTGGAACCTTCTTTCCCAACAGTTGCAAAGCGCTTGCGCTCACCTGCCTCGTGGAACCGTCAGGATGTTTCAGGCCCTGATTGAGGACATCCAGAGCCATTTTCTTCATCCTGCCTCTCATTTTTCTAAGACCATAAGCGGCTGCATTTTTCGTGGTTACATGGTTGTTGCCGGTCAAAGCTTCTGTTAAGATTTCCAGGCCGTCTTCCTGCATCCATGATAAGTTGAAGGCCGCCCTGCGTCTGACTGATGCATCAGACGAACGCAATTGCTCTTTCAACTTCTCAAGAAGCTTTACGGCCTCTTCATCCTTTTCTCTACCCGTCAATATCCGTTTTTCTGACTCCATAAATACACCCTTTTTTATATCGGCAAGCAGGTACGAATCGCTAAAGTCGATTTATTATTGGCACCAATTTGGAGGTTTATTAAAGATAGAGAAGTTAAAATCGGAAATATTAGCTTATTTCAGGGGAAAATAAGTATTGTTTGAGCATCAAGCTTGACAACCTGGGTAAAATTTTGTATTATAAGTAAATAGGTTTGTCTTGACAAATCTCATGGTGAGATAAATGCTCTTTTTGTTTAACGACCTATAATCAGGCTGGTCGTGACAGAAAGAGTTGGTTAATAAAAATTGGAGTTAATATTAATTATGGGCAAAGAACAACCGATTGATACTCAAACGCCCCTTGAGCATGAGCCTAAGCTGAACAGGTTTTTCAGAGCCGCTATTAAAACCCGCGCCAGCGACCTGCACCTGAAGGTAGGACAAACGCCTAAACTGCGTCTTTTCGGCGAACTGAAGAAAACGACCGGAGATGTAATGACACCCGAGAAAATGGAAGAACTTGTGTTCGAGCTGCTAAGCCCGGTCCAGAAGGAATTTTTTCTGGAGCATGGGACACTGGACTTCGCTCATGAAGTCGATGGTGAGCATAGATTCCGAACAAACGTGTTTCGCCAGCGAGGTTTAATCAGCCTGGCGGCACGGCGTGTCAACACTGTCATCCCACCGTTCGAAGAGCTGCACCTGCCACAGTCGCTGGAAATGATATGCGCCAGCAGGCAAGGATTAGTTCTCGTTGTAGGCCCTACCGGTTGCGGCAAGACAACAACAATCGCTTCGATGATTGACTACATAAATCGCACTCGTTCATGTCATATCATCACTGTCGAGGATCCCATTGAGTATTTGTTTAAGGACCAAAAAGCAATCGTCTCACAAAGGGAAATAGGGCTTGATACCAGCGATTTCGAAGACGCCTTAACATATCTTATGCGACAGGATCCTGATGTTGTTTTCGTCGGCGAAATGCGAGATGCCAAAACCGTCACAGCGGGAATGAGAGCAGCCGAAACCGGGCACCTTGTTTTCGGCACGCTGCACTCGGCAAATGCTTCTCAGGCCGTTCACCGGCTTTTGGACCTTTTCCCTCAGAATGAACGGGATCTTGTAAGGCAGACTTTGGCCCTGGCGATTAGAGCAGTTATCAGCCAGGTTCTGCTTCCATGCCTCAAGGAAGGCACAGATCGAATACCCGCCGTGGAGATTCTTATTACGAACGCCGCTGCCAGGAGACTCATCGCTGAAGGGCGTGAAGGCGATTTGCCCAACGTGATACGAAGCTCCCAGAACGAAGGGATGCAGGATCTTACTTACAACCTTTGTGATTTGGTGGAAAAAGGGCTCATCGATCCAAAGGATGCATTGAAATACGCACCAAACACTGATGAATTGAAAATGGCACTAAAGGGGATTAGAACCACTGCCAGTGGAATTCTGTAACATTTTACGGAGCATCTTATGCTAGACATGTTATCAGCCTCCGTTGAGTACGGCGGCTATATTTCCATAATTAAACTAATCGGCTTCATAATTGTCTTTTTCGGATGGCTTCCACTGGTTGGCTGGATACACTACGACGCTAAAACAGTAGAAACAAATGATGTCTTCTGGACAGGCATCATTCTGGGAGCGGGAGGGGCCGGGGCAATAATCTGGCTGCTCGTACCAATCTTTCTTGTTGGGATGCTCTTCTACCTGATTACTGTTGGTGCAATATCTCTGGCTTATGTCAAGCACCGTAATGCGAGAGTCCTGGATTTCGATAAAGTCCTGACGGCCGACCACTTGAGAAACCTGTTCGTCAGTAAAGAAAAGAAACTCGAAGCCCTTAAAAGCTTTACTTTTGTCACGTCAAACAAGAACGAAATACCGGTGCCCGAACCCAGAACACCGGACTTTTTCGGGTATAAAACAGCTTATGAAATTCTGAGTGACGCCACCTGGCGAAGGGCAAGCGGTATTGTGTTTTCCCCAACGGCACAGGATTACCAGGTGACTTATAGTGTTGACGGCACATCACTCAAACAGCCAAGCATGGCAAGAGACCAAATGCAATATTTCATTCATTTCGTCAAAGAACTTGCTGGTTTGGACACTAAGGAAAAGCGAAAACCACAAAAAGGAAATTTCAAAATCCGCAAGAAGAAAGATGATATCCCGTGGGAAGTAACAACTGCCGGATCAACCGTCGGAGAACAAATCAGGCTAAAACCAATAGCGCACGAGGTTATAACAAGAATCACCGATATCGGCTTAATGCCCGAGCAGGAAGGATTACTTAATCAGTTTCGTGGGATAAAACAGGGTGTATTTATTATAAGTGGTCCAAGGAAAAACGGCATAACAACCACTCTGTACGCACTTCTTCGAAACCACGATGCCTTCGTTAACAGCATCAACACGCTTGAAAGACAACCTTCAACAGAATTACCCAATATAACCCAAAACGTTTACAAACTTACCGACACAGGCACGACCACATTTGCCAATAAGTTCCAAACCGTTGTTAGAATGGGGCCCGACATCATCGGTGTCGCAGACTGTGAAGATGCCGAAACAGCTCAGGTGGCCTGTGCCGCTGCCAGAGACGGTAAACTCGTGTATATCACTCTAAAAGCAGACAGCGTTATTCAGGCGCTGGGTAAATGGCTGAAATATGTCGGTAATAAAAGTGTCGTCGCCGATACCCTTTTGGGTATAAGCAATCAACGGCTGCTTCGAATACTTTGTAACGAGTGCAAACAGGCATACGCACCGGACAAAGAACTTTTCAAAAAATTTAACATTGCCGCGGAAAAAACAAAAGTGCTGTACCGCGCCGGCAAAGTTCAGTACGACAAGCACGGGAAACCTTTGACATGCGAGCACTGTCAGGGAACCGGTCATTACGGCAGAACCGGTGTGTTTGAAATCATTACGCTGAACGACGAGTTAAGAAGAGTAATTAACAAATCGAAATCATTGCCGGAGATTGGAACGCAGTTCAGGCGTGCCAAAATGCTCTACCTGCAGGAACAGGCGCTCAGAAAAGTAATCGCCGGCAATGTAGCAATAAACGAAATGATTAGAGTGCTTTCAGCATCAAAAGTAAAAAAAGCAAATCAAAAATAACTGTCAGTAATAGGCGGATCGTGGATCGAAGCACGAATCCTGAAAACCGGAGACATTGTTTATGGCCAGCTTAGCTGTTGTAGTAATAATCTTAGGTTGTGCTGCTCTGCAGTACTTCAAGGGAACGTTTGTCAAGGCATTTGCCATGATAATTATTGCGATTATCTCAAGTGTTGTCGCGTTCGGTTTTTTCGAAGCATGTGCAAATTTAATCATCAGCCGCGGCATTGACGGCAGTATGCTTTCGCTTATTCCCTGGGCACAAACTCTGTGTTTTATCCTGCTGTTTCTCGTGACATTCGGAGTTCTTCAGACGGGAGCCGTTTTTGTTATGCGCCACGAGGTTGACTTCGGATTTCTGCCTGAGCTTATAGGACGTATAGTTTGCGGAATTATCCTGGGCTTTATTATATCCGGGCTTTTGATCACAGCTCTTCAAATGGGGCCGCTACCGTTGTCCTATCCCTACGAACGTTTTGACAATACCAGGTTGAATCCTGACGACCCGAGCGGGGTACTGCTTAACGCAGACGGTTTTGCCACCGGCCTGTTCGGTATCATCAGTAACGGCAGCCTTAGCGGTAAAAACGGCTTTAAAACCATCCACCCAAACTACCTGGACCAGCTTTTCTTTAACAGGCTTCTCGGCGACACATCAAACGTTAGCGGCGTCTCTCCAGCCATTGAAGTTCCCAAACCGGGTGTCTGGCCGGCCTCCCAGGCAGTGAAAGAGCAAGTGGACAAATTTGTCTCGGAATTAAGGACTCGCAGCGGCAAAGTCGTATACGAACAACCAGGCAAGTCCGTAGCCTTACCAATCTCAACGAAAGAATCTTATAACCCTATGATTGTACGCATTGGAATAAAGAAAAGGGCCATAAATCGACAGGCATCAATCAATGGCGGATTATTTACGCCTTCCCAGCTAAGATTAGTATGTACACGAAAAACCGGCGAAGCAGTCAATACGTATCCCATTGGGTATCTCAAATCAAAAGATGAAATACAGATAAGCCCTGAGATAAAACTCAATACAGGTGACATCGAGGGCAATGCCAGATTCATCGATTTCGTTTTTTGCGTACCAAGCGGCTATGATCCTACGCTGGTCCAGTTCAAGCTTAACAGCATTGTCGAAATACTTCCCGGAGCAATCGTATCAGCCGACCAGGCTCCGGAAGTGGTACCTTTCAGTTATTCGCCTTCTGCGCCTCAGGGCAGCCGCAATAACCAAAGACAAGCTCGGCCTCAAAACCAACAACCACAGCAGCAACAGCAAACCGGTTCCAGAAGGTCCGGGCTCAGTGACATCAGCAGATCTGTCGTTGGCGATCTCGACGAGTAACAACCCATTCAGGCCGTTCGGTAAACAGGGAAAATGATTAAAGATAGACATTAGAAGATTTGTCTCTTCGTCAATCCTTGTAAAATCTATTCGTGGATTTATTGTTGATAGGCTCTGTCCTGACAGATCAGGAAGAAGGATAGGTAGAATATGACTGCAAGTCCTGCAAGCCAGAGCTTCTATAGAGGAGCTGCATCCCCTTAGCTGCAGGCTACCAGTTCTTCCAAATCCAGCTCCATAAGATGCTCAAGATAATCATTCAGCTCTTCTTCCGTAAAAGTGGCGAGAAATTCCGGCTTGGCAGTTTTGTTTATTTTGCAGATGTAATCGATCAACTCCCTTTTACTCATACACACATCCTTCAAAACTTGTAAAATTTTTTGACAACCTACGGAATATCGACAGAGCAAACAATTTTTCTTTAGCTTACTACACCACAACCAAATTAACGCCCCATAACCCAAACCACCATATAGCGATGTTGCCATTGCTTTGACTACCATATGTAGAGCAGACCATAAGACAGCATTAATCAGCCATTTAAGTGTCCAATAAAATCACTCTCGATACCGGCGAATCCAAACTAAAAAAAATATAAAATTTTCAAATTTCCTGCCGGCAGCATTTTTTAGTAAACGAAGTTTCATAGAGAGCCTCTATAATTATAGATATGCGACCGGTCGTGAATTAGATTACCTTAGGCACGAGTACCTTGGGCACAAATTGTGCGTAACTTTGTTTCTTTGAAAGAAAAACAGTGTCAAACAAGGATTTCCGAGCATTAGTCAACGATTATGGTGCACAAGTGCTGAGCACCGCGATGCGGATTCTGGGTAATAGCGAAAAAGCCCAGGATGTGCATCAGGAAGTATTTCTCGCTATATGGAAACGATGGCACAAATACAACGGCCGGACAAACTGGAACGCATATCTGTATCGGGCGGCGGTACGAAAAGCAATCGAGTTTGCAAAAAAATCGAAAACCGAACAGTCTCGCCGTAAGGTGTCCCCGGCGGGACTGCAGCAGCAATCGAAATACGACACAAGCACGGACAATCCGGATGATTCTTTGAGAACCGCCGAACTGCAGCAGATGCTGGCCCGAGAACTTGCAAGATTGCCAAAACGCCAGTCGGATGTGTTCGTATTATCGAGAATTGAAGGATTAAACCATAACAAGATCGCTGAAATCCTCGGTTGTTCGGAAAATACCGTAAGAGTTCATTTGCATAGGGCAGTGAAACAACTTGCCCGGGAACTCGGCGACTATCTTAAAAAATGAAAAATGGTGAATTATGAATAAGCACGAAAAAATCAGCAGGTTACTATCAGCTTCAGCACTTGGTGAACTGTCACCGCAGACGCAAGCAGAGGTAAAAACACACTTGACCGAGTGTCATCAATGCAGCAGCGAATTGAAACAACTCCAAGCACTGCTCGATTGCACAGGACGCATAAGTGAGCTTTCACCTGATGAGCAAATGTGTGAATCCGCCAAACAGGCAGTCTTTACCGCCGTTGAAAGCGAAAAAAATCAACCTTCCCCCAGGCCAAACACCGGCCTGGAACCTATATGGAGAACCATCATGTACAGCAGAACAATGAAATTAGCCGCCGCGGCGGTGATTGCAATCGTCGTTTTAGGCGGCATAAGCTTTTGGCCTAACAATTCGTCGAATAGGCCATGGTACCTTGGCTCCCCCGCCGTATGGGGACAGGAGATTATGGCTGAGCTGGAAAAAATCGAAGCACTTGTTTACCGGGATCAGTCAGTACATGTCGGCCGTTATGGCTCCACACATGTCTCCGGCACCTGGAGCAGGAATTACGAGGCTAAAGACAGGTCT
>WOR8_10004428_pt1 | contig 13643 bp, 9 predicted proteins | sample DeeMarSeWOR38_10_FD_19890 | JGI IMG/M metagenome (IMG submission 19890) | reverse complement strand
GTATATTACCGTTCACATCAAACGATCCGTAATAGCATCTGCTGGTGGTATCAATGGTGCCCCCATTGAAGATGGACCGGTATTCTTCCCTGCTTCCCAGGACGTACAGGGAATCGTGATCGTAAACGATTTTCTCAGCCCTGTGGAAGGCGGTATCCTGCACTTCCCAGGTAATGGAACCACCCGGAGCGGTTTTACAGAAGAACATCACGTCGTGGTATTCGATCCAGGTAATGGGATCTGGATCGGTATGAATGGTCTTCCTGCCGGCCAGATAGATATTACCCACCCCATCGGCAGTAATATCATTGAGTACGTATCTGGTATCCTCCAGGTCCCCTATCAGACCCGCCTGCTCGAAATTTCCATCCTTATCCAGCTTACAATAATATCCCTTGTTGTTCATGGTATTTAGCTGGAGGTTGATATTACCAAAGGAGATCTCCTTGCTGCTGGTATACCCGGTGAAGTACACGTTCAGTCCCTTATCGCAGTAAACACCCCTTGAAAAGGCCCATTGTGTAACCCGGGTGGAATGCTTCAGCCACTCCAGGGTCCCGCCCGGATTAAATTTCGCCACATATACATTGTCGGGCCAGGTACTGCTGATGGTTGTGGATCCCACGCTGAATGAAGCACTCCTGAAATTGCCTGTGATGTAGAGGTTGTTTTCGCCGTCTACGAAGATATCACTGGACTGATCCTCATTCATTCCTCCAAACGATGTGGCCCAGATTATCTCACCATTGGAATTGTATTTCACCAGGAACACGTCTGTTGTGCCATTGTTCCGGAGGGTTACGGTTTCGCTTAGTTCCAGCTGTGCAGCGGAGAAATTGCCGGTAATGATGGCGTTGTGCTCCGAATCGGTCACCACGCCTGCAACAACCACATCACCTTCTTTGTGACCGAATCCCTTCACCCAGTCGTCTGCCTCGACCTGGACTGCAATCAGAGAGACCATCACCAACAGGAGTATATATCTTTTCATATCCGATCTGCTTCATCTTAACTATATGACGTAATCCTGAAATGCAGGGTTGCGTTCTAATGGTTGTCAACCACCTTCTCCCCTGCTTCAATCTTCACTGGCAGGCGGTTTTCAGGCGGGGGCATGGGACAGGCGGCGAAGGGAGTGATGGCACAGGGAGGGTTGTAGGCTTTGTTGAAGTCAAGGATGATCCTGCCTGTGGAGTCGGGGTAACTATACATGAACCGGCCTCCGCCATAACTTTCCAGGCCTGAGGTTTCATCGGAGAGAATGATGAAGTATCCTTCCCCCGAAATAAAAGGCAGAAGTCTCATCTTTTGTCCTTTGAGCCTGAATTGTAATTCCCCGGGGCACTGGTAATCCTGAGTGTAATCCTGGAAGGGGGTGTTTACGGTGATGGTCCTGGGAACATCAAAGTGCTTCAGGCGGGCCTCTACTACATATTCCGGATCGATGGGCCAGGAAGGAATGTGATCCAGGGCCTCGATGGCCGGATTCTGATAGTCCCTGAGGCGTATGGCCAGGCTCCTGTGGCGTTTCATAATATACCAGGCAAAATCTCCGTGGGTGATGTGGGAAGGATCGCCGGAGGTCTCAACTCCCAGTTCCAGTTCCGTGATCCGCTCTCCCCGGTAATACAGCTCAGCGTGTTCATTCACGTTCAGTTGGACCGCTTCACCCCTCACTGTCAGGGTTCCGATAAATGCCGGTGCTTTATCCGGGAAGACAATATCGTTGGAAGGATCGGACCCGAGGGTCTGTTGCCCTTCGTTCAACCAGTAAATTCCCGCCAGGTTAAGCCATCCATCCTTTGATTTCAATCCCCGGAGCCGTTCGTGCTGCCATTTTTCCATGGATGCGACATAAGCTTCCGGGTCCTCTATCACCGGGGCAGACCGGTTGCAGGCACCAGCCAGTATGGCCAGGGTTGAAAGCACAAGAAAGGGATGATATATATTCATGGAGAAAAGAATTTGCCGTTAAATATAACCAGGAAGAAACAAACCCTGCCCAATTTAGAACTTGCTGCTTGAATCAGCATTCAAACAGAAGTGCTGAATTGCAACTGTTTTTTCGTCAAAGTGCGAACCATAAGATGTATGAGTGGTTATGTTGGATAATGGGTATTTGTTATTCTCAAACGTCAGGATTTTCATAAATTTAATTTCCATGATCAAAAACTTTAGCAACCAATGACAATCCTTGAAAAAGTGCTCTGGGCAGTCGATTTTGACAGCGATCACAAACACTCCCTTGAGAAAGTAGGGCACATGATGGACATCTTCGGGCATGAGATCATATTGCTGCATGTCCTGCCCAACGATCTGAAGGGATCCTCCCTGAAGAATTTCGTAGAAAAAAATGTAAAAAGCGAACTGGGGAATCTGAAATCAGAGCTTTCAAAAAATGGTGAAACGAAGGTGTCCGCTAAAATTGTTTACGGAAACATCGTGGAAAATATACTCGAACAGGCTGAGAAGGAAGATGTCAACCTCATCATTGTGAATGCAGGTGATCCCGATACTGGCAGCCCAACCAGACTTGGATTGAATGCGCAGAGGGTGGTCCGGAACGCACGGAAGCCCGTGGGTGTGATCACCCATGAGCCCCAGCGGGAGAAGAAGCATGTAGTCTGCCCGGTGGATTTTTCCGAACCTTCCAGGATTGCGCTTCAGACAGCCATCCTCTCTGCCAGGAAACTGGGGCACCAACTCAAAGTAATCTCTGTATTCGAACCCATCGAGATCACTTCCGCCCGTTTGCAAAGGACAGGAGTGGATGAAAAGGCAGAGAACCAGGGACGGTTGGAGCAATACAGGAAAGAATTCAAGGATTTTATCAGTGGTTTTGATTTCCTGGATGTGGAATATGAAACCGAATTGCTTCAGGGGAAGCCCCACGTTGAGATTGTCAGGTATTCCCGGGATGCCAATATCCTCTATATGGGGAGCACGGGTAAAACCGGGCTGAAAAGAATCCTTATCGGCTCAGTGACCGAGAGGGTGATCCAGGAAGTACCCTGCACAATTATTGCCACCAAGTACGAGGAGCTCTTTAAGCTGAGGATCCTGACCGAGATCGATGATATCGACGGGCACTACCAAAGGGGAAATGAGCTGACCGGCCTTGGATACTACAAGGAGGCCCTGGCACAGTTTAAGATGTGCCTTCAGGTGAACGACATGCACCTTCCTTCCATCAAATCTCTGGCTGAGGTGTACGAAAAACTCGGTGACAAGAACCAGTCCGCCTATTATAAAGAACTGGGGGATACCCTCCTGAGAAAGATCATGGACAGAAAAATCGAAGCAGAGATAAGAACCCACCTGCGTTCAGCAAAATAATATCCACCTGGCACACATACTGATTTCTCATATTTCAGCATCCTCAGGGTTCATCTTGATCCCAATCAGGCCAGGTTCCCCGAGCAGCTTCCAACCGCCCAGTATGCCACCGGCAGGGCGCCAAAGTGCTGGCAACTCCATGGGATCCTCCAATAGATTTGCTCGATATGTCGGGAAACGATCCCAGGCTTCCTTTTGCAAATTTCGGGGCCTATGTGGATCACCTGAACATTTTCAATACACTGATGAATACAAATGGGGTCCCCATTTATGCGATTTCTGTACAGAACGAGCCCGATATTGGCGGATGGACCGACTGGACACCGGCGGAGATCCTGACATTTGTAAAAGAGTTTGGCCAGGATATCGATACACGGGTCCTGGCGGCCGAGTCGTTTAACTTCAACCGCAGCTACACCGATCCCGTTTTAAATGATTCTGCTGCTTCGACCAATGTGGATATTATCGGCGGTCACATCTGCGGGAACGGGCTCTATGATTATACCCTTGCCCGTTCTAAGGGAAAACCGGTCTGGATGACGGAGCACCTCACCGGGAGCTTTCGCGTGGAATCGGGACAGGAATTCTCCCGGTTAGAGGTGCTTTCGCTGGATGGAAAGATCCTGATGAGCCGGGACTATGGAATACCAGGGCGGACCGAAGAGGTGAACCTGCAGCTCAATCCCGGTCTATCCCTGCTCCGAGCTACCAATGGGGAAAATATCAGGTTCCAAAGGTTGGTGGTTCATTAAGTAATCCTGGCTATATGCTTTTTATATCAGTTTAAATGAATCCATGAAACGACCGATGGAAGTATTGAAGTCTTTATTTGTTTCGGTAATTGTCTGGATTATGTACATTCTGTTGCCAACCAGATACATTCTCATTGTTATAACTGCCAGTCCTTCGCGAAAGTCAATCTTAATCTCCCGGCCGGGATACCCGTCGTACTGAATGATCAGTTCGGATAATAGCGCTCCATGGACATTGTTCACTGCACCGTCGACCGAGTTCCGAAAGAAGACTTTGAATGTTTCTTCGGTGGCATTCTGAAAGATTGATGCCGGATACTCAGTGCATATCACACTGTAGACCAGGTTATCATCTATATATTGATCATTCACCTCATGCAAATATACATCCAGAGTTAGTTCTCCGGCCTCCGTATTTACTATCTGGGGATGTACTTCAGGTTCATGGGGAAAAAGAATAATAAAACCATTTTCCTTCGATTCAAATACCTGCCAATCAGACGTCTGAGAGCATCCATGGTGTATTGAAACAGATGAAACTATAGTAAGAACCAGGGTAGATCTGATCAGGTTTATCATATTGCTGGCCATATTTAAAATATAATACCTAATGTCAGGTTTAATAGATCAACTTTTATTTGTACGGGGAAATCAGAAGTTCGTTTGTGGTCCCAGTTAATTCGATGGATGAATGTGAAACACCGAAAGGTATTCATGCTGGAATAATGAATATAAAGGTCTAGAAATTAGGTGGCCAGTTCGGTTTTGACAAATTTTTGCCCAACACGGTTCTGGCGGCATTGATCCCCGACAGAACCACCGTCCAGATCCCGGATCCTGGTTGTGTCCAGTGCCCTGCCAGATGCAACCCCTGGACGGGAGTCTTACTTGGAAGCCTTCGGGGTCCGGCCTGTTTTGTGGAATTCTCCCATCCATAGATCGCATCCAGTCTATGCAACGGATATTCCGAATTGGTATTTTCATTAAAACCTGCTTTGAATGTTATATGATTCCGCAGATCCGGGATTGCTCTTTCAGCCTGGTTTAAAAGCTCTTCAGTAAATTTCTCTCTCATCGGGGATGATGTGTCAATGGCCTGGTTCTGAACAAATGCCTGCAAAACCACAATGTGTTCACCCGGCGGTGCCAGGGATGGATCAACGATTGTGGGTACATGAACTGCCAACATTCCGACTTCTCCCCTCCCGGTGGCTTCGAATTCACCTTCAAGATCCCAGCCGGATACCAGGGTTACTTTGGGGATACCCATAGCATGGAGGTCCAGACCGGTGGCAAGATAGATGCCAAGTACCGGGAGAGAAGGTTTGAGGTGCTTCAGTTTACCCAGGTAGCGGCCCGGGATCTGGTCAGACTCCAAGAGATCCTGAAATAGCTGGCGTGGATCGTTGTTAGCTATAATCTGAGGCGCAAAAACCTCCCGATCGTTTTCAAGCAAAATACTTTGTACCCTTCCCTTTTCAACCCGGATTTTGCTGACACCTGTTTCCAAGACCAGCTCTCCCCCGTTCCCTGATATGGCATGGGCAAGGGCATTTGAAAAGTTATTGAATCCGCCATTACAAGTGTATGCACCTTCTTCAATGTAACTGGTCATCATGACCCCCCAGAGAGGAAATGCTAACTGTGAGGGCGGTAGAGCGAGATAGGGGTATAAGATGGAGTAGATTGTTTTGAGCCTGGGACTTTTCAGATATCGGTTGACAATCCGCTCTACCGTGGAGTTCGCAAGGCGGAAGGTTTTCGGATATTTTAATGGCATCAGCGCCAAATTCTGCAGCCGCCATACCGCCGGAAAACGCATGAACTCCCGGAACATCTCCGAGCAGAGATCGACCAGGCCCCGGAGCCCATCGGCCTCATCGGGAAAATGAAGTAAGTAGGCATCAATAAAAGCTTCCCGGCCTGTCGGCACATCCAATTGGAAATCAGGAAACAACGCACGGTAAAAAGGGTCAACAGGTAGAAATTCACATTGATCCTGAACCCCGAGGTGATTCAAAACCGAGTGGATGATCCCCGGACCGAAAGGCCCGTTAGAATTGCAGCCCATGATTGCGTGGAGTGAAGGATTGATGGAGTATGGGCCAAACTGAAACTCACGTGCGAACCCTCCGGGATCCTTCTCCTGTTCAACTACCAATACTTTTTTTCCCTCTTTGGCAAGAATCGCACCGGAGGTAAGTCCGCCGATACCGGCACCAATGACAATGACATCGTATGCATCGCTTGAAGGTTGATTATTCATGTGGTTTGCTTTTAATCTATCCAATTGAAATCTTGATGGCTGTCTCAGATTGATCCATGCCACCAGAATATCATAGTACAAGAAAATAATCTGCTACCAAGCATTTTTTATTGAAAATGGTGGAAAAGGGTCAGAGGATTTGTGCGGCTAACCAGGCTCCGGCCGAACAGGTTGAGTCTTCCAGGCTATAGCTTTAAGCTAGAGTTGATATTGTTGAATAACAACAGGTTAAAAAGTTAAGAATTTTGAATTGTAAATCCAAATTATAACATTCTTCAATTCAACTCATGTACCTGGCACTACCCGGATTTGCCGGAATGAAAAATAGTTGGCACAGCATTTGAATTTACATAGTCAAACACCATAACCAATAAGCTGAACGCCATGAAAACAATACGTAACATATATTTTCTAGCAGCTATAACAGCGATTACGGGAGTCGCAGCTGCCCAGAACTATCCCGACGAATATCTGGGACTTCCCGGAGACAACCTGAACCTCTATGCGGTAATGAACCTGTTCCAGGAATCAGAGACCCTGGAAGGATTTGAGCGCAGCCTGAACAACGAGGAGCAGATGATCAATAACCTGGATCTGAATGGTGATAACTATATCGATTACATTACAGTATCCGACTATGTTGAAGGGAATGTTCACACCATCGTACTTCGTGCGGCACTGAACCCGAATGAGCAACAGGACGTTGCTGTTTTCCTGGTGGAGAAACTGCCGAACGGAGCAGTGCAGATCCAGTTGATAGGGGATGAGGCGCTCTACGGACCCAATTATATCGTTGAACCGATCTATGCCGAAACCCCCAACCCGGGATATACGGGAACGGTTTACAGGAGAAATGCCAGTGTGGTCACAACGACCTATTACGATATTGCAGCCTGGCCGTTGATCAGGTTCATTTTCCATCCCAGGTATGTGGTGTGGAGGTCATCCTGGTACTGGGGCTACTATCCCACCTACTGGCACCCCTGGAGGGCCCATTACTGGCATTATTACTACGGGTACCATTATCACTGGCACGACCATTATTACACCCACTACCGACACTGGGACCATTTCAGGTGCAGGAGCTATACAACATTCTATCGGAGCAAAGTACGAGTATACAGTCCAACAGTAGTTGTGAATATCAATAACAATCGATACAGGAGCACCTATTCCCGTCCGGAGCTTCGACGTGCAGGAGAAGAGTATTACACCAGGACAGCCAGCACCAGGAGCAATTCATCCAGAAATGCCGTCTATAACGGGCGGACTGAAAACAGATCAGGAACAGTGGCAACCAGGCAGAATGTTCAGCGGACTTCTGCGCAAGCAAACAGGAGCAGGGAGAATGTTGCGTCAGGCTCACACAATACAAACGCTTTCAGGAACTCGTCCGCTATCCGGAATTCCAGCAACAGATCTGCCGCTGTACGGACCAGCCGGCCGGATAATCGATCTGCAGTGAACTCATCGATCCAGCGCAGCAGCAGAGCCAAAACGACTCCGGCAGTTCAACGTAGCAACAACAGCAACCGGAGCAGTGCAGTGCAACGGAGCCAGCCCAGCAAAAAAAGCACTCCTTCGGTGCAACAAAAAAGCACCTCCAACCGGAGCAGTGCAGTGCAACGGAGCCAGCCCAGCAAAAATAGGAGCTCAGCGGTGCAACGGAGCCAGCCCAGCAAAAGCAGGAGCTCAGCGGTGCAAAGGAGCCAGCCCAGCAAAAGCAGGAGCTCAACGGTTCAGAGAAACGAACCCAGCATAAGCAGAAGCTCTGCGGTCCAGCGCAACAGCAGCAAAAAAAGCACTTCTTCGGTGCAGCGAAAAAGCAACAGCAGCAACCGGAAGAGCAGTGATAGCAGGAAGAGCAGCAGAAACTAGGGGCAAGCAACACACAATTCACACAAACCTGGATTCAACTGAGCCTGCTGCCGGGGAATCCAGGTTTTTTTCCTTCACATGCTAAAACCTGAACCCCAGCCTCGCGTCCATCAGGTCTGCCACATGTCCGTGCGCCTTGATATTGATGCCCAGATACAGCCGCCCGGTAAACCTGAGATTCAGGCCGTAGCGCTGGTATACCTTGTGTCTGGCTGGGTAGGGTGCATACACATAGAATCCCCACTGGTGAATAAAAGAGATGCGACCGAACAGCAGATCGATACCCGCCAGGATGGCCACCCGGTTGTGGTTGGGTGCAGATGAGGGATCCTGGATGTACTCCCGGCTTATCCGCTCCTTCTCTGAAAAATCTGAAATCCACTCTGCGCCCGCGTTTAAGGCTAAGATTCTTAAGATAAGATAATTGTAATATATGCCGGCACCGATAACGGGATAGTGCTTCTCTTCACCATTGTTGACATTTTTTCTTGTTCCGAGGATGTAGATATCCCACCACGATTTCTCGGGATACAATACACGCATGGTATCTTTTACCCTGTCGGGAAAACGGGCTTCGGTTAAACTATAATCGATTCCTGCATTCACGGTGGGAAAATTCATCCCCGTGTTGGGTTGTTCCAATCCCCCGTTTGATATATGGTTGTAGTTAAAGGCTGCCCGCGCAGATATCCTGCTATTCAGCCGATAGTTCACGGCTGCATTCAGCATGGCAATAAAGCTGAGGTGGTTGCTGAAGAAGAAGTTATCCGGATTGGTCTCTTCGTCATAGGTTTTAGTAACCCAGGTAGGTCCGATCCCGAATCGGAAAGAGACACTGAATTTCTTATGTGGCCGGATATAGGGTTCAATATAAGGGTACAGGGCTACCGAATGTCCCAGGACTTCCGGGAAGTCGAAATTGTAATAGTTGATGGAAAAACCGGTACGGGGGTAGCAATAGCAGTACTTCCAGATCCTTTCCCTCATCAGGTGCCAGGCCAGGTCAACCTCTATTCCCCACGGATTGGAGTTTGAGATTTCTGCAATGGCCTTTGAGTGTGGAATGATAAAACCATAGTGTCCACGGATTCCCAGACTGAGGGGATTGACCGTTTCATCACCATCCTGGCATTGGGCAATGGCCGCTTCATTTACTAAAAGCGACAACAATAGCAACAGGACTGTAATGAATGTTCTCATCCCCTTATCCTGTAAAAAAATGGGGAAGGCTATAGTTCTGTCAGATCCCCAGGTACTTTTTCAGGAGCTCTTTACCCTGCACAATGGCCTCTCTGCCGCTTGACTCGATCCCGTACCATCCCCTGTACCCCGAATCACGGCTCATGTTGATCATCTTTGCCGTCTGCTCTTCGGTGGGCTGGTTACGGTAAGACATGCCCACGGCCCAGGGAAGCATCTTTTCGAGGTACTCCACGTTATCGAATTCATCCGATGGCCTTCTCCAGTCGGGGTAGGATCCGAAATAAAGACTATCTACCTCCTCCAGGAGCGCCACCATCCAGTCGGGATCATTGGAAACCCCGCCGTGGTTTTCGATGGATACGCTGATCCCCGCGTGGGCTGCATGTTCAAGCAGCATTTTATACGACTCTGCCGCCCACTTCAGGGCCTCTTTTTTGTCCACGTTCTCCGGCCCACGGCAATTGGTCCGGATGGAGCTGCAACCGAGGTAATGTGCAATATCGATCCATTTCCGGTGATTGATCACAAATTGCTTCCTCAGCTGAGGAGTGGGTTCACAGCCATCCCCTTCCGCATCGATCATGATCAACACCATCGTCACTCCATGGGTGTCTGCATTCCTTTTCAGCTGGTTGAGGTAATCTACCGTAGGTACCTCAAAGAGGGTATTGACAAATTCGATCCCGTTCAGGCCGAAATCCTCACGGGCGATCCTGGGGAAGTCCAGGTTCGTCCATTTCCCGTCCCTGATTTCCTGGACCAATGCCCACTGGGCAAGTGAAATATCATCATGGGTCATCCTGGGTGTGGGCCTGGCACTTGACTGCAATTTCATTGAAGGGGCTATCAGACCGGCGGCTCCCAGCATAACGGTTTTCTCTATGAAACTTCTTCTTGAATAGTTGTTCTTTGTCTTCATCTTCATGCTATTTTTTTATAGTTCCCAGCCTTTTCTGTATTCACGTGTGAGGTATTTGTTGGCTGCCTCGTCGTTGGTGATCTTCATGTTGGCGGAATCATATACCACCCGTTTGCCTGACCGCAATGCTACAGCTGCCAGGTTGATCGCCTCGGTGACCGTCCCTGCATACCTGAAGCTTCCGGGTGATTCCTTATCTTCCTTGATGGCAGCCGCCCAGGTATTGGACCTCCGTTGCCGCTCTCTTTCAGGAAGGGCTTTTTCTCCCTGGTATGCATCCCGGGCCCTGGCGGGAATGATTTCGGGTCTCTGGCCACGGAACCCTGCCAGGATTTTTCCCTTGTCACCCACAAACATCAATCCCTCCTCTGGAATATCCCGGTTATCTTCCTTGAGTTCCTCCGGGACAAAGGGTTTCATGCCTCCGTCATACCAGAACAGGTCAAAGGCAGGGAGGTTTTTCTGCTGCGGGAATTCAAGCTGGATCAGGCTCGAAAGCGGAAAGGCCACATCATTCTCAACCCACCTGTAGGTGTTACCGTCCACATACCTATGCGTGGTTCCATAGGCTTTTGCCGCAACCGGCGGAGTTTCAATCCCGAAAGTGAGGAACAGGGGGAAGAGGCTATAATGTCCCATGTCCGCAATGCTGCCGCCGCCAAAATCGTACCATCCCCGGAACCGGTTGTGGGTGTAGAAGGGGTGAAAGGACAGATCAGGAACCGGTCCCAGCCACAACTCCCAGTTAAAGCCTGCGGGTACGGGCGGGGTTTCCTTGGGCCGGTAGGGCCATTGTTCCCAAACCGGCCGGTAGGACCAGTTATGGATCTCTTTCAGGTCACCGATCACCCCATCCTTGATCCATTGCAGGATGAGCCCGTATTCAGGTATCTCACTCCACGCCAGCAGATGGGTCTTCGCATTGGACTTTTTGGCGGTCTCCACGGCGAGCCTTCCTTCGGTCATCCGGTTCGCAATGGGTTTGTGGGTGATCACATGAATGCCTTTCTTCATGGCCATGATCGCAAGGTGAGCATGGTGGTGATCGGGCGTCATGATCTTGATGGCATCTACGTCGGGCTCTTTTTCTAGCAGTTCGCGGTAATCCTCATAAGAGCTGCAACCCTTGTAGGTTCCCGAGGCCTGGTTCTTTCCATAATAGGCCTCGACATATTCCTTGCCAATGTCCCTTCCGCCGGGGATGCCCTTGTAATTTGATCCCCAGCCGGGGTTCTCCAGGGTCTCCCGGATAGAATCCAGGATCCCGTTGGGCGACCAGTCCAGGTAATCGGTGGTGAACTTGTTCACATCACAAACGGATACTACGTGGATATCAGGATTTTGCAGCATTCCTGGCATTTCCCGCAAACCCTGTGTTCCACAACCGATATTGGCCACAGTGATCTTATCCGACGGCGGGACATAGCCGCTTCCACCCAGTACATGCCTGGGCACTACCGTAATGGTTGCGGCAGTAGCTGCAGCTGTGCCAATGAATTTTCTTCTGTTCATTGAATTTTTTGATTCCATAATTCTGATTTTATGATTTGATTGTCATTACGTGCTGCCTGGAATGATCCGTGGCCTTCCCTTCAGGTATATGGGTGATTCCGGGGTCTGTCATGGGATGTGTCTGTTAAGTTAAGACTAATATCAAACCGTGTCAAGACAGGAACAGCTTGGACATGTCCCATTTTTAATATGTGAGAGATTCAGTCAGCTTGGACCTTCAAATTTGTGGCCTACCCTGTTTTTGCATATCATCGATGTAACAATGTAGTTACATGATCAAAAAGGGATGATATGAAAACAGTTTCAGTGCATTTATTCGCATGTTGTAATGCGTTGGTATACAGATTTATATAGCTGCTGTTTTGAGCACACTGATTGACTGAAAAGTTACTCTCTGGCAGGGATGTAACAACTTTGTTACTTTCTGATTTCATGAAAAGGCTTACCGGGAATAATATCATCCTCCACATGCTAATAGTCACCTAAAAGATCCCCTTTTTTCCGGCCTTGTCACTTGCCGTTCCCCAGGATACCTGATCCAGCCTGCAATAAAATGAAATCACGATGAATTATTAGGGTAAGATCAATTGAACAGCCACCATACTTTTCAAACATGGATTGCCGGAGACTACGGTAGCAAGTTATACCTTATCTTTAATAGGAAATATTCAGAAAGGCATCTGATTGTCCGGTCCTATGAAACCTGGAAACATCATCTTAATTCTTTCGGCTGTACTCCTGTTTGGGATGGCCTCATCAGCCTACGGCCAGCCGGTGCAGTTCAGCCATTATAAAGTTTCAGACGGGCTGACACAGAGTGAGATTCTTTCCGTTTTCCAGGATTCGGAAGGGTACATGTGGATCGGTACCCAGAACGGGCTCAATCAATTTGACGGGTATACATTTGAACCATTCTTTTACGATCCAAATGACACCACCACCCTTTCCAACAGCTGGATATTTGATATTACGGAGGACCGGAACGGGTTCCTCTGGATCGGGACCAAGGAGGGGTTGAACCGGTATAACAAAAAGGAGGGGAGGTTTTCGCGGATCAGGTTGCCGGATCAGGACGAAGGTGAGGAGGACAAATATATATATGGCCTGGCCGCCGATGACACATCGTTGTATGTGAACAGGTCTCCATCCTTTTCAATCATTTACATTGAATCGGGAGAAATTCAATCCTACAGGAACACCCTGGAGAGTGGCGGGGCACTTTACGACAAAGGTTTCCCGGTCCTGAGGCACAACAACGGCGATATCTGGATAGGGTCAGCCAACGGTCTGTGTGTTTTCGACCAGCAGGATAAAGAGTTTACATACTTTCCGGAAGGAGAAACAGATACCAGGGAAGTCTCGGAAGGCCACATCACCTCCCTGTTGGAGTACGGGAACGGACAAGTGCTGGTCGGGACCGAAAATGGGTTGTATATATATAGCAGCGGTATGGAACCGGTTGCCCGGTATTCCCACGATCCGGATGATCCGGTAAGCCTGAGCCACAATTATATCCAGACCATACTTATGGATCATTCAGGAGGTATCTGGATAGGGACCGACGGAGGGGGACTCAACCGGACCCCGGGTATCCCCATGAAAGGCACCCCGGCCTTTTCGCATTACAGGAACCTGGCAGATAACAGCAATTTTGTAGGTCACGATATTGTGCTCTCGCTGTTCGAGGACCGGTCGCACAACCTCTGGATCGGCACCCTCGCAGGGCTGGACCGTACCGATTTGAAAAAAAGAAGCATCAGAACCTACCGGAAATCGG
>WOR8_10004427_pt1 | contig 13643 bp, 9 predicted proteins | sample DeeMarSeWOR38_10_FD_19890 | JGI IMG/M metagenome (IMG submission 19890) | reverse complement strand
CAGGCGGAGTCAATATTATTGATCTGGCAAATATATATTCCTGTTCCTTTATAGAAACATCTGATCTGGGTGTTTCACACCCGGATGGGAGCTTCGAAATTGTTGGGAGGTTTGACAACAGCGACATCAGGGGATGCAACCTGCTGATATAGCAGGGGGCCAGCCTTCGTTCCGAGGACTCGGAACGAAGGCTGATCAAACAGAGAGCAGGGATTCAAAACTCCCTGCCCCATGCTCCCTGCCCCATGCTTTTAGAATCCAAGTTTTGCCCTTATCTCATCCGGTACTGCATCTTTGTGTACCATAATAAATATCACCTTGGCCTTCACATAGCTTTCAGACATATTCAGATAGCCGCCAAACTTATTACGTTCGGTACCCCATGAATTTTTAGTTATGTAATACTTTGTCCCGTTCTGGTCTTTTACAATACCTGTAACGTGCATTAGGTGATCATCGGTTGTTACGAATTTCTCATACCCTTCCTGCCTTATTTCCTGGGTAACATCTATTTCAGGTAATGGTTTATCAAAACTATATTCTGCTTCAGATCCGGTGCCACGGGGCATATTCTCAAAACGAGCCCTGTCAGTTCCTGATAAATCTTCAATTTTAGTGATATCAGGATTTATGGCTACTCCATTGGCATGAGAGAATCCTCTTTCGCTTACATCACCGTCCCAGTTGACTGTATATCCGTTTTCCAGGGCATAATCCATAATTTCAACAAGCTCATCAACCGGGACATTATACATTTCTTCATGCCTCCAGTTGTCAGGTACCTCAACCTGTCCCCTTGTATAGAAAGGGAAGTGGGAGAAAGAGGTGATTTCAATATAGTCATCAGGATCTATTCCCAGGCTTTCGGCGAAACTTTGAGGTGTATATGACTGACCTTTATAAGTAAAGCGTTCAGGTATCTCGCCAAGGTAAATGCCGAGTATGGCATCGATGATTTCGTGATACTCCTCGGATTCATTTCTTCTTTCTACAGCTATCGGGGCAACAGCATTAATAAATGCCTGTAATTCACTATGGTTATGGGTTTCAGAGTCATAGTTGATGCCTGAGTATACCTCTTCAGGTACCATACCATGATCTGAAAAAACTTCCATCCAGTCGTGTGCCAGGCTTCCGGGACCGAGATTGCCTTTACCCCTCCTGAGGTAATTATCCTTTATTCTGTCAACATAGTTGTGTCGTACGATGAACATCTCGGAAAGATCATATTCACCCTTCCCTGTGCGTAATAACTCTGATTCGATAAATGATGTTGTGGCAAAGCACCAGCAGGTACCTGTACGCGACTGATTTTTTACAGGCGTTGCTTCATGGCTGACTACTGTTGTGAACTTGTAACCTTCAGGCTGGTCTTCTGTTTTTGCCCTGTTCCTCTGTGCACTGGCATTGAGGAAAATATAGGCAATGAGCAATACACAAATTATTTTTGATTTCATAATTGGAAAGAATTTAGATTTTAAGTACCAAATTAAGATTTTATTATGAGAGTAGCAGAAAAAATGTTAAGTAACATGATGATTCTGTTGCAACAGGGTTTCTAACCAGCCAAGCACTTTTTGCTGTTCTTCTTTTTCACACAGGTCGAGGCTCTGTACACAGAGGAACTTGATATCCTGATTATTCTCGCAGTACCTTATCTTCATATCGATATAGCCCAGGGGACGCTTATATGGTTTCAGATAAACCATCTCCGGACTTTTTATCTGCCTGTTGCCGTCAAGAAGCTGTAAATGATTTGACAGGGCGATGAAGGTGAACTGATTATAGTTGCGGAAACGGTATGAAATGTTACTCTTCAGCACAGAAGTATTCCTGCCGAAGTACTCCTCCATTCTTTTACGTTCCACGGAATGTGGCGTGTGGCTGTTGGTGAAATACCTTATCCTGTAGCCCGCAAGTCGGGCAGAGTGCCACTGGCCCATATGGAACGAAGCCCTTGGCTTATAGTCAGCATTTCCTAACAAATGCTTTTTTATACCGATCCTGATCTTGTTCCATAATGTCCTGGGGAAAGGTGCCGGCACCCACCTTCCACGTATTACAGGCCTGGTACCAATAAACCAGTCTTCAGGCTCTATCTTCCTTATCAGAAAAGTATCATCGTTGAAATAGACAAAGTTATCGGACAGCCCCTTAATTCTCCAGATCATATTCCCTATTGATATGCTGTTGAATGTTGGTAAAGAATCTTCAAAACCCTCGAAAATCTCTTTATGATCGACAATTTTGAGCGATGTAAGTCTGTCAGGGTGATACTTTTTTATATCATCCCAGAGATCCGGGTCCTGCCCATCGGTGATGATAAAGATATTTCTTATGAAGGGGGCGAATTTAATTATGGAAAGAACACAATACCTGATCTCGTTTAGTGATGCAAAACGTGTCGAATGTGCGCCGGAACTGAGGTTGACACTTTCCTCACTGTTCGTGTAACGGCTTCTTTTTTCAGCCAGAACAGGGTCACTGCCATCTACCCAGGCTATTACAACATCAACCGGATGATCCTTAATATATTCAGTTTTGTTTTCCATCTTTAACAATATCCAGGATACTGTCCATATAGTTAAATATTCTTTCCTTTATGGCATTGTCTATCATATCAAGGCTTTGAACGCATACGGATTTAATGCCCGGATCATTTTCACACCTGCTGATCTTTTTCCCAAGGCGTTTAATTGAATAATAAGGATGTAAATATACCATGTTTAGTTTTGCCAGGTTTCTGTTCCCGTTCAATATCTCTAAATGGTATGCAAGGGAGGGCATAACGAACTGATGCTCGCTTCTGAAGCGGTACGAGATATTTTTCTCCATTAACTCTTTGTTCTCATTAAAGAAGTTTTCCAGCCTTTTCCTGTTCAGGGGATGAGGTATGTGACAGTAGAAATAGTACCTGGTTCTCATTCCAAGGATTCTTGCCGCTTTCCACTGCCGTATGTAGAACGAAAGCCTGGGCTGGTAATAGGGATTCTTTCGGAGGTTCTTGTTTACAAATACTCTGATATAAGTGGCAAGCATCTTTTTGTAAGGAGGCATCTTCCACCTGCCCCGCAGAACAGGCCTGTTATTGATAAACCAGTCATCAGGGCCTGTTTCTCTTATAAGGAATATATCGTCATTAAAGTAGATGAAATTCTCGGAAAGTCCCTCAATTCTCCCGATCATGGACTCTATGGACGAGCTGTTGAAACTTGGGAGGTATTGTTCAAATTCCCTGAATATATCTTTGTGATCGATTATTCTTACAGAGTTTGCCCTCCCCGGTAAATACTCTTCAATCACTTCATCCAGACTCGGATCCTGTCCGTCAGTAACGATGAAAATATTCCTGATAAAAGGTGCAAACTTCAGGATTGATAATACACAATATCTTATCTCATTATTAGAGGCAAAACGAGTAGGAAGGGCACCGGAATGCCCGCTGGTTTTATTTTCCTCTTTAAGATAGAGGTCGCGTTTTGCAGCCAGCACAGGATCACTGCCGTCAACCCATAAAACAATTGCATCGATTGGTTGATCAGATTCTACGCGGACATCGGCTGACATTTTTTTATTTTAAAGGTATCGATTTTAATTTTTTTTCGCAATTTTGATCTGAACATACTCTGTGCTTAATGAATGGTACCGGACTCCCGAGAATTGCAGTAATTTCAATGGTAAGGAATGGCGGCTTTTTTGCTTCCAGGTGGATAAAATATTACGGCCTGCAACTGGGAACCAGTAACCTGTTCCTTATTATTGACGGCCATGACCAGCCACTCCCGGAAGGTAGTGAGCATATTAACCTGATAAGGTTACCCCGCAGGGAGCAGAGCAGGTCAGGTGGAGACCGAAGCAGGGCGAGGTTAATCTCGCACCTGGCAAGGTCGTTGTTCCACAGGTATGACATTGTCATAGCTCACGATATTGATGAATTCCTGGTAATTGATCCGGTAAAGAAGCAGTCATTCCAGGAATACTTTAACCGGCACATTAGAACAGCCTCTCTTTCAGCCCTGGGACTGGACGTGGGTCAGCACCTCAAGGAGGAAAAGCCTTTAGACTTAAGCAAACCTTTTCTTGAACAAAGGAGATATGCCCATGTTTCGGCCCGGTACACGAAAGCGGTGGTTGCCACCAGGCCTCTTACCTGGGGATCGGGTTTTCACAGGGTGAAAGGCAAGAATTTTCACATTGATCCTTATCTGTACCTTTTCCATTTCGGAATGGTCGATTATCATTCCTCTGTGGAAAAGTTAAATGATGAATCTCTCCTGAAAGTGGGATGGCAGGGTCATCTTGACAGGCGATTCGAGCTTTTTGACCTGATCCAGCAAGCCAATGCAATAAAGGGCGATGAATTTTTCGCGAAAGCACGCAGGAGACAGAGTCTTTTCCGCCCACTTTATGCCTTAAATAAGCCCGGCATGCTACGGGAAAAACCAATTGTAATAATTCCTGAACGGTTCAGGGAAGTGATATAAACGATCAGTTTAGCCAGCCATATTAAAATAGCAGCCTCCTTCCGATAATAAGTATTTGCGATTTCAGGTGGTACCTACAAGGTTGGGTAAAAGGCATCTTTTATATGTTCCAGCTCATGCTTTGCACCTTCCACAACAACAGTGATTATATCAAATCTTGCCTCTTTTTCTATTTCATTCCTCTGGATATAGGTCTGGGCTGCAAAAATAATATTTCGCTGCTTATGCACCGACACAGTATCGCGGGGATGTAGCTGGAAATCTGCCATTCTGGTTTTTACTTCAATAAATATTATGAATTCATCATCTTCGGCTATGATATCGATTTCTTTCCTTCCCGTAATCCAGTTCTTCTCAAGAACCTTGTAACCGTTCTGCCGGAGATATTTAATTGCCAGTCGCTCACCGTTTTTACCCAGTGAATGAGATTCGGACATAAAGCAGGTTTTGACTATATGGTTATACTTCTATTATCTTGTTCTTAATGGCATAAAGGATGAGACTTGCAGTATTTTTTGACTGTGTTTTACTGAGAAGGTTGGCCCTGTGCTTATCCACTGTCCTCTTGCTTATAAACAGGGTGTCAGCTATTTCCTGGTTTGACAATCCCTCACATATCTTGAGTAATATTTCTTTCTCACGCTTTGACAGATTAGCATGTTTTGTTTCAGTCTCCCTGGCCCTTATTTTTTGTATTACGTGCTGTAGCAGCTCCTGGGAGAAATAGTTGCCTCCGGCAAATACTGTGACGATGGCATCTTTAACTTCGTTGATGTCGGAGTCTTTCAACAGAAATCCTTTGGCGCCGGCATCAACCATTCTGTGGTAATATTCTTCTTCTCCGTACATGGAAAGTGCTATGATATTTATGTCAGGATTGGTTTCAAGTGCCCTGCGGGTCGCTTCAATTCCATCCATCACCGGCATATCTATATCCATGAGTATAATATGGCAGTTTGAATTGGTAATTATCTTCAATACCTCTTCTCCGTTTCCGGCCTCTCCTATAATATCAAAGTTATCGAAGGCGTCCAGAAGAATTCTAAGTCCATTCCTGAACAGCTGATGATCATCCGCAATGACTATCTTTATTTTACTCATTACTCAACGGATTATTCTCTGATGTTTATTTTTATTAACGAATGCATACCCTCACCCATTCTGCTTTCGAGTACAAATATACCGCTAACTGATCTTACCCTGGTCTGGATATTCGACAAACCCATTCCCGCGCTTTCTTCACTGTCAAGTATGGAAGTCTCAAATCCTCGGCCATCATCCTTATATTGCAAAATAATAAAATTTCCGTGTATGTTCAGGTCAATTGTAATGTTTGATGCCCCTGAATGTTTGAGGGAATTATTAATTAGTTCACAGAGTGAACGATAGATTACAGCTTCAATATCACTGTCAAGTCTTTTATCTTCTACATTGCTGTTGAATGTAAAATTAACGCCCCTGGCTTTACTGATCTTTTTAATAAATGAACTTGTGGCACTTACCAGTCCGAAGTTGGAGAGAACATGCGGACTGAGTGTGTTTGAGATAACTTTGATGGCTGCGATTGCTTCATTTACCACATGGCTTGTATTACTTATTATTTCTTTATCTACAGGATCAGTTGCCCTGGCTGATAATGCCGTTACTGACATTTTTACTGTCGACAGCAGGGGGCCCAGGTCATCATGCAGATCTTTGGCAAATCGTTTTCTCTCATTCTCCTCGGTGTTTATTATTGCGTGAAGCACCTTTCTCTCTGATCGCAGCCTTTCGATCTCGGCCTTTTTCAGTGATAAGAAAAGTTCCCTTATTAGGATGACCCCACCGAATATCAATACAGAAATAAAAGCTGCAATCCATTCATCGATTGCTTCCATATCCAGTGTTTCCACACCTCGTGTCAGTTCAATGAGATGGATTATTTTCCTTACGGCCATAAAGGTGAAAGCAAGAGAAAGGAGTATCCATGACAGGCGGTACTTTGTGTGTCTCATAAAGCGCAGAGCTATCGATGCGGCGACAATCTGCAGGCCAATGGATATTACAAGGGCAAGAAGGCGGATCATTTGTATTTAATGTTGTTTAACTCCTACAAAATTAAGAGAATATTTTGGTCCCTGTCTGACAGGTTCATGGAGATGGTTCATTTGTTTCCGGGTGAAACCACAGCACAATACGATGCGTGTCAGGGATGAAATGTGCGCTATACCTGTTGAATGGAACTGATTGGTTGATGGCCCAGGTGCCATTAATATACTTATTAACAAAATTCTGTTAATATCCTGTTTATAAAGCCACCCTGTAATGTATATAAAATGTGACTGAAATGTAAAATGTATGGAATTTCAAAGCCTTATATTAGAGCCCCAATTCAATAGTAACCATAAGTCGAATTTTGATATGGGCCATCACAAGCTTTCAAGCGTAATTACGACAAATATTACTAACCTAAATTTTACATAAATGGAAAAACGAATACTACTAATGTCGTTTCTCGCGATATTTGTATGTGCCACTAATGTTTTCGGTCAACAGGCAACCGAAATCAAAGGTAAGGTTGTTGATTCCGGCGGGGAGTCAATTGTTGGTGCAAATATTTATCTCGAGGGCACAACTATCGGTACAGTAGCCGACCTGGAGGGTAATTTTACCCTTACGACACGATCCCAGGGCACTCGCACCCTGGTGATTTCTTTTGTAGGTATGCTTACAGTCGAGCGAGAGGTTGAACTTACAGGTTCAGACATAGACCTGGGAACAATTGTCATGGAAAGTGATGCTATAGGTCTGGCAGAGGTCTCGGTGTTTGCCAATATTGCTATTGACCGCAAGACACCTGTTCCTGTAGCCAATATAAAGCCAGCATACATAGAGGAAAGGCTGGGTATGCAGGAATTTCCTGAAATACTAAAGTCAACACCCGGTATCTATGCAACAAAGGCGGGTGGAGCATTTGGAGATTCCCGTGTTAATATCCGTGGTTTTAATTCCCGTAACACTGCAGTAATGATAAACGGAGTGCCTGTAAATGATATGGAAAACGGTTGGGTATACTGGTCAAACTGGGCCGGCCTTTCTGAAGTGACAAGGACCATGCAGGTCCAGCGTGGACTCGGTGCTGCCAAGATAGCGTTGCCATCCCTTGGAGGTACAATAAATATTCTTACAAAAACCACCGATGCAGAACCGGGAGGTAATCTTTATTACGCTGTGGGAAATGACGGTTATACAAAGCTCGGGTTTACTCTCTCATCAGGTCTTACAGACAATAACTGGGCTACCACCATTTCAATAGCAAAATCAAGCGGTGACGGTATTGTTGACGGAACACAGTTTGAGTCTTATTCATACTATCTCAACATATCAAAACTTGTAAATAACAGTCACAGGCTGGCTTTCTCACTGTTCGGCGCTCCACAGTGGCACGGACAGAGAAGTACCAGCATGTTTATAAGCACTTATAAGGATCCCACAATTAACAGTATATATTATAACTCGGACTGGGGATATAAGAATGGGGAGGTATTTTACATAAGGAAGAATTACTATCATAAGCCTATGGCTATCCTGAACCATTTCTGGGACGTGAATGAAAAGCTTAACATTTCCACCGCTGCCTACCTTTCACTGGGTACTGGTGGTGGAACAGGTGGTCTTGGTGTGAACAAATTCTATGATCCGGATTATCTCAGGGAGAATCAACCTGATATCGACAGGATAGTGGACGAAAATATTGCCAATGGAGCAGGCGGATCTGAAACAATATTAAGATCATCAAGAAATGATCACTTCTGGACCGGCTTGCTGACAAACGCAACATATACCATGGACTGGCTCACACTTACAGGAGGAATTGACCTGAGGCATTACAAAGGAATGCATTTCCGCGAGGTCATAGACCTCCTGGGTGGAGACTATTACCTCGATAATGGTGACATCAATAATCCGAACAACCCGGCAACTGTGGGGGATAAAATTGACTATTGGGATGACGGAATCGTAGGCTGGCAAGGTGTTTTCGGCCAGGGTGAAGCTGTTTTCGGTGATCTTACTGCATTCGTTGCAGGTGCCTTCTCAAATAAGCAATACAGTAGAGTCGAGTATTTTTTGGAAACAAATGACGGCTCAGGAGCACTTTCTGAAAAGTATAATTTCCCGGGATTCAGCGTCAAAGGAGGAGCTAACTACAACCTCACAGAAGCTCATAATTTTTTCCTGAATGCAGGATACTTCCAGAATCAGCCTGATTTCAGAACAGTTTTCTATAACTATACAAATGATGCTAATGCTGATGCTCCCAATGAGAAAGTTATGTCATTTGAGCTGGGTTATGGTTTCCGCAGCAGCTTTATCTCAGCTAATGTGAATGCTTACTATACGACCTGGAAGGATAAAGCCAGGGTCATAGGTTACGAAGATAATGGCATCGAAAGATTTGCCAACCTTGAAGGCATAAACGCTATGCATAAGGGTATTGAACTCGACTTCACATCAAGACCTGTAAGTAAACTTACTATAAGTGGTATGGCTTCATTAGGCGACTGGAAGTGGATGAACGATATCATTGATGCACGATTCTACGATGATAGCCAGAATCTTATTGCAACCCAGTCTGTTTATATTGCTGATGTACATGTTGGCGATGCAGCACAGATCACAGGAGCATTAAACCTGTCTTACGAATTACTTGCCGGATTGAAATTCGGAGTTGACTTTACATATTATGATAAGCTTTTTGCATACTTTGATCCGGAAGGCCGTACATCAGAACCTGCTGATGGGGAAAATCCGGATGCATGGGAACTCCCTTCATATTCGCTTGTTGATGCATTCTTGAGATACAGGTTTGATTTTGGACCGTACCGCGCCACACTGGTGGGTAATATCAATAACCTCTTCGATACCGAATATATATCTGATGCAAGGGATGGAGGTTCTCATTCCTGGACAGATGCAGAAGTGTATTACGGTTGGGGTCGTTCATGGATGGTAAGCCTGAAGATAGATTTTTAACCCGAAACCTTATGAATAAAATTTAAAATGGATAAAATGAAAAAAGCGATATATTATTTATTAGCAATTTTCCTCATCATGTCATCGTGTGATCCATTGGAGGAGATATACGATGAACTGGAGAAAATGGATAAAGGATATTCATCAGAATTTACCTATGAACTGCAATCGGATGATTATGCTGCCATAGCCGACCTTACATCGAATGGCGATGCAGCGGATTTTATCGAGGATAATGAAGCATTCAGCGATGAATACCCTGCTTCAGTTTACGTACCTGCATACCTTGAAGATCTGTACCCGGCACTTGGTGAAAATTCTGTTGGTAAGATTGGGTATAACTACTTTATGGGTTACCCTGAATACCTGGATAATTACTATCAGCCGGAATCATATTACATGACTGATGATGACTATAATTCAATAGGTGGCGACAACCAGATATACAAAACATTCATTGGTGATGATAATCCTGAAGACTATATTCCCGGATTTCTGGCAGCAGAATATCCTGATGCTGCAGAGGATGATGTTGTGCTGGCATTATATAAATATGCAAAGGAAATAAATGACCCGTCTCTTGTCTATGCCCTGCAGTCTGCAGATTTTCAGCTCATTGTTGATCATGTAGCAAATGATATAAATCCTGATTATGTGAGCGGCTATGGTGACAGCGAATTTTATTATGGGGCAAGTGCCTATTATTCAAATTTTGATGCCAGGTTTTCTACAAGACAGGACTATAATGTTGAGGGTTTTGAGGGCCTGACCCAGGAAGAAGCTGACATTCTTATTGCTGAGCGCATACAGCTGGCTATTGTTTACTGGCTCGAACAGTCATTCCCGAATGCTGTGCCCGAAATAGAAGGACAAACAGTATATTATAATATTCAGTATTCAACATACGACGGAGCCAGTCATACTTACTACGTAGTATATGAATGTACAGCATCAGGATCACCCGCTACCTTCGAGCTGGTGGCAGGACCAACAGAAGACTTCCTGGTTTATTCGAATACAGTAAAAGAAGACCGGGGCGATTACTATCAGTTTGACGGAAGCGAATGGGAGGTAATGGATGGAGTATACTATCTGAGCTCTGCCGATTATGATGCAATGGGAGCACCTGGGACATATAACAACTTCTCAAGCTCCGACAGGCCAGAGAACTACGTGCCCAAGTTGCTTGAGGAGATGTATCCCTATGCACAGGAAGGTGATAAGATGGCAGTATCATATAGATATTATTCCAGCGGTTCAACCACGGTAAGGTCCATGGAATTCATATTTACGAATGGGTGGCAGGCTTATGATCCCTACACGGCAAAACAGGACCAGTTTATTCATAATGGTACTACCTGGGTGTTCGACCCAACGGTTATGTTTACAATGGTCAGTGGTGATTACCAGATTATAGTTGATTATGTCAGGGATAACATTGATCCCGATTATCTGGATTCTTACGGAACGGCTGAAACTTACACCGGAGCTGGTGCATACTATGTAAACTTTGACATCAGAAGCGGATACTTCGAAGATTCAGTATTCGATACATGGGAAGATGCGGTTGAATGGGCTATCGGTGTAGCGCTCCTCCCAACAAAATTCCCGGATGCTGTCACCCAGGTAAGCGGAATTGATGTATTTTATATCGTTAGCTTTGAAACCTACAGTGGCGCTGCAGGAAATTATTCAATGAAGTTCCAGGTGACAAAGGCAGGTCCCGATCCTGAATTCACTCTTGTTGAAGGCCCAACGCCAAAATAGCCTTATTAATTATATAACAAACTGAAAAGGAAGGAATTTTTTCCTTCCTTTTTTGTTATTTCCATATCTATTTATGCTGTATTCAGTGTGAAAAAGATAGCAATAGATATGGAACCTTCGAGCCTGCTATAATATGGTGTAAAAGATTGTTAGACAATCATATACAACTCAAAGTTAATAAATAGGCCTGATTGTTGATAATTATGACTTGCTTCTGCTTACGTCCTTTCTTAATTTAGCAAAACCTGTAAGAATTACTGATCATAATTCGAACTAGCTAATTCTCAAGTAAAACCCAAAAATTGATCTGTCAATGGGAGAACTTTTTGTCGATGAATCAGAGCAAGCCTCACAAATTGAAATGAAAGAAGTAGAGAAAACATTAACCCTGAAGGATGAGAATGCCGAGACTTATGAGGAAAAAATTCCTGTAGAAAAATACCAGACAGGACAGACTGCTGAAGATGGAAGCAAAAAAGTATTCACACATGACGAGGTTATAATTGCTTCAATTGAGTATTTTAAAGGAGATGATCTTGCTGCAAGAGTATGGGCCAACAAGTATGCTGTCAAAGATTCATTTGGTAACCTCTATGAAAAAACCCCCGATGATATGCATAGAAGGCTGTCGAGGGAAATATACAGGATTGAGAAAAAATATGCTGAGCCGGTCAGTGAAGAAAAGATCTATTCAGTGTTAAAAGACTTCAGGTATATAATACCACAGGGAGGCCCTATGACAGGCATAGGAAATAGCTACCAGATTGCATCCCTGTCTAACTGTTTTGTAATAGGCAATGAAGGAGTCTCAGATTCATATGGGGGGATATTGAAAATTGACCAGGAACAGGTACAGTTGATGAAACGCAGAGGGGGTGTCGGGCATGACCTCTCACATATACGCCCACAGGGAACACAGGTACTCAACAGTGCACTTACATCCACAGGTGTGGTACCTTTCATGGAGAGATATTCTAATTCGACAAGAGAAGTGGCCCAGGACGGCAGAAGGGGAGCATTGATGCTATCCATATCAATCAAACATCCTGATTCAGAAAAGTTTATTGATGCAAAACTTGAAACGGGAAAAATTACCGGAGCAAATGTATCGGTTAAATTAACCGATGAATTCATGGAAGCCGTTAAAAATAACGATCCTTTCATACAACAGTATCCTATAAATTCTGATAATCCAAAGTTTGTAAAGGAGATCAATGCCAGGGAGCTATGGAATAAAATAGTCCACAATGCTTGGCAATCAGCTGAACCGGGAGTACTTTTCTGGAATACCATTGAAAGAGAAAGTGTACCCGACTGTTATGCGGACCTGGGCTATAAAACCGTTTCAACCAATCCATGCGGAGAGATACCCCTATGCCCGTATGACAGCTGCAGACTGCTTGCATTGAACCTGTATAGTTACGTTGAAAATCCGTTCACTGAAAAGGCGAAATTTAATTTTGACCTGTTTATTGAACATGTGCATCTGGCACAGAGAATAATGGATGACATTATTGATCTTGAACTGGAAAAAATAGAGATGATACTGGATAAGATCAATAAGGATCCAGAGTCGGAAGAACTCAAAACAATTGAAAAACGATTATGGGAAAATATACATCATAAAACAGGTGAGGGTAGAAGGACAGGGATAGGCATTACAGCAGAAGGAGATATGCTGGCTGCACTGGGACTCGTATATGGCAGTGAAACAGCCATAGAATTCTCGACGGAGATACATAAAACACTGGCTATTGAAGCCTACAGGTCATCAACAATGCTGGCAAAACAAAGGGGCTCATTCAAGATATACGATCACGAGAAGGAAAAGAATAATCCGTTCATCCAGAGGCTTAAAAAGGCTGATAAAAACCTCTATTATCATATGCAGGAATTCGGGCGCAGGAATATAGCCCTTCTTACCATAGCTCCAACAGGAACCACAAGCCTAATGACTCAGACAACTTCAGGAATTGAACCTGTGTTCATGCCTGTATATAAGAGGAGAAGAAAGGTTAATCCAAATGATAAGGATGTCAGGGTTACTTTTAAAGATGAGGTTGGTGATTCATGGGAAGAATACAGTGTCTTTCATCATAAGTTTGTCGACTGGCTTAAAATAAATGGATATGATCCTGAGGAGGTGAGACGGATGAATGATGAGGATGTGCAGGAGATAGTAAAAAAATCACCTTACTATAAGGCAACAGCCAATGATGTTGACTGGCTGGCAAAAGTCAGAATGCAGGGCCAGATACAAAAATGGGTTGATCATTCAATCAGTGTTACAATCAATATCCCCGAGGATGTCAGGGAAGAACTTGTGAGTGATCTTTATATGACAGCATGGGAATCAGGTTGTAAAGGAGCAACAGTATA
>WOR8_10004424_pt1 | contig 13649 bp, 11 predicted proteins | sample DeeMarSeWOR38_10_FD_19890 | JGI IMG/M metagenome (IMG submission 19890) | reverse complement strand
GCTGCGAATCGTCATCATGGTGCGTTCAAATTACGCCCCCTGGGTTCGAAGCGATCATACCGGTTTTGAGATGATGCTGGGTGATATGACCACTTTTAACGCCCCGGAACAAACAGCCGAACAGGCAAGGGCCTTTTTTTCATATTAGCAGGCGCTCTTCAGGTAAATTACAGCTATGGTTTCAGGTGTCAATGTTCACGTCAGGCTGTGGTTATCAGAGGACAGAGGTCAGACGACAGAAGACAGAAAAAAACGATATCAAAATGAAGCAACTTATTTGTCTTCTGTTTTCTGTCCTCTGACTTCTGAAAAGGGCGGGCTGGACTATGAGGCGGTTGAGGCTTCCTTGGGAGGCTCAAGTTCCGTCTGGCGCACGATGTATTCGCTGATGCGGTTGCCGTCCATCTCATTAACCGTAATCAGAAAATTGCCCAACGGAATTTCTTCTTTCTCTTGGGGTATTCGTCCGATCTGATTCAATACGTATCCGGAAAATGTGTCATACTCCTTTGAATCCGGAATCTGCATCGGAATCTTCTGGTTGACTTCATCGATTTCAGATTTACCCAGCACCCGCCATTCATCCTTTTTAAGCTTGACGATATGCGGTTCAAATGTATCGGTCTCATCGACAATCTCGCCGACGATCTCTTCAAGCGCATCTTCCAGGGTTATCAGGCCGGAGACCCCCCCGTGCTCATCAACAACGATGGCCATGTGCTGTTTTCGCTGCTTAAATTGTTTGAGCAAACTGTCCAGTTTTTTGTTTTCAGGCACAAAATAGGGTTGGCGCATTATTTTGATCACGTCGGCGGCTTCATCTGATTTCGTCTGGTGTCTGAGGAGATCTTTGACGTTCAAAATACCCACAACATTATCGATATTGCCATCGATGACCGGAATTCGCGTATAACCGGATCGAACGATTTCTTCCAGATTTAACGGTTCCTTGCCTTCAATGACAAACATATCGGCTCTGGGCGTCATAATTTCAGACGCATTGGTATCGTCAAATTCAAAAATATTTTCAATTAACTCTTTCTCTTCTTCTTCGATCCCGCCTTCCTCCTCGACAACTTCCACAAACGTCATCAACTCTTCTTCGGTAACAATCGGCTTTTTATGAATTTTTCCGGTCAGCTTGGGTATGAAATTCAAAAATAAAATTAAGGGCGTTAATATAATTGAAAGCCAATACAGCGGAAAAATGACTAAGCGCGCAATTAAAACGTTGTTACGCGTGGCAATGGTCTTGGGAAAAATTTCACCAAAAATGAGTATGAGAAAAGTCATGATACCGGTGGTAATGCCCACGGCGTGACTCGAAACCAGATTAATCGTAATAGCTGTGGCAATGGCCGAAGCACCCACGTTGACAAAGTTATTGCCAATCAGAATCGTTGACAGAAGCCGATGAGGGTCGTCTTTCATCTTTTTAATCAGCCGATTGGTCGCCCCTTTCTGTTTGGCAAGGTGGATCGCTTTTGCCTTGCTGATGGAAAATAAAGCGGTTTCAGCGGAGGAAAAAAATCCGGAGAGCAAAAGTAGAATTATTAGGATGATAACTTGGTTAGAAAGCATGAATGCTGTTAAACTTCACCTTCGGTTAATGCACCTCTAAAGCACTCTCGCCTCGAATAACGTAAAACAATCAGGCGTAAGCGCATCAATTGATCGCAGGCGGTTTAGGCCATGCTGTAATTTTACTAGAACCTATCTCAAAAATGCGTCTAACGCCAAATAGCTGTGTTACCGACCTCCTCCAAATGCTCACATACCGGCGTGTATGCTGCGCTTTCTTGCTTGTCCCGCCATAGCCCGCTGCTTATCAGCGGGCGACGGCGGATCGGCCGGTGCCTAGCTCTTTGACGCGATCCACTACTTTTGAGATAGGTTCTATGAAGTTGAAATCCAAAATAGAGCAAATCAGAACTTCTGACCTGCTAATATAATGTTATTCCATATCGCTGTCAATTGAGAGATCGTTTGAAAACAAATCGTTACGAGAAATTTGAACCACTTGCTTGGATTAAAATTTTTAGAAAAAAACGAGACGCTGCGACAACAACTTTATAATCAAACCAGAGAGGGGCGTCTGCGCTGACGCTTGGTGCTGAATCCGATCAAAAATCCCACAATCAGTACCGCTGAACCGGCCAGAAACCATTTAATGGCGTAATTCATCTCCATTCTGGTCACCTGCTCTTCAAGCTTTTGGGCTTTTTCGGTTTGTTCGGCCAGCTGCGATGCCACACGCTCATAATTGGTTTTAAGGGCGATATATTCGCTTGCTTCTGATTTCAGCGTCTTGAATTCAGTGCTCGTTTTTTGCAGCTGTTGTTGTGTTGTTTCAAACTGGGCTTTGAACTCTTTGTTTTCAGCTTGCAGCCTGTTGTTTTCCTCGATGAGGGAAGCTGCCTGAGCCATCAAATTTTTATGTTTGCTCTCCAAGCGCTCAAGCCTGAGACCATCTGTTGGCTCAGGGCTAAGATAACGGCTAAGCGCCCAACCCTCTTTGCCGTTAGGCATTTTAACCTGCGACCACTCATCTCCTTTTTTTACCACATCAACGATCTGCCCGGATTCGAGCACCGCCAGAATTTTGTTTTCGGTACTCGGCCCGGATCTTAATGTTATTTTCAAATTATCTGATATATACATGGTCTCTGCCTGTATGGTCGTGGCAAACAAGCATAGTATCAGCAACATCCCGCATAATTCGAATCGTTTGAAAAAATCATTCATAACAGGCCCTTTCAGAGTCAACGACCACCCGCATAGCGGGTGGCTTGGATTTGTCCGCCATAGATAATGCCATATGCCACAAATACAGGCGGGAAAAACAGGGGCGCGAAGTGCCCCGATCGTTGCGGGTGAAACCGGGTGCTTCGCACCCGGTTTGAAAACCCAATCATTCTGAATTTTATTTTACAATATTCTGTTAAAATAGTAAAATTTGACCATAACGCCTTTAAATTTATTGACAAATATGCTAATTTTGAGTTTACTGTTGGACAATCAATAGGTATCAACGGTTTTTTCGAGCTGTTTCGGCTAAACCGGTATCAATGATGGTGCTGCGATATGATCGCTTATGATTTGAAATGTAGCGACAGCCATGCGTTTGAAGGCTGGTTTGAGGACAGCAAAGCCTATGAAAGTCAGAAAAAAAAGGGCTTGGTTGCCTGTCCGGTGTGCAATAGCACCCGTGTGTCCAGGATACCCTCAACTTTTGCCATTAAGTCCTCCCAGATCCCCAAAAAAGTTTCGCTCGAGGGTGAACACCTCAAAAAAATTGGCAAAGAAATAGTTGATTTTGTCCAAAAAAATTTTGACGACGTCGGTTGCGATTTTGCAAAAGAAGCATTGAAAATTCATTACGGCGTTGAAGAGCCGCGCAACATCCGCGGCGTCAGTACCAAGGAAGAAGAAAAAATGCTCAAAGAAGAGGGCATTGAATTTCTAAAAATCCCCATGCCGGAGAGGCCTGACACTGACGCCTAGCACTTCCAGCCTGCCGCCTTAAGATTTAAAATTAATCCTGTTTTCGGGAGTCGCCGACTCTAAATTTTCCCTAAAAATATCGAAGGGTACTTGTCATAAGAGCGCGTGGACGCAGGCTTCGGCAAGCTCCAGCAGAAAGGTCGGATACATGCCCAGGCCGACCATGGCAAGGATCAGTAAACCCGTTAGCAGTTTCAGCGGTGGGGACAGCTGCAGATCAGGCTGGACAGTGTCCGGTTTGAGCAAATAGGCCGCTTTTAAAACCAGCAGGTAGTAATAAAGGGAGATCAAAACATTAATCATGGCGATCAGCACCAGTGTGAAGTAGCCCTGCTGCATGGCGGCCAAAAAGACAAAGAGCTTGGCGCTGAAACCAATGGTTGGTGGAATGCCGGCCAGACTGAAAACGGATACCATCAGGGTCATCGCAAGGAGCGGGGACCGCTGGTGCAGCCCGGCCAGTTCTTTAATCTGGATATTGCGCCCATCATCGGCCACTTTAACGACCACCAGAAAAGCGCTGAACTTCATGATCAGTAAAGCCCCGGCATAAAAGATAACACTGCCATAGCCGTCCGGGTTCATACTTAATATCCCGATTAACAGGTAACCGGCATGGGCGACCGTTGAATAAGCCAGCAGCCGTTTGATGTCTTGCTGGACAATGGCGGCCAGGTTACCCACCGTCATCGAAACGATTGCGAGCGTTACCAGAGCATGCGCCAGATAGCTGCCCGCGGCGCCGCTGCCTGCAGCAGCGACCATTCGGATGAGAAGGGCAATGGCAGCCACCTTTGAGGCCGTGGCGATATAAGCCGTCACCTGGTTGGTAGCACCCTGGTACACATCCGGCGCCCAGAAATGAAAGGGGAAAACCGCCAGTTTGAAAAAAAAACCGCTGAGCGTCAGCAGCAGCCCGAGGATGACGACCGGCTGGTCGATCACGGCGGGAATCACCCGTAACATATCATCAACATGGGCCACCTGGGTCGTCGCGTACAGTAAAGCCAGGCCAAAGAGCATCACCGCCGATGCGGTGATGCCGATCAGAAAATATTTAATGCCGGCTTCGATGGCCGGGTCTTTCTCCCTTCTCAAAGCCACCAGAATGTAGAGGGCATAACTGGAAAGCTCAAGGGATACGTACATCGCCAGCAGGTGCACGCTGCTGACCAGCATGAGCATCGCCAGGGTGCAGACAAAAAGGAGCAGGTAAAAATCCGAATGGTACTTTTCACGGATGCCACTGACATTCGGGCACAGGCAAACAATCAGAAACAGCCCCAGGGCCAGCAAAACCTTGAACACCTGTGAAAACAAATCAACCTGATAAGCGCTGGAAAAAAGAAGACCTTCTGATCGGACCGCCAGCAGACAAACCAGCACACCGCCGGCTGCCAGCAGCAATGCGCTGAAATAATCACGCCTTGAATCTACGCGCCGCAGCATAGACAGCGCCAAAAACCAAAGGCTGACCAGAAGATAATAGATTTCGGGACTGAATATCAACCACTTCATCAGGGTAACCCGCTCATGAATGGAATTGTAGCCGTATCGATGAGATCAAACAGCAGCGACGGAAAAAGTCCGAAAAACACCAGAACGACAATCAGGATCATACGGGGTATACCCAGCCGAAAGGGTACATCCGGCAACTGCTCATATTTGGTATTTTGGGGGCCGTAAAATGTTTTTTGCACGACCCGCAGCATGAACAGGGCACTGATCACCAGGGCCGCCACGGCCATCCCGCCGCGAAATGGATAGACCTTGAAGGCCGAAATAAACACCACCAGCTCTCCCCAGAAGCTGGCCAGGCAGGGCACCCCCATACTGGCCATGGCCGCCACGATAAAATAGGTGGAGGCCACAGGCATCGTTCGGCTGAGGCCGCCCAGCTCGTCAATGGCCTTTGTATGCGTCCGATCGTAAATATAGCCCACCGAGGAAAAGAATAGAGCGGTCATCACCCCGTGGGCAAACATTTGAAAAATAGCCCCGTTGAGGCCATCAACGCTGACGGTTGATAATCCCAGGCCGACAATGCCCATGTGCGAGACACTGGAATACCCGATCACATATTTCAGATCGGTCTGGCGCAGGCCGGCCAGGGCGCCGTAAACGATACCCACAGCAGCCAAAGAGGCCATCAAAGTCGACCAGTATTGCCATCCTTGCGGACACAGAAAAATAGCCACCCGCAGCACGCCGAAGGCACCGATTTTCATCAGAACGCCGGCATGCACCATGCTGACTGCGTGGGGGGCTGCGACATGTCCGACCGGCGACCAGGTATGAAAGGGCCAAACCGCGGCCAGAATGCCGAAACCCACGAAAAGCAAAATAAAGGCAAATTTTTGTTGATCGGCGCTAAAGGTTCCCGGCTGCATCAGCGAAACGATGTCGAACGTATTCAGGCCGGATTGGACGAAAAGATAGACAATCGCCGGTAAAATCAGGGCGCTTCCGGCCAGCAGGTACAGCGTTAATTTCATGGCGGCATATTCTTTGCGGGTCGTGCCCCAGACGGCGATCAGCAAATACATCGGAAACAATGACACATCATACCAGACGAAAATGAAAAACAAATCCATGCTCATAAAGAGCCCGAACACACCGCTGACCATGACAAAATACAGCACGTAAAACTCTTTGACGCGGGTTTGCATTTCCCACATCGTCAGCACACCGGTAAAAAAAACAATACCGGTCAGCAGCAAATTGGGAAGATTGAATCCATCGGCTGCATTGAAATAGGTGATGCCCAGGGACTCGACCCACAGGACCTTTTCCACAAACTGAAGTCCCCCCTGGTTTTTGTCATAGGCAAGAAACAAATACAGGGATAGTGCAAGCGTAATTCCCGAAAAAACCGCCGCCATCCATTTGATGGCCTGCGAATGGCGCTCGGGAGTAAACAGCATCATCAATATGCCAATACCGCAACTCAGCAGAATGCAGGTAAGATAGGGAAATTCGGCATACGCCATTTGCATCGGCATTACTCTCTAAAGTCAATTGGGTTTCGAATTTCGTGCTTCGTGCTTCGGATTTGTTTGAGCCATATACCTAATCGAAAAATCAAAATAAAAAATACGCCGCCAGCAAAACCAGCACGATGAAAATTACCAGTAATCGATATTGCACCATTCCCAGATGAAGACGGGACAAAACCCGCCCGCTGCCAATGGTTGCTTTGCTCAGACCATCAATACCGCCGTCGATGACCTGATCATCATTTTGCTTACACAATTCGGCAAATACCTTATAGACGACATTATCCAGACACAGGCGATAAAAATCATCGATATACCAGCGCCGTGCAAAAAATGTGTTGAGCGCTGGTATCTTTTCGACAAAACCCACCCGGGCGGCGTCCCGCCGGCCGAATTCCAACCAGGCCAATCCCACCCCGGCTGCTGCTATCGCCAGAGCCACGAAGGGCAGCCAGGCATGATGGCCGGCGGCATGAGCATCGATGGCCGGCGCCCCGGCAATAAACTGATCCAGGGGTTGCTGATATAATCCCAGCACCACTGTGGCTGCCGCCAAAATGATCAGGGGACAGGCCATTGCCAGGTAATGGGCGGCGCTGTGATCGCCGCTATGGCTGTGAGCTGCAGCCCCTGAAATCTGATGCCGCCGGGAGCGGGGAAATATAAGAATAAAAATCAGTCGGAATGCATAATAAGCGGTTAAAAAAGCACCCAGCAGCCCCGCCACAAGCCAGATGGGATTGTTTAAATCCGCCAGCGCAGCCAGGATGAGTTCTTTGCTGAAAAATCCGGATAGCGGCGGCAGGCCGGCCAGAGCGGCCGCAGCAATAATAATACAGATCGTCGGCGTTTTCTGGCTGCGCCCGCCGCGGTCGCTGATTTCAAAAATATCATTGGATTCGTAGGCGTGGATAAATACACCGGAACATAAAAAGAGCAAGGCTTTGAAACCGGCATGGGTGGTCAGGTGATAAACACCGGCAAAATAGCTGCCGGCCGCCAGACCCATGATCATAAAACCCAGCTGGCTGATGGTCGAATAGGCCCACACCTGCTTGATATCCCGGCTGACCATCGCCATTGTCGATGCCATCAGCATGCTGATCGTGCCGATCGCCAGAAAAATCAGCATGGCGGTGGGCGAGATGCTGCAGTAGGGGAAAAGACGCGCAAATAAATAAACACCGGCGGCAACCATGGTGGCCGAGGGCAGTAAAGCACTCACCGGTGTCGGGCCTTCCATGGCATCCGGCAGCCACGTCAGCAGCGGAAACTGAGCGCTTTTGCCGACAATGCCGCCGAAGATCAGCAGGGCTGAAAGGGTAATGAGACCCGCCGACATCTGCGTCTGAATCTGAGGCCCGTTGATGTTAAGGATATTCAAATTGCCCAGGTGCATCAGCATCAGGAGCAATCCGATAAAGAAGGCCACATCACCGAGCCGTGTCATCACAAATGCTTTTTTTCCGGCCTCGGTGGCACTGAATTTATCGTACCAGAAACCGATCAACAGATAGGAGGAAAGCCCGACCAGCTCCCAGAAAATATAAAGCTGCAACATCGTGGGCGCGAGGGTCAGCGTCATCATTGCCCAGGCAAAAAGGGACATAAACGCGTAGTAGCGGGAAAAACCCGGATCCCCGGCCATATAGCCGATTGAATAGACCTGAACCAGAAAGCTGATCACCGCGACCACGACCAGCATCAGCAAACTGACCGGATCCAGCAGGTAACCGAAGGGAATCTGAATATTTCCGGTAACAACCCAGCGAAACATGATCGTCATCGGGGATGTCAGCCCCCAGTGTTTGACCAGTAAAAAAAGCGCACACAGCAATGACACGCCGATGGCCGCGATCGACAATCCGGCCGAAAGCCGTGGCCAGGCCCGGACAAACACCATAATGATGATGAATGCCGCCAGCGGCAGCAGTGTGGTCAGCAGGGCTGCAATCACGGTTGGGTCGGTCATAGCAAGTGTCGTCATATCGTCACGCGCGTTTCACGGGCTTGGAGTATTGGAGTACTGGAGTATTGGAGTGCTGGTGATCAGAATAAAATGGATCAAAAAAATCATTCTTTACATTGCTCCACAACTCCATCACTCCACTACTCCATGAAATATTTTTTGACGCTATTTGAGCAGGTTGTATCGCGCCGGATCAAAGGACCCGGTCCGCCGGTAGGCATATATAATCAGGGCCATTCCGACGGATACCTCGGCAGCAGCCACCGCTAAAATGAAAAGCACAAACACCTGGCCTTCCAGGTGCTGCCAGCGCAGTGCCGCGGCGACAAATGCAATCGAGGCGCCATTTAACATAATTTCGACCCCCAGCACCATCATGATCAGGTTGCGCCGTACCAAGACACAAAAAATCCCCATCAAAAAAAGGATCCCGGCTAAAATGAGTACATGGCCAAACGGAACGATCATGAAATATCCTTAACTTTTTAGTTCTTCGTGATCTTCATGGTTTAATTTGGTCTCAAGCTGGACGAAATATGCCACTTTTCAAACATCTCCTTCTGGCTTCTTGCGCCCCAGATAAAGGGCACCTATTAAGGCCACCAGCAGCAGCAATGAGATCATCTCAATCGCCAGCCAATGTCGTTGAAAAAGATATTCACCGAAGGCCTCAGGCCTGGCCAGCGCTATTTTTAACGGAACCTGGCTTCCGGGAGCATCAGAGATAATCACCGCGCCGATAACCAGATAGAGCACCCCCGTCAGCGCAACGGGCAACCATTGTCGCATCGGAAACAATTTTTCTTCGTCCGAAACCGCTTTGACCATCATAATGATAAATAAAAATAAGATCATGATGGCACCGGCATAGATGATCACTTCCAGCACTGCCAGAAGAGGTGCGCCGAAAAGGTAAAACATCATGGCGCTGCCAAAAAACGAAAAAACCAGATACACCACGGCATGAACCAGGTTGCGACGGGTAATCGCCAGACCGGTGGTCACAACGATAACGGCTGCTAAAATGTAGAATATAAGAGCGTAGATGGTCATAATGCCAGTTTTTCCATCAAAAGATGAATGTTTTAAAACAGTTTTTAAGGAAGATTGGATTTAATATTGACCGGCTCCTCCTCCTTTTCATGTTCCCCTTTCTTGCCAACGTCGGTCGCCACACCGGCATATTTGTAAAAATTGTATTCTTTATCTTTGCCCGAATGGTCGACCAGCAAATCTTCTTTCTCATACACGAAGGCCAGGATGTCATTTTTGCAATTTTCAAATTGCGGGGTCAGCTGAATGGCCGAAGTCGGGCAGGCCTCTTCACACAGGCCGCAATAAATGCAGCGCGCAAAGTTGATGCGAAACCATTCCGCATAGCGCCGACCGCCTTCTTTTTCGGCAGATTGCATGGATATGCAACTGACCGGACAAACCGCAGAACACAGATAACAGGCGACACAACGCTCGGCACCGTCTGGATCCCGGGTCAAAATGATGCGGGCCCGGCTGCGCGCCGGCAGCGGGCGTTTGTATTCGGGGTATTCTTCCGTTATGGGCTTGCGCAAAAGATGCTTGAAGGTTGTGGCAAAACCAATCGCAAGCGCCTTAACGGCTTCTATGGCATCATTCATGGATAAATTGCATCCTTCTTTATTATCAGTATGTATCTAAACGCGATGTTGGTTGTTCGTCGTCCGTTGTCCGTTGAGAGCATCGCACGCTTTTTTTCTTTCTTTAACTAAATCAACAACTCAGTCGCAACAGACAACTGACAACTGACAACTAACAACGGACAAACCTATATTAAGAGTATTGCCCCCGTTACCATAATGTTAATGAGCGCCAGGGGAATGAGCACCTTCCAGCCCAGCGCCATGAGTTGATCATAGCGCAGCCGTGGCAGGGTTCCGCGAACCCAGATCATCATCAGCGCCACCAGAATCATTTTGACAAATAACCATAGCGGTGGCGGCAATATCGGCCCCCGCCATCCCCCCAGAAACAAAACCGCCACCAGGGCACCCAGTACCTGCAAATGAACATATTCGCCCAGAAAAAACAGGCCGAAGCGGATACCGCTATACTCAGTGTGATAGCCGGCACCCAACTCATTTTCGGCTTCGGGCATATCAAAAGGAATCCGTTTGCTTTCCGCCATGGCACTGATCATAAAAATGACAAACGCAAAGGGCTGAACGATAATAAACGGGTACTTTGCCTGGGCATTGACAATATCCACAATGCTGAAAGAATCCGCCAGCATGATGATCGGCACCAGGGAAAGACCCAGGGCCAGCTCGTAGCTGATCATTTGAGCCGCGCCACGGATACCACCCAGCAGGCTGTATTTCGAGTTGGAAGCCCAGCCGCCCATGGCAACGCCGTAAACCCCTAAGGATGCGAGCGCAAAAATATACAGCAGCCCCACATTGAGGTCGGTAATCACCAGCGGGATTTGACGGCCCCAGAGGGTCACGTAACTGCCGAATGGCACAACAGCAAACATCATCAAAGCGGTGGTGGCAACCACAGCCGGGGCCAGCAGAAAAATGAAACGGTCAGCGGCCGCCGGCACGATATCTTCCTTTATGAGCATCTTAATGCTATCGGCTATGGGCTGCAACAGACCGTACTTTCCGGCCCGGTTCGGGCCATAGCGGATCTGCAATCGCGCCAGAAATTTGCGCTCCACCCACACAAGATATGCGGCCAGCAAAAGCAGCGCCAGAAGCACGATGCTCAATTTTAGGATCAGGATGATGAATCCAACAGTCCAGTCTAGCATAATTCTATCCGTTCACTGAGCTCACTGCTGGAATACTGGAACTTTGGAATGGCCTACTCCGCCGAAGTAGCTTCGGCTACGAAGGCCGGAATGGAATGATGGGTCCAACTTATCGAATCTTTTTTACCCAATATTCCGTTGTTCCGGTATTCCATTATTCCATAATAAACTGATTGCCTATCCAATCTTGCGTATCCGGTCCTTACGAACCCACGTCTGGCCTGGGTTCATCTTCTGCCACCCCAGATCCGGGTGCCGGGGAATGATCAGAATGCCGGTTGCCATATTTTCGGTCACCTGTAACCGGGCTTCGATCGCCCCACCATCCAGCTCGACGGCCACCGGGTCCCCATCGTTGAGGTTTAACTGCTGGGCGTCAGTTGAATGCATGTAAATGCACGGCGCCTTGACCAGTTTCTGCAAGCAGGCTGAATAAGCACAAAGCTCTTCGGTACCAAATGTCTGCTCTACGGTTACCACCTCCAGCCGGCCATCATCGATCGGACGATCGCTCTGATGCGCCGATACAAAGCGCTCTGCCGACCGTGACCTCTGAACGATTCGAGCACCCTCGGCCGGGATTTCTGCAATGCCCGGCAGGGCCTCAAGTTCGGATGTGTAATTGACCAGCCATTGTTGTATGTCATCTCGCAAATTTTTGGCATTTAACGGCTGCCCGGTGTCTATCCATTGGGCCAGCATCTGCCAGGCGGCCCGGACGTCGCCTCCCGGGATTTGGGAGTCGTAAATTCGGGGAGGATGGTCGCCGGCGCCTGTCTGGACGATGGGAACACCGCCCCGATAGGCAGGTCCCACCGCCTGCGCCCTGCCCTCCTGACTGATGTAAATGCCTCCGGTTTCATAAAGAGTTGCCGCCGGCAAGAAAATATTTGCCTTTTGAGCTACCTCAGAATTGACATAATCCATAACGACCAGCAAATCGAGCTTCTCCAGGGCCCGTTCGAATCGTTGCCGGTCCGGGAATTGCCACAGAGGATTGCTTTCCACCAGAATCAGTCCCTGGATCGAACCCTGCTCAATGGCTGTGATCAGTGTTTCAATCGAGACGTTTTCATCCGCCAGGAGTCCGGCCGCAAAAGCATTGGCTCCAGGCATTAGATAAAACAATCCGGCCGCCTTGCCTGAGGCCTGCAGCAGAGCGGCATAATCGGCCGCCAGCGCAGGTGTCCGGCGACGCACGCTTTCGGTGCCGCATACCACAACGGGTCGTTGGCTGGTCTTTAGTTTTTGGGCCAGTGCATCTATTTCAGCCGGTTGCGCGGCAGATATCTGCGCACCGGTTGCGAGCGATGAATAGAATTCACGGGCAGGCCCGTCCAATTGATCGACCGCCGCAGCGTCAATTGCTGCGCGGATCACAGCGCTGAGGCCGGCATGAATCGCATCCAGATCGACCGGCAGATGCATAAATTCACACGGCAACCATACGGGGCGCGGATCGAAAACAGCAATCATCGCACCCTTGCGCTGGGCCTGTCGCAGGGCCAGTGCCAGCATTGGCGCTTCGTTAAGCGGATCGGCAGCCAACACGGCCACGAAATCGGCTGATTCGATTTCACGCATTGAGACCGCCAGATCCGGTTCAAGCCTGGAAATGGCCGTCTTAACCTTCCGGGTGGTGGCATCATTTACAAAGTACGCCGGCGGCTGCCAGCTCTGCGCAAGGCTCACGCGTCTGACCATGGCCAGCGTTTCGAGGCTACTGCGGCTCGAGCCGGCGCAGGCAACCGCTGAGCTGCCATTTTTACCTGCGATGGCCTGCAGTCGTTTTGTCAATGCTGCCAGCGCTTCATCAACGGATGCGGTCTGACCATCGACACAGGCGCTGCGGGGTCGTTGCGGCAAACTGTTGTACATAAAACCATAACGGCCTCGATCACAGATAAAATGCCCGTTGACCGCTTCGCTCAGGCGGGCCTCCTGTCTGACGACATTGCGGTACCGGCTGCTGGCAATCGTGTGACAGCCTAAAGAGCAGTTGATACACAGCGATGGACTGCGCTCATAATCCCAGCGCCGGCCAAAATAACGCGAGGGCTTATCGGTATAAACGCCGGTCGGACAGATATCAGCGAGGTTTCCTGAAAATGGACTTTCCAGGATTCCTTCCGCATAGCGGCCAAAATAGGTCTGATTGGCGGACTGCATCGCGCCCAGGTCATGATAACCGCTGAATTCCTGATAATATCGCGAACAGCGGTAACAGTGGATGCAGCGGTTCATCTCATGCTGAACCAGGGGCCCCAGATACTGGTCTGGATAGGTACGCTTCTTACCCGGATATCTTCGTATGCCGTGGCCGCCGGATACCGTCATATCCTGCAGCAGACAATGCCCGCCCTCATCGCAAACCGGACAATCATGCGGGTGG
>WOR8_10008132_pt1 | contig 13651 bp, 11 predicted proteins | sample DeeMarSeWOR38_10_FD_19890 | JGI IMG/M metagenome (IMG submission 19890) | reverse complement strand
GAGGTGATTATCGCCCCGGAATTCGACGCCGATGCCCTTGAGATAATCAGGACATTGAAGGCCTGGGGCAGTCGAGTCCGGCTGATGCAGACCGGGCCAATCGACCGGGCCAAGATTGACACCGCCGAATATGATGCCCGCTGCGTTGTCGGAGGGATGCTTTTGCAGAAAAGAGATTTAATCGGCTGGGAGCCTTCAGAGTTGAAGTATCCTACGGAGGCTAAACCGAACGCCGAGCAGCTTGAGGACTTAAGGATAGCCTGGCTTGTTGCCAAGCACACAAAGAGCAACACCATCGTCCTGGTCAAAAACAAAAAGGTATTGGGAGTAGGTGCGGGACAGATGAATCGCGTTGAATCCGGGCTGATTTCGTTTAAGCGAGAACAAAGATGATGTAGTAATTGACGCCGCGAACAAACACGGGATAGCGATGGTGTTTACGGGCAAGAGACATTTTAAACACTAACAGGGAGGCTGTTTTGCAGCATTACAGATTTTAAATTCAGGCGAGGAGGCAGCTTATCAGTTGCCTCCTCTTTTTGAATAAAAGCCGAATTCAGAAGACTAAATCCCGGAATCAAATGTTTTAGAGAAATAAAAGGAAAGGAGATAATGGTCATGGACAAGCTTTATGAAAATGCGGAGACAGGGTGCTGTCCGCGATTTAATCCTGAGCCGTGGGATGAGAAAGAGGTGACTTTCGAGGAAAGGTTATTTATTAAGGACCATGTCAGGAGTTTCTTTCACATCCCGCTGAACTTCGGGAAGGTGATGGTCAGGAATATGGAGAAAATCGTGGAAGCAGATGCCCTTGCACCAGAGCCGCTGCTGCTTTCGGATGAAAAATCACTCTGGGGAGCAGATATATACATTGCGGTGGCCAAGGAAGTACCGGGGGCAGAGATGGTGAAGATATCAGGAAATTACCTGACCAAGGTCTTTGAAGGACCGTACAAGAACATGCGGAATTGGATTGAGGAGATGAAGGCCCACGTCGAATCAAAGGCCAAAGACATTAAAAAAATGTACTTCTTCTATACGACCTGTCCAAAGTGCGCAAAGTTCTACGGCAAAAATTACACTGTCATATTAGCCGAGATATAGAACGTGCAGAAAATCGTCGGATTTTTGCTTATTGGACTCATTCCGGGATATTGTAAGAAAAGATTTGGCGGGGCAAGCCCCGCCCTACAAGAACGATGGGTAAGCAAACGTAGGGCGGGGTTCACCCCGCCGGATTCTATTCACCGAAATTGCTTATACCCTCACCAACTACGTTCTTAAAATTGTTGATTCTGCTATACAATCCATCTTTCAAAAACTGGTGATATGTTGACCAAGGCCAGTCATCGGCGCATTTGGACAAGCCGTGTTTGACAGGATTATAATGTATGTAATCAATGTGCCTCTGCAAATCTCTTTCATTGCGTATCCGATGCTCCCAAAAGCGTTTCTGCCAAATACAGATTTCTCCTTTGTCTGCACGTGAAAGAGTCACGTGATTTTGTTCCTTCTCACGCATATACTCCCGGCTGAAAATCCCCTTTATGGATGACCAGCGTGTTGAGAAATCCGAATCTCCCTGTGGCAGTTTCCACATGCAATGCAAATGGTCAGGCAAAAGACAAATGGCTATTACCTCAAAGGGACGCATCAATTGTGTTTTGTTAATGGCATGTCTAAGAAGATGTCTTGCTAATTCTTCCACAAATAACCTTCTGCGTCGATATGTTACAACAGTGAAGAAATAATAACCTCCCTCAAACTTGGCGCGTATGTAATTAGGCATGTAAATATATTATAGACATTATTATGGTGGGGCAAGCCCCGCCCTACAAAAAATCGATGTAACAGACTACACTTAGTGCAAGCGTGTGACTGTGCGGAGCTTCCGTTTCGCTAATATTGTCTTTTCCGCCGGCGCCCGCCGGAGGATCCCAATAACGGACGCCGGACATAGTTTACTGAAGAAAAATCAATCTGCGGCGCCGATAACTGTTACGTCGGGCTGCTGTATGGAGCGAGCATTGCGGCCCAGCCGGGCACGCCATAAAAGCGTCTCCTCAAGGTCCTGCCTGGCAATTTCGGCTTTTATTGAAAGCAATTCATACCCGTCAGCTTTTTCAAGCAGATCTTCCGTCTCTTTGAGCTGTTGTTCACAACTGCGAATCTCCTGCTGAGCCAGAGCCATTTGTGTCGAGAGGTTGGCCAACTCATCATTGAGAGAGCTTAAGACAATACTGCCCGGAGGTTTGCTTACTTCTTCCTGTCGTTTTGCAAGCTCTATTCTGGCTCTTATGATTTTTTCCCTGGCGTCTTCCAGCTCAACAGGTGTAGCACTTCCAGATTCGACGAGTAACGCGATGCTTTCCAAGCGTTTTTCATGCACATCGAGTATTGACTTTAATTCCCGTGTAATCGGGTCGTCTTCAACAAGTTTTTTACGTTTGGCTTGTTCTTCTGCTATTCTTTCGGTTGTTGCCTCATAGAGCTTTTCATCTGAGGCCCGTTTCATTATGGCGGACTGGATTTTTTGTCGCAGGCTGCTAATATCTCTGAGGATTACCTGCCGGGAGAGGTCCCGGGAGCCGGAGATTTCTCGGAGTCGAGCCTGCATCTGAATAAGCTCGTTTTCTGCACGAGCGGCATCGTTGCGAGCGAGATCGAGTTGCTGTTTGAATTTAAGTCTATAATTTTCAAAGGCTCCGCTCAGGGCGTTCCGCAGGTTAGAGATGAGGGCCATCATAAACTCCTCTGCTGCGGGTTTGATGGGCTCTTCGGCAGAGACTTGTGAGAAGTCAACGCGAAGGCTAAATAAGATGGTTTGCTCGGTCGTGGAAGGCAGCGGCTGCGTAAGTGTCGGCGTGCGACGGGGTGTTGGGCGAGTTGGTGTACGGCGTGTTGGAGGGCGGACGGCCGCTGGCCTTGGAGTTGTGGTTCTGGAGGCACTCGTCGTAGGTGTTGGGGATCGGCTTGGAGTTCTCGTGGCGGTTGTTGTCGTTCTTCCGGCCGAACGACTGGGAGTAATGGCCCCCAATGTGGATGCCCCGGGTATGGCTGCCCCGGGCGTTGCATCCGCCGGCAGGTCCATTCCACCACCGTAGCCGCCAAGGCCCATGCCACCGAGAGCTGAATCCACCCCAAAAATTTCCTCGATTTCGAACAGCTCAGAAGCGATGTCCGGCGATATTTCCAGTACTTCGCGGGCGGCCTTTCCGGCAATTCCGGAGCTTCGCAGCAGGTCTTCAACAACGAATTCACTGAGCGGCAGGACTGCCTCGTCGGTGGTAATCTTAACCAGGCAACTTGCGGTCCGCGTGTTCGAGATTTCCTTCATCACAGGCTTCTCGTCTGACTGGGCTGTAGCTACAGTTAGAAGGACCAAGGCTAACAAGATTACAGCAGTTTTTGTGGTTTTCATATCAAGTCTCCTTTCGAATTATCGTGTTGATTTTTTTGGATTTCTGATAGACGCTGCCGGGCAACTTCTGCCCATCGGCTTTGCGGGAAAAGCTCAATAACACGTTTGTATGCCTTGATTGCGGAATCTTTTTGATCAAGCTCGCGATACATACGATTGGCCTGATAAACCAGGAAAAAGGCGGTTTTGTCGGCTTGCTTTTGGATTTCTTCGAGTGGATCGGAGTAGCTGGCGAGTTGGGCCTGGAGTTCGTTAAGACGGCGTTGCTTTCGCTCCTCGTCCAGAACCTCCCGGATAAGGTTTAGTGTTGCATCGGTCTGTGTTTTGAGTTCTTTTATCTGCATTTCGAGCGCAACAATTCTCTGTCGGTCCCGGGTCTTTTTAACATTGAAGCTCCAAATACCAATGGCGAACAGAATGACAGCGGCCGCGGCAACACGCAAAGCTAAATTTGCAGTTTGTCTGCGGCTTGCACGGCGACGGACGGCAGCGGCAAGGTTTGAAGATAAGGGCACAGGCCCCCCCGCCGTTTGGTCGGCTTCGTAAAGCAGATTTTTTATTTTGTCTTCTGTCATATTTTATTGCCCAATCAGTTCTGTTAGGTCCTGTCTGAGGCGTTCTCTTGCCCGGCTTAACCGGACCTGCAGAGCATTTTTTGATATACTGAGGATTCGTGCCGTCTCTTCCATCGAAAGCTCCTGCAGATACCTTAATACAACGGGTTCCCGATATTTGAGAGGTAAAGCCTGTACCGCATGGCGGATCTCTTGAAAAGTCTCATCGTCCATCTGCGCCTTACCTTCATTACAGGTTCCGGTAGCGGATGCTTTTGCGGCAGCTTTCGAAAAGAACCTGAGGTACAACATTTGCTTATATCGATAGCTGCGGCATTTGTTTATTGTTATGGTAAAGAGCCAGGTTTTGAGACTGCATTCACAGCGGAATTTTTTCAGGCCGAGAAACGCAGCGAGGAAGACATCCTGAACAATATCCTCGACGTCACCCGGCCAGCCGAGCAATCGGTTGGCCAGGACCGCAATATCAGCGGAGCATCCTTCGACAATCCTGTCAAAGGCAGTCTCATCTCCCCGGCTGAATTTTTCGACCAGGAATTCATAATCAAGGGTTTTGGTCATGACCAATATATTAGACAAGGAATCGGGGCAAAACTTACAAAAAATCCGTGAAATTGGGGAAAATACTTTAATAAAGCCAAAAAATAAAAAAAGCCCGGCTTAATGTCGGGCTTTTTGTAATGTTCGGATCTTATAAAGAACTCATTTCTTTTTTGGTTTTAAGCCGGCGGCTTTTCGAAGATTGGCCACCATATCGGTTTTTTCCCAGGTGAAGTTGGCTCCCTTTCGGCCGAAATGTCCGCCATAAGATGTTTCGGCGTAGATTGGGCGGTCAAGTTTCAGGTACGCAATCATTTTCTTAGGAGTTAAGGGAAAGAGCTTCCGTACAATCTGACTTATCTTTTTCTCGCTAATTTTTGCTGTTCCCTCTGTATCTACGAGGACGGAAACCGGCTCGGCCACTCCAATGGCGTACGATAACTGAACTTCACAGGCATCGGCGAGGCCGGCAGCGACAATGTTCTTGGCAATGTATCGAGCCATATAGCTTGCAGTCCTGTCGACCTTTGTGGGATCCTTTCCGCTGAAGGCGCCACCGCCGTGGCTTCCTCTTCCGCCGTAGGTGTCAACGATAATTTTTCTGCCTGTAAGTCCGCAATCTCCCTTTGGACCGCCTACTACAAACCGTCCTGTAGGATTTATGTGGTAAATGATATTCTTATCAACAAGGCGCTTCGGCAGGACCGGGAGAATGACCTTCTCGATGATTTGCTTTCGCAACTGTCTATAGCCAATAGACGGGGCATGCTGGGTGGATACTACGACCGTGTGAATCCGTTTTGGCTTGCCGTCTTCGTATTCGACGGTAACCTGACTCTTCCCATCCGGCCGCAACCACGGCAGCACCTTCTTTCGACGTATTTTTTCCAGTTGAGTTGTGATAGCATGTGCAAGATGAATCGGCATCGGCATAAGAGCAGGTGTTTCCCTGCAGGCAAAACCGAACATCAGTCCCTGGTCACCCGCTCCCTGTTCCTTATGCAAACCGGTGCCCTCAGTGACGCCCCGTGAGATGTCGGGGCTTTGGTTGTCAATTGTAACTATTACCGCACAATCATCACCATCGAACCCTATGGAAGGGTCGTCGTAGCCAATTTTTTTGATTGTCTTTCTGATGACTCCCGGTATGTCAACATAAGCTTCTGTCGTAATTTCGCCGGCGACTACGACCAGGCCGGTGGTTACCAGTGTTTCACAGGCCACCCTGCTTTTTTTATCCTGTGCGAGCATTGCATCAAGGATCGCATCTGATATGTGGTCGGCTACCTTATCAGGATGGCCCATTGTTACGGACTCACTTGTAAAGAGGTATTTGTTGGTGTCAGAATTAGGATTACTTTTAATTGATTTATTTGCCATTTGTACGTTACCTTTCAGCGACAGGTTGAATTTTTAATCAAGCACAAAATTACTGATTTTAATGATTTTTTATGTAAAGTCAAATTAAAAATTATTGACGTGGGGGGTAAGAGCGAGGGCTTTTTGAATTTATGAATCATTACTTTTTTGAGTTATCATTGAGTCTCCAGCTATATTTTATATATTCAATAGAATAGTTTTCCACTTCAAGAAAACGTTTGTCCTTCTCAGAGATATAATTGGTAATAAAACTCAAAACCGCCCGTACGGCCGGCTCTTGTTCTTTAAACTTTTTATTTGTACCATACTTGGAGATAAATCCACTGCCGAACCAGGATGGTTGAAGTATGGTGGAAAGATAAACACGTCTCTCATCTCTGTCTATCCTGAATCCGAGCGGGCTTGATATGAACTTTTTTGTCTGATCGTCCAACTGCTTATAGAGTTTGTGACCGTAATATGGTTCATTGCGCAACGGCGGACTGGAGAGGGTGGCATAAAACATGGCGAAAAATGCCCGCGGCTCATCAAATCCCTCGCGGAGGAACAGCTTTTCAACTTGTGGAAGAGTAAATACTTCATCCATTATATAAAATTTTTGTTTTTTGATGCCGTCAATGCGTTTGTCGATGTGCCTGATACTATCAGGTTCCCAAGTTGGAAAAGGGTGCAGCAACCAATACGAATCAATAGGATAATTATCAATAATTATTTTAAGCATTCGCATGTTGTATGCGTTAATCCAGAAGGCGATTTTGTCTTCTTTCGACCAGGAATTGTATTCTTTTCGATTGAGTTTAGTAAACTCACTTAGGAGCAGTTTCAACTTCCCCCTCTTTTGCTTCAGCCTTCTATAGTCAACCATTCCTTTATCGTCAACAAACTCGCTTAAGATACCGGCAAATTTGTTGTGAAAAGCCACTTTGGGAGGGGGTTTGACATTATTAGGCTCGACCTTAGTGAGTTCGCCCTTGTTAGGTTCGGTCCCGACGGGCTCAGGTTTGTCAGGTTCTTTATGTTCGTTCTTTACAATCTCAACTTCATTAGGTTCGGCCCCTGGAGAATTTGGAGGTTCGCCCTCGGTAGGTGAACAACCGGCAATAAAGACTGATACCGTTAGCAACGTTATAAAACCAAGGCGGTTTTTAGCCATTTCCACTTCCGATAACTAAATACACGGCCCTTTCAGCCATAAGTATACTTATTATAGTATTAGAATAAGGCGTCAGTTCATAAATGCAACGATTTGTCAATGGTTTTTTATCGTATTTTTTTGACGGCAATCTTAATTTATGCCAAGAGGGTTTTACGCGAAATTAATCAAGATGCCTTATTTTAACCCTTTAATACGGCTAAGGGGACCATTCTCGCGACGACCCTGGCCCAGCCGCATTCGACAACAATTCGGACGACCTCGTCAATATCCTTATAGGCATCGGGTGCTTCTTCCTTTATTTTTTGCCTGTTGCCGGCAATGAGCTTTATACCTTGCATACTGCGTCTGAACTGGTCGTCGCTAATCTTAGCGGGTGTGATAACTCTGCCTCTTCGTGATTTTCCGAGAGCTGCTGTTCGACTCATTACCCTGCCGGCTCCATGATTGACCGAGCATAAAGACTCCTCAGAATCGCCGGTTCCGACCATCAGAAAACTGGCGGTACCCATTGAGCCTGGTGTAATCATCGGCTGGCCAATTTTTGAGAAGACTGTTCCGGCCATACGCTCCGGTCCGAAAGCTCTGGTGGCACCTTTTCGGTGCACCCAAAGCCGTCTGCCGTTATGTTCTTCGAACTTCGCCATATTATGGGTGACATCGTACACCATTTTTAGCGGGGTCGTGCCAAACATTCTGTTAAAGCAGCGCCTTACCAGCAGTGCCATAATTTGGCGATTTGTGAATGCGAAGTTTGCGGCAGCACCCATCGCGTTGATATAATTCCTGCCGGCGTCACTGTCGGTCGGCAAATATGAGAGCATTTTACGTCTGTCGGCCATATCGGGCCTGTCGGCAGCGATACTCATATAGCGGTCGGCGATTTCATAGCCGAACCGTCGTGAGCCGGAGTGTATCATTACAACGATTTGATTTTCAAAAAGTTCGAAGTTGGCGGCCAAGGCAGGATCCAAGACTTTCTTGACGTACTGAATTTCAATAAAGTGATTTCCACCACCGAGTGTTCCAAGCTGGCCGGCGCCTTTTTGTATCGCCGCATTTGGTACTACAGCAAGGTCGGCAGGCATACAGCCATTCTCCTCGATTCTTTTTAGGTCCTCTGCAAACTCGGCAGGCTCGAAGGCCTCCCATGCCTGGTGTTTGATTCTTTTTGCGAGAGTGGGTATGGAAGCGACACCGTCATTTACGACAGCCTCGATGCCGGCTTTATCCAGGGGCAGATTGGACCTGCCCTCCCCGAGAGGGACATCACGAGCGATTGAGACAGCAATTTTGTCGGTGTCGATATCACCTTTTGTAAAAGGTGTGCGTAACAGACGCATACCGCAATTAATATCGTATCCGACGGCAGCCGGCATAATGGCATTATCCAGCCCTAAAACGGCTCCGATTGGTACCCCGAAGCCAACGTGAATATCAGCAGTTGCAAGGACTTTTTTGGCCGGTGGCAAAGAAGCGGCATCAGAAAGCTGTCGGACAGCTTCAGGTTCAAGCTTGATAGCTTCTGAGGCAAAAATGGTGGCATCAGTAACCATTTGGCCGCAGCGTCCCATATACAAGCGAAGAGGATCTTTGCGAACAAGTTTTGGAGAGGATTCGGACACGAATAAACCCTTAAAAAACGCTTATCAGTTCTGTAGATACTAGTATACCGTTTTTGACAATCTGTAGATAGAGACTTTTGTGAAAAAGCTTAAGAAAAACTGCTTATTGGACGAGTTTAGAATAGGCGTTTCCTATGAATGTGAGGAAAAACATGGATTTAGCTTGACCTGAGGCAATTATAAAGGTATTCTTAATAATATTGAGCGGATGTTAAAAGATGGGGATTAAATTGTTTTTGAGGGTGCCAATACAATGAAGGCAAAAAGGGTGATTTTAGCTATTTTAGCGGTATTTTTCGTGCATTTGGTGAGTTCAGACTCCAAAGCCGTCAATACCAGGGATATCGAAACCGTACGGAATAAGCCGGTACTTGACAACACAGATCGACAGATTATTGACGATTTTCTGGACGAGGCAGTGCGGGAATTGTTGAACACCAGGGATTTTTCCTCAATAGCACAGGCCCGCTACGTCATCTTGTCACGCAGAACCAGCAAAAAGAACAGCGCTGAGGCCCAATACGCAGAGCAGTTTTCGTTGTCGGCCCTTAAACACATCTCTTCGGGCCTTAAGCAGGCTGAGCAGTTAACGCCAAAAGAGCGCAGATTCAAAATGATTCTTAATCTTTTGATTCTGATAGATGGTCTGGAAGATGTTCGGCTGGCAAACCTGGCTCTGGGGCAGCTAAATGATGAAAGTAAAGTGATTCGCTACTGGGCGGTTCATTCTGTAACATCTCCCGGTTTCACACAGCAGTTAAACTCAACAATAGAAGCCAATTCTGATTTGGCACGCAACATTGTAGAGCAACTTCAAAGGCTGTTGGGGCGTTCCGGTCCTGAAACATTAGCCTTGATGGCTGAATTTGCTGCTGAGGTGAGCATTCCGCAAGGCGAAGATTTATTAGTCCGGATAGCTGACTTGCGAATTAAAAAATATGCCGAGTGGACTGTGGATTATGAGCCTTTGGACGGTATCATCTTGAGCCAACTTTACAAGAAGATATCTTCCGGCGCGGTGAACAAGCCTGCTGTTTCCCGCCGTTTTGCACAATTGTATTCCTACGTGATTCAAAGATATGTCAAGGGCCGGGACATTCTAAATGCCACTCAGAAGCACAATATAGCTTCGGTATTGGTTGAAACCGAGAAATCATGTGTTAGTAAACTTTTGGCGATGCCACTAACATTAATAAAGAGATCGGTTGAACGGAACGATTATACACGTCTTTTGCTTGAGCATAGTAGAATACTGGGAGACGAAACAAGGGCCGGCCTGTTGCCGGTGAAGCTGAACTTTGACTACGGCACGAACCCGAACGGCTCTGCACGTACCGCCCCGCTTCCTTTGTCGGAGCCACCGCAAAAAGCGACTCCCAATAACTGATTACCGTTGATAGAACACCCATTACACAACGCAGTATATACAGCAGAGAAAGGGGAGTTGTGCTGAAGTTTTTAAACATTAAATTCACCTTTAGATAAAAGGATTCCCATTCCATTGCAAGATTGCATTAAATAACCGGCAGAATCACATTTTATTGCATGTTGGAAATGCTAAAAAATAGATTATTGACAAATGCGTAAAAATGAGCGAAGATTTATATGGAATTGTTAAACTTGTGATAATTAGTTAAACTTTTGTTTTTGATAATGGAGATGCATCGACCACCATGGAAGAAATAGTTGACGTCAAAATAACCCGTGAGGACGGTGTTGCAGTAGTGGCTTTCAAGGCTTCTTCGATAAGTGATGTAGAAGGGATTGCCACCGCTTCTAAACATATCAAAGATTTTATAGACGAGAATCAGCCGATCAGACTAATATTTGATTTTAGCCGAGTAAAGTTTTTCTCCTCGTTAGTACTGGGGGTACTGTTGGAGATCCGGTCTAAACTGGCGTCTTATAACGGCGAAGTTGCAATCAGTGCGATAAATCCACAATTACACAAGGTCTTCAAAATAACCAATCTTGATAAGATTTTCACATTTTTCCCTGATAAGGAGGCCGCTGTCAGTGGGGTAAGCAATTAGTTTGCGAATTTGAAAGATTGACCGTTACTACTTTAATTGATTGTGAGATAATTATTTGAAGGATTGAAGATATGTATATTGCGCCGCAATTTTCCATATTTATGGTTAATAAGCCGGGAGTTCTGGCCCAGGTGCTCGGCGAATTTGCGAGAGCCAAGATCAATGTCATAGCGATGACGATGATGGACTCTGTAGAACATGGTGTTTTGAGGGTAGTTGTAGCTGCTCCGGAAAGAGCAAAAGAAGTGCTATTAAAACTCAACATGCCGTATAACCAAACAGATGTTTTGTGTGTGACGTTAGCCAACAAGGCCGGTGCATTTGCAGCAGTTGCGGAAAAATTGGCTAAGAACCATATAAATATTTCTTATGCATACTGCACGGCAGGTGCGAAAGGCGGCCGGACGACCGGCATTTTGAAGATCGCCGACGTTAAAAAAGCGATGAAGGTCCTGCAGCAAAGTCATAAGAAGAACAGCAAATCACAACCAGTGGTCAGACGCTCCCGGTCCTCGAGAAAATAGGTATTACACATAAGGTCCGCATACACTATGGGGGACCAATCTTAGTCAAAAACCAGAACGTAATCGCTGCTTTACCGACAATATCTGTTTTGAAACTGCCTGATAAAATCCGAGGACTTAAAATCCCGACCGTTTCGTTGTTTCAATTGGATTCAAAACGGGATTTATTTGGTCAATTGTTCCCGGAATAGCTGTTTTGTATAAAAACATTTGACATAAAAGCTAATGGAATGGTATATTGCGTTTTGCTTTAGAGATGACGGGGCCGTAGCTCAATTGGATAGAGCATCGGACTGTCGATCCGAAGGTTGAGGGTTCGAGTCCCTTCGGCCTCGTTGGAGCCTTGTCGGTTACAGATGCTGACACGGGCTTCTTTTCTGTGCCTAACTGTGTTAGTGGTAAGGACTTATCAAAAGCCTTAGCTCCCCCAAAATTAGTGTTTTCGACGGTCCCATCAGTGCCAAGCAAAGACACCGAATTCTTATCAAAGTCAGATTTTTTTGTAAGCGCCAAAAGACTGATTTTGGCGTTCGTTTGAAAGCTGGTTTGTAAGCGTTGTTCCCTCAAAACCGTAAATCTTATCTTCGCGAGACTTGCTATTTTAAAACATCGGATTACAAGTCCGATGCTATATTTTCCCATTCACTGAATGCAATGGCACAGCGTAGCCCTTGGGCAGTGAGATCGACCACAGTGTCTACCAGAGTAGCCCTCAGAGGTACTTTACGACCGTAGAATTTACGATCTCGTCTTGAAGGGTGTCAGATAGCAGAGCAGGGTTCCTTATATCTGTGAAGTCATCATAATATTCTAAATCTACCGCCAGAATTGGAACATTCACCTCAACATTTCCGCTCAAAAACAATCGGGGCCTGTACCGAATCAATCAGTACAGGCCCCGAAATTATACAAAATCATAGGACCAGCTAATATTAACACCGATTATGGTGCCGGCCAGAGGATCTGCTCCAGGTACTTATCTGCTATCAGAGCATAGTCTTTGAAGTTAATCCACTGGTTACCGGGTGCTTCACCCTGATACAGGTCTGCCGGCGAGTTAATCGGGGTATGTATCCCGGCTCCGCCGTCAGTTGCAAGGTACGCTACTTCTCCATCTGACAGAGCATAGTTGTAAATCCTGACATCATCGATTAGGCCGTCCCAGCCCTGGTCGGAAGCGGTATCTTTGCCACCCTTGCCGACAATTAAAGCAGTTACCCCATCAATAGTTCCAGTCGTTGCGGCGCCTGTACCAGTCGGTGTGTCTTCCAGCCCATCAATATAGAACCTTATGACTTGCCCGCTGCTCCAGGTCATCACAAGGTGCTGCCAATCCGTGGTCTGAACACCGCTGGAACTCTCCAGTTGCTGTAAACCTCCGGTTGTTGTAATGCCCATCTTTACTAGGTTCGTGCCACCATAGCTCGCGCCGGCTGCATCATAACGCATAGTAACAAAATCGTCGTTGCCCTGGGGCAAATCACAGATGATGAAACCTTTATCCGTTCCAGTCACGTCAGACTTGACCCAGATGGAGACCGTAATGGCGTCCAAACCATTCAGGAGGTCATTGGCATCGTTGCCGTCGGGCACTTGGACATAGTCGCCCACACCGTTGAAGTTCAGGCAATAGCCGGTGTTGTTAAAGCCCGGGCTGGTCCAGTCGGCACCTACTATAGTGCCGTGAGTAGTACCGGCGCTGTCTATAGCCATGGTACCAGAACCCTGGTCAAAGGCCCAGTGCAATATTGGAGCGCCCGGTGCTACTGACACAATAAACTCGTCCTCTAACAGCCAGTCGCCGGCCAACACACGGATGTCTTTCTCGTCAACGATGCAGTCGTAAGGTTGGGCGATGTCGTAAAGCGGTTTCACCAGAGAAGGAATACATCTCGGTGGACATGCACGGATATCATCAACATAGATGGCACCGGAACCGCCCTGAACAGGAGCAGCCCTGTCACCGAAACCGATATAGACCTTCTTGATACCGTCAAGGTTCACTGTTGTAAAGTCTGAAAGAGCGATATTCCACTCCTGCCAGCTCGTCAGTGTCGCCGCATTGACATCATCGTGCTCGACTACATCCGTATTAACACCGTCAGAGAGAGCAACATACAACTGCTCCGGATCATTAGTGCCAATGTTGCCGAAAACCCAGTTAGGCGGCAGAGGATCTATGTAAACGTTGTTGAAGTCGGCCGAGCAGGTCTGATTGCCGTTATGGCTGGTCACCGCCGTGCCGGCATAAATATTCGGATCGTCAATACTTCCCATCGGTATCTCCGGGTATGCCGGCGCACTATCGGGTGCGTTTACATCCTCCCAGACAAAACCGTTGTCCGAATGTTGGGCCTCAAACGCGCCGCTGATGTTGCGTACCAATCTTAAGTACTCCGG
>WOR8_10008638_pt1 | contig 13656 bp, 10 predicted proteins | sample DeeMarSeWOR38_10_FD_19890 | JGI IMG/M metagenome (IMG submission 19890) | reverse complement strand
CGGTAGAGCCACCTTCGGGATCGGCTTCCAGTGCGAGCATTAAGCGGCGCAAATATCCCGGCCGGTTACGGGGAAACATATACTGCCTGATTTGATCGTCGAATGTTGCCAAACCTACGGCGTCACCCTGCGTGTAAAGAAAATAAGCCAGCGTGGCGGCCAGAGTGCCGGCATATTGTGATTTTGTATAGCTGCCGGAACCATAGCCCATCGACCGGCTGTGGTCGATCAACAGATGGCACCGCAGATTAGTCTCATCTTCGAACTTTTTAATGTAATATCTATCGCTGCGGGCATAAAGCCGCCAGTCAATGTAGCGTGGATCGTCGCCGAGCGAGTATTGACGGTATTCTGTGAACTCGACTGAAAAGCCGTGATAGGGACTTCGGTGAATTCCTTTCCAGAAACCCTCGACAATCACTTTTGCGCGCAGTTCCATAGACTTGATTTTCATTAATGAGACCGGATCGATCAAACCTTCGGGTCTGCCGGATGTTAATTTCGAGCCGGATGGTGCTGCCTTATCTTTCATTATTTTTTAATTTCCCTTAACCGAATTCAAAAGACGGTCAACAAGGTTTTCGATCACCACGCCCTCGGCTTCGGCGCGGTAATTGATTAACACACGATGCCGAAGCACAGGTAGCGCTAGCGCGCGTATGTCCTCAAAGCTAACGTGCGACCTTCCGTAGAGCAGTGCCCTCGCCTTGGCGCCGAGCACCATATACTGCGAGGCTCTCAATCCGGCTCCCCAGGTGACCCACTCATTGATGAAGTCCAGCGAATTATCTGGCCCCGGGCGCGATGCAGTGGCAATCCGCACGGCATAGCGCACCACGTCCTCGGCAATCGGAACCTTCCGCACGACATCATGAAACCGCAGCAGGTCTTCGCCGGTGAATACCTGTCCGATTGGTTCAGGCTCGGTTGCCGTCGTCTGGCGAACAACATCCACCTCGTCATCCTCCGACAGGTAACCTATCCATACATTGAACATAAACCGGTCAAGCTGAGCTTCCGGCAGCGGATATGTGCCTTCCATCTCGATCGGATTCTGCGTAGCAAAAACGAAAAAAGGCTCACCGAGCGCATGGCACACTCCGGCTGCGGTGACATGGTGCTCCTGCATCGCTTCGAGCAGAGCAGCCTGTGTCTTGGGCGGTGTACGGTTAATCTCGTCGGCGAGAATCATGTTCGCAAAGATGGGGCCTTTGACGAAAACCATCTTCCGGTCTCCGTCGCCTTGCTGGAGAATTTCCGTGCCGGTAATGTCGGCCGGCATGAGGTCCGGCGTAAACTGAATCCGTTGAAATTCCAGATGAAAAAGTTGCGCAAGTGACTTGACCAGCAGAGTTTTCGCAAGACCCGGCGCGCCGGTAATCAGACAATGCCCGCCTGAAAGTACGGCAATCAGAAGATGGTCAATAACATCCTGCTGGCCGATGATGACTTTCGAAAGTTCGGCGCCGATCCGCTGCCGGGCTTCGTTAATTTGCTGGACTGCCAATCGTTCGAATTCGTATTCTTTTGTAGCCAATATAGTTTCTCTCTTTCGTTGTTACGTGCCGGATATCTCAAGGCACCATCCTAATGCGTCATTGCGTAAAACACGATATTTATTCCAAGCGGATAAGCTTTTTTCTCCGAGAACTCACGAAAATAAGCATGACTCTCACCTTCTCGCTCCCATCCATCCCCTAGATCAGTGTCTCGGCAGATAATAACCATCATTCTGCCTTTATCGTCATAGATACCATAATAAATAGGTGGATCCCCACTCTCTGACGTTCTGCCTGTAAGTGTGTCGGTCCACCGATCTACTGCCCAATCAATAGCTGGGATCTGGGGTTTTTCTTTTAGCTCGAATACACAGTGAAATATGGGGTGGTCCAGTGTTAATGGTATAGGTTCTTTTTCAGGGAATACTCTTTTCATTTCATAGTAGAAATTATCCCACGCAGCTGGTCCCCAAAAATCGTCGACCATTAAAAATCCACCATTCAAGAGATAGCGACGAAGGCATTTTACCTCCTCATCGCTGAAGACGAGCCGGCCGACCTCCAGCATATAAATGAAAGGATAGTTGAATAATTCCGGGTCTGTTAGTTCGAGGACGACACCTTCCGGATGGACCTGCATTGAGGTTAGTTGTTGGAGGCGAAAAGAAAAATTCAGATCACTATCAGGATAATCCGTTGCCCAGCTTCCGCCTCTGGAACCTCGACCCCTCCGACCGTATCCGCCCCCATATCCCCAATCGCCGTATCCGGATGAATACCGGATTCTCACGAATGTGAAAATATCATGAGAGAATTCTCTGTCGATCATCCAGTTGGGCACGTCCCGCCGTAAGGCATCCTGTGGACCGCGCCTGGAATAACTGCGACGAGAATATCTCCTTGCGAAAACCGATCCGGCTCCAATAAATGCCGCTATCAAAAGAATTACAAAGATATACCTTCCTTTTTTCATCTTACATCCTCCTTGTCCGCGGGTAGTTTATTTTGCTTGCCTGATTCGAGCTTGGGTGTTTCATCGATAATCTTCAATAATAGACGATGCGCCTGGCGAAAACGCGGCGCTTCGGCCAGCGCCATAAGAACGTGCCTTTTCGCCCCTGCGGGATCTTTTGCTAAAAGCAATCGTCCCAGTCGATAATTGACATCTGCAGGATCGGCAGGATCCAGCAAAAGCAAACGCTGATATGACTTGATCGCCTGCTCATCCCGGCCAAGTTCTTCGTTAGCTCGGCCAAGTTGCCAATGTAATTGAGCCAGCATAGGATAGACTGCCATGGATTTCTCGCCGTACCTGAGCACGCTCTGCCAGTCCTCCTGTTCCACAGCGATTTCAAGTAGTCGTGCATAAGCGTAGGATGCATCCGAAGAAATCATCGCCAGTTTGCTGAGCACATCCTGCTCCTGTTCGGTCTCATCGAGTTGCCTGTGGGCTTCGGCCAGTAATCGATACGCGTTGTCGTCGCCTGCATATTGCGGGTATAAGGCAATGAGTTTTTCCAGAGGTTCCTTCGCCTCGGTCCATTTACTGCTTGCCAGCAGAGCCTTGGCATGCAGGGTCAATGCCCAAAAATTGTTCGGTTGTTTTTCGAGCCATTCGAGCAGCATAACATAATCGGATGGATCGAACTGCTCTTTGTCAGGCTGCTTGAAGTCAAGCTCAGGGGCCAAATCCTCGGCACGCTTTCGAGCAAACGCTTCGAACTGCTCCTCTATTTCCTTTATTGGTGCGGCATGTTTTTCTATTGCGGCATTGATTTGTCCGCCATCGGCCAAATCGGCAAGTATGGCTTTCATTGACTCAAGGCCGTAGCGCTCGATGAGAAATTCTACTGCAAGCGCCGAATTGTAGTATGCGAACTGCAGGTCCATTGAGCCGGGTGCCTTCATAAATGCGGCGCTTAGCTCACTTATCTGCGTAAGTTTGTCACCGAGAATCATACCGCGATATTGCGGGTTTATTTGCTGGCCCCAGGTCGGATCCCGCTGCATCTCTTCGTAAACGGAAATTCCTTCACTCAGCCAGCGGGGCATCTTGTTGTTCGTCAGGTTCAACGTCACTACGTGACAGAACTCGTGCCATAATAGCGCTTTCCAACTGGTCGGTCTCTGGGCTTTGGGGCTGTTGGCCGTGATTACGTTGCCGAAGCATACACCGAGGAAGCCGTCGCCCCCCGGCATGCCGAATGTTCGAACGGCAAAATCCTGCTGGTCGTCAAAAAGCTCAACGACAACCGGATTGTCCAGTTGCAGCCCGTATTTTTCACACAATCTTGTCCTGGCTTCCTGCAAAAACTCTATCACCATATCGCCATATACATCCGCCTCGCTTTTATCCATCCTGACGATAAATCCCTCGGCTTTTAGCGTTTCGAACTGCGACAGATGGTCGTGAAGGTTACTCAGGTTATAAGCTTCGATATTATATGCATCTTGTGTGTGGACTTCATCGGCCAGCTTCCAACCTTGCTGTTCGTCGCCGAGGCGAAGGAGGTCCTGAGCCAGTTGGATTTTCGCCGGCAGATAATTCTGATCGTACTTTAAAGCCTGCCGCTGAGACGCCGCCCCTTCAGTAAAGCGATATTTCTGGGACAATTTCCTGCCGATAAGATAATCCACCCGTGGATTAGTCGGCCAGAATTTCAGCGCCTTTTCGCGATACTTGCCGCTGCCTTGCGAATCGTTTTGAAGATGCGCCAGCACGGCCTGGTACGCCCAGAGTTCCGGATGCCACGGGTTGACGTTAGAGGCCCTTTCCAGAAGATCGGCCGCTCCGGCGTAATTTTCACAATCTATCTGATGCTCTGCCAGCAGAATCATTGAGGAAACATGCTGGGGATTAATATAAAGTGCGGCATCCAGCGATTGTATCATCAGACTTCTGTCGCTTTGATAAAACGCCCTGGCCAGTCCATAGTGGGCGTCAGGGTCTTTCCCGAATCGCTTCAGAGCGCTGCGATATTGATTGGCGGCCAGATCGTAATCCTGCTTGGCCAGTGCCAGATGACCTGCCGCAAGATAGGCGTCGAGACAGTTCGGATCGTTCTTTATAGCCCGCGTGAACAGCTCATCCAGAACTATCCTCGGTTCTTCACCAAGCACCAGCAGTGAGTTGCCGAGCGCGACCAAATCGCCCGGACTCATAAACCTCAGATCCCGACTCGAACCCACACGAACAAGCCTGTTGATTGCTTCTTTGGCCCGGCCGGGCTGGTTGTTGTGAAGATAAACCGTATGAGCAATCTCCAGCAATCGCATGCTCACCGGATAATGCAGCAGCACGATATCCATATCATCCGCGGCCTGGTCATATTGTCCGAGTGCCATCAGCGATTTAATCATCAAAGCCCGCCACTCGGCGGCATAAGCCCCGTTTTCTATGGCCTTGCGCGTTGACTCAAGACATTCCGCATATCTGCCGGTTTTATATTGCTCTTGGGCTACGTCAATATCCGCGGCATATACCATCCGATATGGACCGGCTATAAATATGATGCAGGTTGCAAGAACAACCTTGATCCTGGATTCTCGATTCTCGATTCTCGACGAGCATCGGGTATCTCGTCCCGAGTATCGATATTTGAACAAGGAATTCATAACGTATTTCCTCGATTTTTCGATTCTATATTCTGGATTCTCGACAAGCATCTCATATCGAGTATCGATATCCATATTCTAACCCAAATATACGCCCGAGTCAACATGATGTGCGTTACAATGCCCCATTCTAAGGTATGGATTGAAAGGTAATTGAAAAATACCGCAAAAACAAGCATCATAACCTTTATTATGTTTACTATTTCTTAACCACTTTGATCCTGGATTCTGGATTCTCGACGAGCATCGGGTATCTCGTCTCGAGTATCGATGCAGAGCCTGAGCCAGATATCGCAAAACATCTTTGTAAGCCGGATTTTGATAGTAGTTCATTAACTCATCGGGATCATCTTGAAGGTCGAACAACCAGGGATCGTCCTTGGGCGAGTATACGACTTTGTAACGCTTTGTCACGGCTGCAAGCCAATTCTTATCACTGCTGCCTGTGCCGCGAAAGAAGGCAACGTCCTGCCATTCATCCGGAGCCTGAACGGTTTTAAGCAATTCTTATCTTGTAAATCGAGCACAATCTTCGAAATAAAGAACAATCATCCCATGAAAGAACTCGGACCGATCCGTCAGTTTTACTCACGACGAACGCAGGTGCTCCGCCGAACGCCTCCCATTCATCAGGAGGGATATCCTTTTTCGGTCGATAGCAGAATGGGAACAGCCAGTCGTCGGTTCGTTCCATCCAATCCCGCAATTCCCATTCGTAGTCGGGAAGGTCCAACAGGTTCTAATTCAAGTATCGCTCGGCAATTCGTATTGCTTCCGTTTCGTTCATCTTCCTACTGCCAACGCTGCGCATCACCGGCGCCGCTACGCGGCGTCCGGGTGGATGCGCTTGTTATCTCACTCAATCGAAGTGCCCTTTACCAAGGATCAATTGATATTTCGCCTTCTGATACTCTTTCCACAAAACCGTTGGAGATTTCTATTTTGACATATTTCATTGACCCAAACTCACCGGGCCTCTCAACATACGTGAATATCTTAAAAGCGTTCTCCTCATATCTGTCTTGTGGAGATCCAAGCATTTTCAGGAAATCCTTCTCTGTCATCCCTTTCTGCACCTTAGGAAGCAAATCCTTGATATCGGCGAAGCTGTTTGTTTGCAGAACTTTTGTCGGAGGCAGCAAGGTTTCTTCAGGTGGCGGAGGCAAGTCGTGGGACTTGCTGGTTTCCCCATGTTTTGATTCCTTGCTGCTCTGACATCCAAAAGCACAAAACACAAGGAGAAATAGAATTATAAAAAACCTTAACATATTATCAACCCCCTTTGTTTCTTAGAGATAACATAGGGTTCACTGGTGGGGCCACGCAGCTGGCCAAGTTCGGTGTAATCCTTGTAATGAAAATCAATCATTCCATTCATCAAAGTACTTCAGCGATTCTGGACTGAGGTACGGCCGAATAGTCTCCGAGAGTTCTCCTTCACCGGCAAGATTCTCCAGGAAGCAAGTACACGCTGCATTAGAAACACCAGCAGAGAAGTTTGGGTTAGTATTCACAAGTTTTTCTATCGTTAAAAACAGTTCCTTTCTCGTAGATCGGTCGATCTCTGATAGGTGATCTCTTATATAGTGACTATATTCAGAAAATATTCCGTTGACTGTGTATGATCCGTCGTCTTCAATAAAGAGATTATCGTCGCGTTCCCAGTATGAACAAAACCCAGGTGTTAAATCATACAGCATCAGGAGCAATACCTGTGGTGTTGGATGCTCGGTCACTCTGGTGAAGTTGATATCCATTTATATCTATTCATAACAATGTATACATGGTTTCCATATAACATCCCAAGCCTATCGGCATAAAACAAGAAAGCACAAACTACGCCGTTGTCACTTCAAAGCTGCTAAATCTGCTATGTTCAATTATAAAAGCCATCTAAAAACGAGCAAGGGAAATTTTGGGGAATTAGAGAATCGGTTTTTGATACTGGATACTTGATTCTCGATACTGGATACTGGATGTTAACGGCCAATCTCTAATCTCTAATCCCCTTAAAATTATAACCTATGCCGGAGGCTCCGGTTTCATAGTTTATCAGCGTTAATTTATACCATTGGTATCCGTGTCTAATATAAAAATTCAGTCCTGTACAATTTCAATCAAGTCCGGGCGTAGTCGTTTCAGGTCGGGTAGCTGGTTTCGACCCAATTGTGCTTCAATCAGGACTGAACTGTCGGTGTATTGCTCGTTAATTATCCGTCCGCGGGCGCGGAGAAAACTCTGGACCTTGCCGTTCGATTGGCTGCTGGTGACTCGCAGCAGCAGTTCGGTGCCCTTGTATTTGGCAGTGACTGCTTCGCTGAGTTTGTCGAGACCGAAGCGCGTTTTGGCAGAAATGCTGACCGCATCTGGATGGAGCGTTTGAAGCGTTTCCAAATCGCTGATGTTTCTGACTACATCGACTTTGTTGAGGACCTGCAATATCGGTTTTTCGCCGCAGCCGATTTCGCCCAGAACGTTATTGACGGAATCGATTTGCCCAAGAGCGTCGGCATTGGACACATCCACGACGTGGATGAGCAGATCGGCATTGACGGCCTCTTCGAGCGTTGCCTTGAACGAAGCGACCAGTTGGTGCGGCAGGTTTTTGACGAAACCGACGGTATCGCTTAAGAGCACTTCCACACCTTTGGCCGGCGCCCATCTTCTCGTTCGAGTATCGAGCGTAGCAAAGAGCCTGTCTTCTACGAAGACGTTTGCATCGGTGAGAGTGTTGAGCAGCGTGCTTTTGCCTGCGTTCGTATAGCCGACAAGGCAGATTTTGAACAGGCCCTTTCTCGCATCGATTTCGCGAATCCTCCGCCGGTCGATAATCAAAAGCTCGCGTTTGAGATCTGTGATGCGTTTGCTGACGAGCCGGCGGTCGATTTCGAGCTGCTGCTCGCCGGGGCCGCGGGTGCCGATGCCGCCTACCGTGCCGGCTGCGGTTGCACCGCCGACGCCTGCGACGCTGTCTAAGTGCGACCACATCCGCGTCAGGCGGGGGTATGTGTATTCCAACTGGGCCAGCTCGACCTGGAGCTTGGCCTGCCGGGTTTTTGCACGAGTGGCGAAAATGTCCAGAATCAGCTCGCTGCGGTCGAGGACTTTGACTTTGATGATTGCCTCAAGCTCGCGAATCTGGCCGGGCGAAAGATCGTTGTCGAAGATTACGACGTCGGCGTCGAACTTCCTGGCCCGCCCGGCAAGCTGGTCGACTTTGCCCTTACCTACGTATGTAGAAGGGTTTATCTTGCGAATTTTCTGCTGGAACCTGTCGACGACGAGAGCTCCGGCACTTTCCGCTAAGGCGGTGAGTTCCGCTAAATCGTCGCCGTCATCGTTGCCGCGGAGCACGGCGGCGACCAGGATGGCCCGCTCCTTTTTGACTTTCAGCGTCTGTCGAAATTTCTCCAACTAAATTGTACCTCCAAAATCGCGATTATATTGTAGCATATTTGCCCAAATCACAACGAAAACAGACAGCGAAATTTATTTTTTGTCTTGAAAAAGCAAAAATTCTCAATTAAAGTAACGGTTCGTAGAATTTTTGACGAACTAAATACTAACGTTAATTTTGGTAGCGTTTGATTTCAGAGGTACAGTAAGGGTAATTTTTTTATGTTGAAAGTTAAATCGCGGACAGGCGAATCAGTGCAGCAAATGATACGGCGCTTTAAGAAAATGTGCGAAAAAGAAGGTCTAATAAGGGACATGAAGCGAAACGCTTATTACGAGAAACCTTCGGAGAAGAATCGTCGGCGTATGCGCAAAGCCCAGCGTAATGTAAACCGATATTAACAAGTAAATTGCGATATTTTACGTAGCACTTAATCCGAGTAGGCAAAATGAAACCTGCTCGGCTTTTTATTTGTGAATCGCCAATAATTTTTGCCGGCGTTAATTAACAGATTCTCCGGCAAACCCCCATCACACATAGTATAATCGGTGATCGTGCCGCTCCTACATCTTGGAATTGGATTCTTCTCTCACAGGATCCTCTTCCTTCTCGAGCGGCCCGAGTAATTCTATAGCCATGCGCCTGAGCTTACTAACCGCCATAGTTGAAAACAATCCCACAAGGCCGGCCAGACCTGCGAATCCATAGACGTTCATATTCTGAGCACTTGTGTTCTCGGTAAAGAATCCGGCACGTATCACAAAGTAGAATACCAGTGCAAGACTTGCTGCTACGAACGGCGTAAGGAAATATCGCACGAGCCAACTGACCTTTAGCTTTCGGTTGCCTACATACGAAGCGAAAGAACGCAAAGCATGGATCTGGCCGCCCAATGCACCCGCAAACACAACAACAGCCAAAAGACACAGCTCATTAGAAATCAAAATCCGCCAGCAAAGAAATTTGACTTGCTGGGCTTTTATTGCCGGCGGCAGCTGCGGCCAGAACTGGAGTATTGCATATAAAAGCAATATCGTAAGTATAATCAAATACACGGTCATTGCTACAACTCCAGCAGGGCTCACATACTTGTCCCATTCGGCAAGAGTTTCTGCTTTATAGGTTGTCGAGGTTTTTTGCTTTGCCTGAGCGGGTGTGGTTTTGTCGGCTTGTTTTGTCGTTCCTTTTGTTTCCTTGGCCATATTACGATCTCCTTACCTACATCGTCTAAAATATTTCGCTGCTCGTATCTCGATGTCTGCGCCTAAAATATAGCGCAAGGAACCGGCAGTGTCAAGTCGCATCTAACAACTTGACAAGAATTCTCGCCGGTCAAAGCGCATGGGAATTTACGATTAGATGCGACTCCTGCAGTCGTGGTCTCGAAGCTAAAGTTTTTTCATTTTGAATAAAATCAAATATGGGGCGTATATTAAGATAGATAAAGAGCATACTCGGGCAAACAAATCGAAAGGAAAGGATATGTCGGCTCGAAGCAACACCGCCAGGGGCATAATTGCCTATCTTCTCATCGCATTCGCAATGGCGTGGTCTTTCTGGTGCATCCCTCTATTGTTTGGTCTGACACTTCGCAGCCCATCTTATTTTCTGTTTCTTTTGCCGGGTGCCTTCTCGCCTGCTATTGCTGCTGTGGTCGTTCGCAAATGGGTCACTCGTGAAGGCTTTGCCGACGCGGGCCTGAGGCTGAATTTTCTCAATAACCGGCGATATTACATGATTGCCTGGTTGCTACCGCTACTGGTTGTAGCAATTATTGTTCTGCTGGCCGTAATCTTTAGAATAAGCACACCTGATTTTTCACTTCAGCGGGCAATGAACACTCTTGGTAGCAGGCAGAATCCACTGGAGGCCATTCCCCGTCCTTTACGTTTTCCAGTTGCCGCTTTTCAAGTTCTCCTGACAGCTATCATTGTGACTCCCTTACTATGGGGTGAAGAAATCGGCTGGCGAAGTTATCTCCAGATCCGCCTGATGGCGCATCGGCCGCTTTTGGCAGCGGTTATAACCGGCGTGATTTGGGGCATATGGCATTATCCAATCAACCTTCAGGGATACAATTATCCTGACAACCGTATTCTGGGATTGTTCATTTTCCCGGTTTTTACAGTGCTTCTGTCTATAATCCTCGGCTGGATCCGCATAAGAACCGGCAGTATCTGGCCGGTAAGTCTTGCCCATGCCGCCACAAACACCATCGGCGGTGGATTATCAGTTCTTTTATTCATGGGAGGCCCGAACTGGGTTTTCGTCGGCTATCCCGGCATACTAAGTTGGATACCGCTTGGTGGAATTTGTACCTGGATAATATTAACCGGACAACTCATCCCGATAAAGCGGTGTTAACCAGACAAGAGCCGGCTATACCTCCGCTCTATCGATAATGCCAAGTAATTCATATGCCGGAATATTATTTGCATTCAGATGAGATTGGCGTATTATGAAAATCGAAGCACGCAGAAATATTTCAGAAAAGTATATATAGAAAATCCTGAAATGAGGAATCTGATATGCGTTTGATAGTCAAACAGAACGATCACCTCATCAACCAGAATCATTTTATCAAGGGACCGATATATATTGGAAGGCACGCTCAAAGCCAGGTCTTTCTGCCGAATCGGTCTGTTTCACGCCAACATGCAGTAGTTTTTCTGACAGAAGAAAAACAATGGATGATCAAGGATTTACATTCGGCCAACAAGACCTATGTCAACGGTAAGGCTGTCACGGAAACGTCATTAAGAACCGGCGATAGTATTAAAGTAGGAGATTATACTATTGATGTCGACCTGGAAAAGGACGAGCAGGTCAGTAAATCGATTCATCTCGAAGATACGCATGCTCCGGTTTCCAGGCAGCCACAACTTATTGTCCGTGAGCTTGATAATAAACTTGCCCCGGCAATGAGGATACCGGCCCAAAGGGCCGTTGATCTGTATGAACTGCTCAAGATGGTTGCTCACGGTGACAATAGTGCGGACACGTTAAAGATACTGCTTGATGTCCTGATTGATCAGTTCCAGGCATACAGGGCCTGGTGTGCGTTTCGATATGATCCGGAAGGATATACGGAAGAGGAAGGCGGACGTACGAACACCGGCGAATACTTTGAATTAAAACATGAGGCGATAAAGAAACTGATCGAACAGGCCTGTCAAAAGCGACAATATCTGCTTTTGTCAAATATCACACAACAATCATCACAGCCGAAACGACAATCCGCTATTATCGCTCCTATTCTTGCTTCGGACAGAATCTTTGGAGAGATATACCTGGAAAGTAAACCAGATAATGTTGCCTTTACTATGAGCGATCTGGATTATGCCATGCTTATTGCAATCTCCCTTTCCGTTATTATTGAAAATTTATAAACGGGGAGCTTGTGGATTTTCATCGGCAAAGTCATTGAATCCAAAGTTGGTTGGCTTAAAATTCAATGGTAAAGGCATTCTTAAGACAGATCCCGCTTGGCGCTATTCGTGTCTCGAGAACATTGACCGGTCAACTCACCCTGGAAAAGAAGCGAATGTGGTCAATTAGTATTTTTGAGTCCATTCAACCGCACTCTACGTTCACCTTGTCCTACTCCATTTTCGTGAGTTGAAAAAGCTGCTGTTTTGACTTAGAATTATGGAAGTTTATTATTTTTTTGTATTTCGATAATGAGCACGAGGTTTTACAACCAAGAATAAAGAAGTAGTGGCTCTCTTAGCGAGGACAGATTATGAATACCAGCATAAAGACCAACTATATAAGGATTCGAGGACTTAAAGTTATTACAACGAATGTTTTGATAGGCTTAACTCTGACGGCAATATCTTGGGCATCTGCAGGCCAGAGCAAGCGATTTGTCATTCTGGACGTCGAGAATCCACGGTACTGCGGCAATGAATTATTCCGATCGTTCGAGAACTACTACAGCCCGCGCATAAAGCAATTGCGAGACCGGTACGGACTCGATTCAGTAGTTACCGGCGAGAGCGATGAATGGAAGCGTATCCTGCTGCTGCGGCACTGGATCAGGTCGAATATAGCTATAGACAACGACAATCCCACGCAGACCCGGGGTGACACTTTTGCTATCCTCGACGCAGCAATCAAAGGAGGAAAGTTCCACTGCACGCATTTCAGTATTGTACAGCATGCCGTGTTAAACAGCTTTGGCTACGTCACCAGGCGGCTGGGTTGCGGGCCGGGACTCAAAGACGACGGCGGACACCATGGAGTCAACGAGGTCTGGGTCAACAAGTTCAGCAAATGGGTGCTGATCGACGCCAAGTACGACGCCCATTTCGAGAAGGACGGCGTGCCGCTGTCGGCCCTCGATATTAGAGATGAGGTTTGGCATGATGGGGCTAAATCGGTGGTTCGCGTTGTCGGACCTGATAGAAAACCCATGAAACCGGACCCGGAGACCGGCAAGTGGGAGACTCGCCCCGATACTTATCGCTGGTGTAGCTGGGAAACGAACACCAATCGCTTCACCACATTTCCAGCCAGGCCCACCTCAACACTTGTTGTGCTGGACGATGAGATATTCCGCAACAATACCTGGTATCGCGATGGCAAACCGCATTGGGCTTATGGCACGCCCTACTTCATAAAGACTACGAGGCGGGACTGGATCGAATGGACGCCAAATGTTATCACTTCGAAGGTTACAATCGCCGAAAGCAGGGCACACGTGTTTCTCAATTCGTGTACATCCAACTTTCGAAGCTTCCAAATAATCAACGAAGCCGGAGCCTGGCAAGATTGCAGTGAGCAGATCGAACTCTCGCTCGACCGTCGTGACCATAATCGATTCCTGTTCCGGACAATCAACCTCTTTGGAGTGACCGGTCCGGAGCATCGAGTCGTGATTGCATTACAATAAAGGCACCCGGCAATAAATTGTGGTAAAAGGATTAAAGGCACCCGGCAATAAATTGCCGGGCTAAATATGGGATGATTGGGTTGGACGGTTGAATTATGGCGAGAACTCTTGGGTATATGATTACCTTTACGACATACGGGACATGGCTGCAGGGGGATGAGCTAGGATTCGTTACAGATGGTAAAACCTATGCCGGCAATCAATCTCTTGCAGATTCTAATAAGCAGAACCTTTCCAAAAATCCTGTGAGA
>WOR8_10005365_pt1 | contig 13658 bp, 9 predicted proteins | sample DeeMarSeWOR38_10_FD_19890 | JGI IMG/M metagenome (IMG submission 19890) | reverse complement strand
CAAGGAACTGGAAAAGGTCTTTAATGGAACCATGACCTTTCAGAAGGGCAGCAGAGGGATACAAGTTGTTAAAATCCAGCAGGCACTCCTGGATATGGGGTATACACTCCCAATCTTTGGAGTAGATGGCAAGTTTGAGGGTGAAACTGAAAAGGCTGTAAAAGAGTTTCAGAAGGACAAGTCTATTCCCGAGAACGGCAAGGTTGACAAAACTACTCTCGAAAAGATGAAAGAGGTGTTTGATACGCGTAAGCCCTATATAGATACAGCCACGTTCGACCCGGCTCATCCCACTAAGGGAACAAGAGCTTTAAGCGCATCAGAGAAGGCTGTTGTTAAAGGTGCGATGGTGCCTGCAAGGGGTATAGGAGGCACACCTTCCGTATTTACTGAGACAGTTGCCGGCAAGAAATATGGTGATGAGATCAAGGCGCGACTGACAGCAATGATCCCAGCTTTACATACTAGACTCTACGCATCTAAGAAGCCGCTGCGTGCGGATCCTACAAAAATGCATGCATGGTCCGCTTTGGAGAAACCTGCAGAAGCGGCAAAAGACGTTACAGATGCTCTTTACGGCTCATATGCTACTGGGCCTGCGATAACGCATGCGACCGGAAAGCTTATAGATCAGTGGGACGATGAAGTGGCCCGGAATGCGGCACTAAGCGCATCGCAGAAGAAGAACAAAGCAAAGAATATGGTTCGGTACCTGATCGAAAGTAATTGCAGCTCAATAAACCGTACTCATTCTGCTGTTCCGTCTGCCTCTGCAGAGAAGGCGATTCTTGATCCAATTGTTGATAGCTTTGTAAACACAGCCGCCAAAGTCAAGACTATGTTAGAGATAGAAGTAGGCTGGGAGGGAGCTCAACTTCAAGGAACTATTTATTTACAGCGTTTCAAAGAATCTACCGATGACAAGAATCGCAAACTGATGTGGGAATTATTCCACACAAATATCCATGAGTATCTCCATGCGCTCACTCATGCTAACTTCAAAAGTTACGCAGAGACTTTCAGAGCCGCGGGTGACCAAACACGGTATAATACATTAATTGAAGGATTCAATGAATTCTTCACTGAAAACGTTCGCAAGACCGTCTCGGTCACAACACCTCTTCGAATAAAAGTGGAAGGATCTTATTATGATGCGGGAAAGCCCGCGCCGACAATTTCCCCAGGCCTCTATCCATCTAGAAAACAGGCGGAACAGGTCGTTTCGATAGTTGGTATACGTAACGCACAGTCAGCATACTTCAAGGGTGAAGTCGACAAGATTGGTGGGCCTTGATTATTTGGAAAGGAGAGAATATAATTATAAAATAATTGAAACGGGAATTGAGATCATCTCCTAAGTATACACTAATTGTGTCTCATTATTGCTGAAGGCATACATATTGAATTCTTATACGTTGTTCTCAGAAGATGAAACCAATGAAATTATTAGCCTTATTCATTATTTGTGGTCTAATTACAATAGCTGTCTTGTTAAATGTTAAACTGATGACCCAGGAGTGCACTAACATGTCAAAAAAGAATTTTGAAGCAATTCGTAAAGCAATAGAAACACGCGACTTTGTTGGATGGAATGGCCTCCCTGACTCATGCACCCCTAGCGATCTGTTCGATGATTTCCCGATTGATCTGAGCGGTAGGCCTACCAGACCATTGGGTAAATTATTTAAGCCTGCTGTGTTTGTGGTACTTGAAATAGACGGTTATTATAGGCCAACAGTAAGCATTCGAGACAATGAGCTTGTCCTCTTTGATGGGATGAATCCTGAACTTCGAGGTGGATTCACACGACTCAGAGATGATCTCGGAGAGCCGGTCGCGCGCTTGGATTGCTTCTACGGCACGCTTGAGATCCCTAATGCAGAGTGCGTGTATCCTGAACGCGGAATCACTGTATTCCTCAATCCGGAAACGGGCAAGGCGCTTCATATCGCGGTCTATCGCTGCACTGATCTCGACAACTATGTAAGAACTTTGCGTCCAAACCTCCGTAAGGAACTGAGGCCTTTGAGTCGCTTTGATGAAGAAGAATAGGCTGAAAACGTATCCTATCCAAGTTGATATCCGGGGAGCGTCGAACGAACTGAGAGACTGTATGCTTGCGCCATCTAATTCATAATGTTCTTTACTAAAGTGTGGTTGAATTTGCAGGGCCGTTGATTAGCCAAACACAAAGACAAAGTCCACTGATTTTCTCGTTGTCTTAGTGATTTTGTGCTTTGTTCATTATAGGATCAGTTATTAACGTCGGGACTTTAAGTAATGTACGACTTAGTATTTTAAGAAAGATCACGTGGGATAGCGAATTCAAGAAGCGTTTAAGGCTCAGGAGCCTTGTCATTAATCAATAAATAATCTTAATAAGGAGATAGTCCCATGGCTGATATTGCTTATGTTTGTCTTTCAGATATGCACTTCGGCGAGGAGGATAGCCTTCTGACCAATCTCAGGGTAGGCAGTAGCAAAATCGACACGAGTCAACCCAGCCCTGTTCTCAAGCAGCTTGTAAAATGTCTCAAGTTCCTGATTTCGCGAAACCAGGGGAACAAGAAGCCAAAATTAATCTTAAACGGCGACATCCTCGAATTGGCGCTTTGTTCAACCAAAGAAGCCGCCATGGCTTTTGAGCGTTTTATCGAGTTAACGATGAAGAAGGGTAATGAACTTTTCGACAGCAAAATCATCTATATTCCCGGCAACCACGACCACCATCTCTGGGAGACGGCTCGCGAGAAGCAATACGTTGACCACATAGGTAAATCCAAAAAGAAACAGCTCGATGCCCCATGGCAGGTTACGAATATGTTTGTCGCAAAGAGGCAAGGTGCTGTTCTGAGCAATTTTCTGACGACATTGGTACAGAGACGTTTCCCGGATGTTGTTATCGAAATAGCTTATCCGAATCTCGGGCTGTTAAACCAGGATGCATCCCGATGCATTGTTTTCCACCATGGACATTTCCTCGATCCTCTATATCGTCTTATGACCACACTGCGTACATTGGCCTTTCCCAAACGCCGGGATCCATTGGCCATCTGGGATATAGAAGCGGAGAATTTTGCATGGATCGATTTCTTCTGGTCCACGATGGGCCGGTCCGGCGAGGCCGGCAAGGCTATCGAGCGCGTTTATGAGAAAATGTACGATCCGAAGCAGTTCAAGAAATTCCTTCATGATTTCGTAGACAACCTTGACCGCAAATATGACCTACCCAGCATCGATTGGGTTACGAACAGGATTCTCAAGGGTATGGCAACTGCCTTCGTCAAAAAGCAAGCTAAAGTGTTAGAGCGAAAAGACGTTAAGGATCCTCTGAGCAGCAAGATCGAAGATGGGCTGAGATGGTATATCGACGGTACCCTTAGAGAGCAAATCCGCGGTGAACAGGATCGCAAGATGCCTCCTGATGTCACCTTTGTTTTTGGCCACACACACAAACCATTTTCATACACATTGAAGAAAAAGAAATCGCGTAAAGCCATAAACGCCTATAATACAGGCGGTTGGGTGGTTGAGAGCGTCAAACCGCAACCACTTCATGGTGGTACGGTGTTGTTGGCTGACAAGTCTCTAAATTGTACCCACATTTGTCTACACAAACAACAGAAAGATTCATCAGACTATCCCGTAAAGATTGAGGTATCACCTCGCGACAGCAAGCGGGCGAATCCACTCTTCAACCAAATATCGGCTTTGGTCAATCCGGCAACCGAGCCCTGGAGGACTTTCTCGTCTCTTGTCTTGGAAGAGACAAAAGTCAGGCGTAAGAACCTCGAGCACAGAATACAAGCCAGTGAGTAGTTACATCGTCCGGCGAAGCGCTTGTGACCTCTCCTCTGGTGGGTATGAAGTGCCAGGAAAAAGATTATCTGCGGCTAAATTGGATCTCAAAAATGGTTGTTCGTTGAGAAGTGTATGGATTTGTTGGTATTTCAGATAAAGGTGGAGATCTGCTCAAATGAAAATTGAAATTGCGGATTTTCTAAGATAAAGCACAATTTGCTATCATTTTTGGCCGAGAAGCATAGAAGCGCGGCTGTAAAGTCAAATTGTTCAATTCCTCGTAATAGGTGAACACTTACATTTAGGCTTGGCAGCCTGGCTTCTCTTAAAGGAAGCAAGAACATTGCAGCCGGTAATGATGGTAAAGCTGTAAACATGATTCACAATGACTTAAAAAAGCGACATCTAAATCGACACCTACAGCTTACTTCGAAAGTAACGACTTGGTAATTCCTGTCAATTTGTAACCTGATGAGCATGCAAAATCATTGGGATATAAACTTATAGTAGGCTGGAAGTTGGATGGTGATATACATGCCATGTCATCGAGTGTCACTAATAAAGACAAAATACGCCCGGCAGGATTCGAACCTGCGACCTTCGGTTTAGGAAACCGACGCTCTATCCTACTGAGCTACGAGCGCTCTTTTTCTAAAGCTTTGTTAGCCAAATTTTCACAACTGTTTTCTGGAATCGTTTTGTCCAGATTAGACTCCAAATTGTCTGAAAAGGTCATTTTATGGTCTGTCGTCTCCATGTCAACGGTTTTCTGGCCTGTTTCCAAAAGCCTGTTCACGACTTCTTTTGCCTTGTTGCGGTGTTCATCATCGACCGCACTATAAAACTCCGCTGTTGTGGTAATATCAGCATGACCCATAAGCTCTTTGACTACGTTCATCGGCAATTTATTTGCCCAATTCTGACCGCAGCACTTACGCAGGACGTGAACAGTAAGCTCTTTTCCATCCAAGTCTATCCCTGTTAGCACAATTGACATAATTGGCCATCGAGTACAATCTTAAACGTGTCGTAGATTTCTTTTTCCTCTTCCGGCGACATGAATCTCTCTGGAAGATGGGGCTTTGGCCTTCCCAGATTGATAGCCATCTCGATCCCCATGGGATTATATGGTAGTAAAGATACATTCTCCGCCTCAGCTTTGACCAGGAAGCCGACAATCGCCGAGAGATTCTCCTTAGACGCGGTGATGTCGGGTATGAGTGGTATGCGTGGATAGACAGCAGTGGGTTTTTCCAATAAAAGACGGCGGAGATTGTTGAGTATCTTCTCGTTTGTCTTGCCAGTATGCTTCCTGTGCGATACAGGATCGGAAATCTTCACATCATAGTATATCAAATCAATATAGGGCAGTATCCTTCGGCTGAAGATGTCGTAGTTAAAATATCCACAGGTTTCCAGAGCGATGTGGATTTGATGAGACTTGAGACTTTTCAAAAGAGACTCAAGATACTTAGGATACAAGGTACATTCGCCACCTGAGAGGGTTACTCCGCCGCCCGAGTGTCGGTAAAACGGCAGGTCGCGTATTAAGATTTCAACAAGGGTATCGACTGAGTAGAACTGCCCTATCTTCCTTAGAGCTTTTCCGGGACAGATACTGACGCACAGGCTACAACGCGTGCATCTGCCTCTATCGATTCGTTTTGGATTCGAGAGGTCTATCGCCCCTTGAGGGCAGGAATCTTCACACCTTCCACAGCGGAGGCATTCTCTGTCGGAGAAGGCAATATCAACCTTTGCGTCTTGAGTCTCAGGGCTGTGGCAGAAGGTACATCTCAAGGGACACCCTTTGAAGAAGACTACACTGCGGATGCCGGGACCATCTTCGAGACTATCTCTCTTGATATCAACAACGAGTGGAAAACTGCAGTTAGACATCGCCCAACACCACTTCAATTCTTCGTAGTAGATCCTTAGCCATAAAGCCAAATTTATAAATGTAATTGAGATTTCCTTCTACCTCAACTTCATTCTCTGCCAATGAATTAATGATGTCCTGATCTTCTGAGAAGAGGAATTTTCTCAAAGCTTCGCCGCTAGTAAAGGTAACTTTGACATCCCATTCAGGTATGGCATCTTTTCGAACGGACATTTCACCGTTTTCAAAAGTGGCAGAGGCAACTATTCCATCCTCTTTGGTGGTCTGGAAAAGGTAGCGCCCCACAAAAAACTTTCCCTCAGAATCGCGCAGATGATTCTGATAATCGACGTCTTTCCGAAGCAGGTAAAAGGACAGACTCATAGCTTTGAGTAGAAGTTCGATAAGTCTATCCGTTGCTGTACCAAGTAATTGTTTCTTTAGCTTTCTGGCGCCCAGTCTTGTAAGGAGAATGTCAGTTCCTTTGAACCAATTAGAAACAGGACGCAATACAAACCGTCTTAAAATAGTAGGCATCATTTATCTCCTTCGATATTCATGAAGTCTCTTTGCATAAGGGAAAAGGTTCGTATGGTACGGCTTTACCCGGTAGAAGCTGGTATTCTGTGCGGTCAATGATCTCTTTCTGCATCCGTGGATTCAGGTCTTTGAAATATGCGGTGTAGCCGGAGACTCGGACAAGCAATTCCGGATATTTTTCAGGATGTTTTGCTGCATTCGCAAAAGTGTCATGAGTGGTGATGTTAAACTGGATTTCCATGCCACCAGTGCTCTGATCTTCAGCACGATCAAAATATCCTTTTACATAACCGACGAACTTGTCGATCATCTTCTCTCTGTCTTTTTCAGGTGTGAATTTCAGATTCAGGGCGATTCCATTTGAGAGACATTGTGCCGGCAATTTTGCCACTGAGTTGAGCGCTTTGGCAAGAGAAGGAGTAACTCCCGAAACGGGAGTAATGCCGCTGGTAAAATTCTCGTAGTCTTTACGTCCGCTGGGCAGTGCCCTTGTCAACCGGCCGTAACCGGCGTGATTCGTCATCGTCCAATATCCTACCCGGTAACGTCCTCCCCGGTAATTTTGCTTCTTTCCAAATTCCCTGTCCAGCAGATCGGCAAGCCAGGCCACATTTTCGTCTGCCAACGGGTCTTCATTGCCGTATTTTGGAGTTTTTTCCTGATCCATAAGCCGTTTGTGCAGTTGTTCATAGCCGTTGCCTTCGAAATTTTTCTCCATGGCCTTGAGAAATTCTGCAAGGGAAATATCCCCATCCTCATAAACAATCTTTTGTATGGCACTGAGAGAATCGGCAACATCGGCAAGTCCGATTATTGCCACACCTGAAGAATTAATGGTGGCTCCGCCCTGGACAAGGTCTTTGCCTTTTTCCATAGGCCCCTCAAATAACACGGAAAGGATTGGGGTAGGATAGAAATCCTGGTGTATCTTTCCAAGAATATTATTCAGCGTTGTTGTCTGCTCTATCATCCATCGGACCTGCTTGGCAAAGGCATCCCTGAATTCGTCGAAGTTCTCAAAATTAGTCGGATCATCGGTTTCTTCATTTATCCGTAGCTTCATACCTGTATGTCTATGTCTGCCGCTGAACAATGTGAGTTCAAGGACTGATGTCAGATTCAACAGGATAGCAGCAGTGTGACCATATGTTCTTCCATTGCTGCCGGGTTCTACACAGCCAACAACACCATAATCCCTCGCCTGCTCAAGGGTTTCGCCTTTGGAGGTGAGGGCTTTAATAACAGCTTTGTCGTTGTGGAGGGCCGGCGTGGCTCTTGTATCAATATTAACCTCACAAAGTCTTCTCAAATACTGCTCGGAATTCACCCCCGGGTGGTACCTTGCATTGAGATTGGGATCACGGAGCATCATCAGCTCCGTGGCCTTGAGCATAACGTAGGTCAGGTCATTGACGGCGTCTTTACCATTTTTGTCAACGCCGCCGATAGTGATGGCCTGATTGGAACCCGTTCCCCCAAAAAGCTGTTCTCCCGCCTCTGGTACGGTGGGGACATGGTCGCCAATCTTGAGCCACAGACAGCAGAGCAATTCCACGGCTTCTTCTTCTGTTATGGTCCCGTTGTTAATATCCTGTTGATAAAGCTCATAGAGTACCTGGTCCAACCTTCCCAGACTAAGGCCCACATTAGGATTTTCCAGATGTATGGCAATCCAGCAAATCCATACTGTTGTTAAGCCTTCGCGGAAAGTCCTCGCTGCGTTTTCGGGGACTCTCCGATTTATTGTAGCCATCTCAAGAAGTTCCTTTTTCAGCTTAGGGTCATGCTCATCTGCCGCCAGCCTTTCTGCCTCATCTGCCAGATTGTTTGTATATTTGATAATGCCCTGAAGCACTTCGGAAATTGCCGCATAGAACTCTTTTTTGGAAGCATCATCGGTACTATTACCTTTCTCATTAGCTTCATCGATAATGTGCCGCAGGCCCAGCCTGATCACTCTGGAAAAGTCCGGTATAGTGTGAGAGATACAGTTTGGCTTGCTGGCCAGAAAGAAAACAAGACGCTCGAAAAGTTTCATCTCGGGAGCGTATTTCGGTCTTTTGCCTCTGCTCTTCCTCAAGTTTTCGTCGAAACATCGTTTTCGGGCCAACTCAAGAATATTGTGCTTCATCCAATGGGGAAATATCTTGTGGTTGAGTGTCCATACCTCATCCTCGATGAGGTAATACGGATTACTCAACCTCCTGGAAATCGTCCACAGTTCCGGCCACAATGTTAGGGCAAGAAATTCCGGATATAGAGGGACACCTTTGAACTTGCTGGTGGTCGAGCCGGCAAATAATGAAAGATGCCTGTTTTCTAATTCAAAGATTTTCAGCTTGTTCTCACGTTCATCCTTTTCACAAGCCCTGCCGTGGCAGACTATTGCTTTGCGGCTCTCCAATACGTGTCGATAGGTCTTGGCTTTGTCCAGAATAGAAATCCTCTCTTGATTGAGAAGGTTGTGTTTCAAGCTGAATTGTGTTATCAGCTTCGGCCGCTCAATACAAATCTCAGGCACCGCTTTGAAATAATCTTCTCTGAGTTGGGCTACACGTTCGGTAAGACCAATTTTTTCACATACGCTACCTTCTGGCATAATGTTCATCTCCTTTCAAATGACCGGAACGGTCATCCCAACGTCCCTTGCTACACTTCATTTCGACAAAAGTACTAATCCGAAAATGACTAATAATAACGAAGATAATTCCTTTTCACACTATTGCTATCTCCCGTCGTTTCAAAAATGGGTTCACATGCTCCGAGTCACGCGTTTTTTGTTGATTTTGATCCGCGGACGCCCGCTCATGTTTACGAAAAAACGGTACCTCATTCGCCTAAAAGTATAACAGCTTGTCAGCTTGCTGTCAATCACAGAAAGTACGGGAACTCTAAAAATACCCACCATTTTTTGGTTATGAATGAGGTTGCGTAAGTTTTTTTGAACAGAGTCCTGAAAAGATTCAGGCCAATAGATCTAAGCTATCAGCGATCGGATAAAGACATTTACTACCTTTCAGTTGCTTTGCATGTTTTTCTGGGCTTGAAGATGTCGATAGTGCTCCTATAAAATTCCTGGATGAGTAGACAATATCTGAGCCAGGAAATATTAGTGGCCTGGTTTCGTTCTTTGATGCCGGTGCCTGGTTTGATATAATGAGCGGCAATTATCAAGTGTCCGGAATCGGCAAGCAACAAAGCCTGACTCGGTATGGATGTCAAATGTTTTTTATTTTGTGCGAGTTGTGTTGTTGTATACAAAGAGATCTCACATAAACCATTATATTGCATATCAGGTGAAATTATGAAAAATACTCTTAAAAAACAGCGTACTTTTTTCAAAAGCGGCAAGACAAAGTCTTTCGAATTTCGCACCGAGATGCTTAACAGGTTGGACGAGGCGATTTCTCATTTCGAAGGAGACATCCTTGAAGCGTTAAGAAAAGACTTGAGCAGATCAAAGGTTGAGGGATATATTACCGAGATTCATCATTGCCTGGCTGAAATTTCTTTTGCACATAAAAATCTGAAAAAATGGATTAAACCAGAAAGAGTTGGTGGATCGAAGTTATTTCCCTTGTCTAAAGGTTTTGTCGTTTCTGAACCACTCGGAACGTGCTTGATTATTTCTCCATGGAATTATCCCTTTTCTCTTGCGATATTGCCCCTTGTTGCTTCTATTGCTGCGGGCAACTGTGCCGTTCTGAAACCATCAGAGATCTCAAAACACACGGAGATAGTGATTTCTGAAATGATATCCAGGTACTTCGATGAACAGTATATTTCCGTCGTTTGTGGCGGGCCGGAGGTTTCACAAGAATTGTTAAAAGAAAGGTTTGACTATATTTTCTTCACGGGCGGAGAGAATGTCGGCAAAATCGTGATGAAAGCTGCAGCAGAGAATGTGACACCTGTCACGCTTGAGCTTGGAGGAAAGAGCCCGTGCATTGTGGACGAAGATTGCCACCTGCAAAAGGCGGCCCGAAGAATCACTTGGGGCAAATTCTTAAATGCGGGCCAAACCTGTGTCGCCCCCGACTACATACTAGTAAAAGAAAGTGTGAAAGATGAATTAGTTGCCGAGATGCGAAAATACATCTTAGACTTTTACGGTGAGAATCCACAAAACAGCGGAGATTACGGAAGAATAATCAACGAAAAACACTTTGATCGCCTGAATGGACTTTTAAGAGAGGGAAAAGTGATTTTCGGCGGAAAAACCAATCGTCAAAAACTCTATATTTCTCCGACTCTGATTGAAGAAATCCCTGACAATGCAAGGATCATGGATGAGGAAATCTTCGGGCCGCTCTTGCCTATCCTGACATTTGGCCGAGTGTCAGAGGCAGTAGATTTTATTAACGGAAGGCCAAAACCGCTGGCGCTTTATATCTTCTCCCGTAGCAAAGAGTTTCAGCAGACAATCATATCAGATACCTCCTCAGGAGGGATCTGCATAAATGACACAATTGTTCATTTGACCTCGTCAAAATTGCCTTTCGGAGGTGTAGGGAATAGCGGCTTTGGCAAATATCATGGAAAGGCTGGATTCGATGCCTTTTCAAATCAGAAAAGCGTTCTCCGTCAGACTACGCTCTTTGATGTCCCCAGGAGATTTCCACCAACTGATCAAAAAGACCTCAAAACCTTGCGGGCAATCTTGAAGTGAATGTCTCGGCCAAGCAAGTAGTGACGTTGCACATATGGAATTTGGCTTTTACAACTTAATCATCACATTGATTATATGTAAAATAACACATCATGCATGGTGAACCACTTTATATTTGTGAAGTGATTATTAACAAATGGAAAGTTGAAGTAGAGCAATTAATAGGAATTGGACAGTCGCCCTTGAATAAACTGATCAACTCAATAATCAACAGAGACGGGCTTTGCATTTAAGCCCTGACAGAGTGTCTCGCTAAATATTTTTCCTCTCTCCACCCAGGAAGGGCTATTTCTCCTAAAATACGTAGTCGCCACAATTGACGTATTTTATCAGTTATGGTGCAGGAAATGTGGTTATGAATATGGATATTCAATCTTACGGCTCTAATAGCAATTTATGCAAATTTAGAAGGTGGCCCCAGAAACAATATTTTAAAATTTTGTTTGGATTTTTATTTGACAATTGATCTTATCCAATATAGATTTCTCGTAGCGGTTATATATTGACTTTTACGATGCGGGAGCGAATTGTCTGTAGCTTGTTCGTACTATTCGTCGCTTGCGTAAGTATCATGGAATATGGCTATATACCGCCACTTAATGCGGATTATTCGTGATACCTAAGCAGGTTAACATAATAAGGCTTGACTTTTATGGGCTGATGGGGTGATTTTTGAAAGGAGTACAGTATGACAATCGAACTTGTGAAGCTGATTCCTTCGATACTCTGGTTTTTTCTTGTTGTGGTTCTCCTTAAATTGTTCTATCGACCTATACGGGATGATCTGTTGCCAAATCTGACTAGCTTGAAAGCCGGCGGAGTGGAACTCTCTTTTGTCAAAGACTCCATCGATGCCGCTCTGAAATTAGCTGAAAAATCTCCTCAATGGAAAGTCGAAGTATCCTCAGAAGATAAAGAACGGGCCTTGAGACGCGCCAAAAAACATCTACGAGTTTTTCGTGATGCTCGGTTCCTTTGGGTGGATGACAATCCTGAAAACAATATCAATGAATTAGTAATGTTCGGCCAGCTAAAAGTAAGTACGCAGACTGCTAAGAGTACCGAGGAGGCGCTTAAAATCTTAAAGGGCAGCACTTATGACCTTGTGATATCCGACATGGCGAGGGGCAATGAAGCTACAGCTGGTCTTAAATTCTTGAAACAGTTTCGCAAAGTGAATCAGACGATCCCTGTGATTTTCTATATTGGTGTGTTCGATCCCCATAAAGGTATCCCGGCGCAAGCTTTCGGCATCACAAACCGACCTGATGAACTGCTTCATTTAACGCTCGATGTTTTAGAGAGGAAGAAAAGCTAAAGGCCTGTTACGGCTATGATTTCAAAGACTACGCCAGCTCTAAGCGAGTTGTTGAACTGGGTGAAGAAAGGGGAATGCATTCTTTTTCTTGGCGCGGGTGTCCATGCACCACCACCTGACGAGTCGCCTTATGTCTATCCCGAAGAGCACAGACCTCCTCTTGGGAAGGAACTGGCTGTGAAACTTGCTCAAGCATGTGATTTCGAAAAAGTCTTGCCAAACGAGTCATCTCTGGATCTTCAAAGGGTTTCTCTCTGCCTTGAAACAACTGAAAGTTTAGGGCGCAGTAAACTGGTACATTGTCTAACGGAACATTTGAGGACCGGGAAAAAACCCTCTCCGGCCTTAGCAATTCTAGCGGCCTTGCCCTTTAAGATCTTTGTCACGACGAACTATGATCTACTGTTTGAATCGGCATTGCGTAAGTGTGACAAGGACCCAACCGTCATTGTCTACAGTAAACACTCAGACAAACCTACGCAAGATATGGAAGGAGATCCCACGGAAGAACGGCCCCTTCTTTTCAAAATGCATGGCGACCTTGATCAGCGAGATTCTATTGTCATTACCGACGAAGACTACATTACCTTTATCCAGCGAATGTCGGATAAAGAGGCGCTGCATCCAGTGCCCCAAACTGTGCGTTTCCGGATGAAGAAGTGGCCCACCCTTTTTGTTGGCTATAGTCTGCGTGATTACAACCTGCGTCTGATATTTAGAACATTGCGGTGGCGGGTCGATCCGGCCAACTTCCCCCCTTCGTTCTCGATTGATAAAAATCCTGATCCGCTTCTGCTGCACGTCTGGCAATATGAGAGGCATTTCGTTACGTTTGTCACCCAGGATCTTTGGACGTTTGTGCCCTGGCTATTCAGGGAAATTACCGGTAAGGAATACCAACATGAGTGAGAATGAGCAGACAGACCGCGTTCCTGATTCTCCCTATCCTGGAATCAACCCGTTCGGCTATGCTCATAGAGACATATTCTTCGCGAGAGAAGCGGAAGCTCGCGCTCTCATCAGGCTCATTGTCATGTATCGGGGGATATTGCTCTACTCTGGTTCAGGCACGGGTAAGTCTTCACTGATAAACGCCGGGATAATTCCACTCTCAATAGAGGAAGGATTCCAACCGGAGAAAATCAGGGTTCAGCCCAAGAGGGGCGAAGAGATCATTGTTGAAAGGATTTCAAAACAGGCTGCCGGCGGCCCGCCTTTTCTCCCTTCGATTTTCGCCTCTGATGAACAACACGAGCGTGTGGTTTTATCGATTGAAGACTTCATTGAAGTGCTGCGAACCAAGTGCGGGGCGGATTATCCACTTCTGATTTTTGACCAGTTCGAGGAATGGGTCACACTCTTTGAGGAGGGCTCTACAGGACAATCGGCAGAAAAGGTGAAAACCGCTCAAAAAAGTATACAAGATGCGATTATTTCGCTCATTACTGACA
>WOR8_10004420_pt1 | contig 13661 bp, 11 predicted proteins | sample DeeMarSeWOR38_10_FD_19890 | JGI IMG/M metagenome (IMG submission 19890) | reverse complement strand
ATTACCCGGGTATTCGTGGCTGGAAAGCCACTCCCACTAACTATTAATTGCAACTTATGTAACTTCAATGCTTAATCTAGTTTCACACGAGCACGAGGGTTACCTTTCTTCATAAGTGGTTACATGTCCAGGCGACACTGTTCTCAGCCGCCTAGACTCGACATTTTTATGCAGTTCTATCTTTATTCGGTTTCCCTCAATGCCTATGAATCAATGGTTCGGATTGTATCTGAACCCGAACCTATTAGCCTTGAACCCTGAACCCCTGAACTTTATACCCGAAACCCATGAGCCCATCAACCAACTAGGGAAAGGAACATTATGAATAAACTGACCGTTGAAGAACTGGTTCCAAAAGGCAAACGTATTCTCATGCGGGTCGATTTCAATGTGCCTCTGGAAGACGGCAAAGTTTCAAACGATGAACGTATCAAGGCGGCTCTCCCGACAATTAAGTATATTGTGAAACGGGGTGGAAAGCTGATACTGATGTCTCACCTTGGCAGACCCAAAGGTTCGCGGGTGCCGGAGATGTCCTTAAAGCCTTGTATACCGGTGTTATCTCAGTTGCTCGCCAAAAATGTGGCTTTCGTCGATGATTGCATTGGCGATGCCGTTGAGGACGCTGTAAACGTTCTAAACGATGGTGATGTCCTGCTGCTCGAAAATCTTCGGTACTATAAGGAGGAAACCGACAATGATCCGAAGTTTGCCAAAAAACTTGCCCACCTTGGCGATGTGTATGTGAACGACGCATTCGGAACTGCCCATCGTGCGCATGCATCCACCGAAGGCGTGACCCACTTTTTTGATCAGTGTGCGGCTGGGTTTCTTATGATGAAAGAGCTCGAGTTTTTAGGTAGAGTCATGCAGAATCCTGCAAGACCTTTTGTCGCCATTCTGGGCGGTGCTAAAATATCAGGGAAAATCGATGTCCTCACGAACCTGTTGCCCAAGGTCGATAGGGTGATTGTCGGCGGCGGCATGACCTATACTTTTTTTAAAGCCCAAGGATTAGAAATCGGTAAATCCTTGCTGGAAGAGGACAAAATTAATTATGCGAAAGACATTTTGTCAACAGCAGGAGATAAAATCGTGCTGCCGGTTGACAGTTTGGTCTCCGATTCCTTCGATTTCACGGCTCGAAAAATCGGTAAACTCCAAGAAGTCAACGCAGATGAAATCCCTGCAGACTGGATTGGTCTGGATATTGGAAAAAAATCCGTTGATCGCTTTCGCTCGATTCTCGAAAATGCAAAAACCGTTGTGTGGAATGGCCCCATGGGTGTATTTGAAATCGAAGAGACCGCAAAAGGCACCTACGCCATTGCCAATATTCTCGCCGATGTTACCACAAAAGGCGCGACAACCGTGATTGGTGGCGGTGATTCCGCTTCCGCAGTGAATAAAGCCGGCGTAGCCGATAGGGTGTCCCATGTTTCCACTGGAGGGGGTGCCTCTCTAGAATTTATTGAAGGCAAGGTTCTTCCCGGGGTTGCAGCATTAACAGACAAATCGAATATCAGCTAAAGGAGAAAATCATGATCATTGTCGGTGAACTTATCAATGCAAGTCGAAAATCAGTAGCAGCCGCAATTGAAAATCAAGATGAGCCAACAATTCAAAAGATTGCAGCCGAGCAGTTTGAAAACGGTGCTCATTACATTGATGTCAACGCCGGCGTTTTTGTCGGCAAAGAGCCGGAATACATGCAGTGGCTTGTCAGCACCGTACAGGAAGCTGTCAAGGTGCCCTGCAGTATCGACAGTCCGGATCCAAAAGCGATCGAATCCGCTCTGTCGGTGCACAAAGGGACCGCTATGATCAACTCCATATCTCTGGAAAAGGAACGTTATGACGCCCTGCTGCCCATCGTAGCGGGAACTGATCTGAAAGTAGTTGCCTTGTGTATGAGTGATGAGGGTATGCCCAAAACGGTTGACGACCGCATGCTAATTGCCGATAAACTCATAAACGGACTTTTGCAACATAATGTACCGCTTGACAATATTTATGTCGATCCTCTGGTGCAGCCTATCGCGACGGATACCCGATTTGGATATGAATTTCTCCAGGCCATCGAAAAGATAGTGACGACGTTTAAAGGCGTACACACACTTTGCGGTCTTTCCAATATTTCCTATGGGTTACCGGAGAGAAAATTCCTCAACCAAGCATTTATGATTATGGCTATCGCCAAAGGGCTGGATGGCGCCATCGTCAACCCCTCAGATAAGCGGATGATGGCCTGTATCGTTGCTGCCGAGGCCTTAATCGGTAAGGATGAATTTTGCGGAGATTATCTGAGCGCATATCGTGCCCAAAAATTTGAATTCTAAATCATCTCTTTTAAAAAGACCTTGACACACAGATAGCAATTAGTTTATCGTGCAGTTCGTTTTTTGAATGAATTCTGACAAGGGATTGGTTTAAATGGAGTGCTTCTCAACGGATACCTATACGGGGTATTACCGGTATTATTTTTTTCGGACCGGTCCGCTTGGGGTGCGCTGAAGAGACATTCAATACATAGCTGAGCGCGAAAAGCCGCGGGTGGATCTTAAAGCCCACGGCTTTTTAGTTTGCAAAGGTCGTGGGGATAAAGATCCTAACGGCCTTTTTTTAAAGAAGTAAATCAATACGGAATCTGTTTTGAAATTAGTTGGCATCAATCAAAGGAACCCGATTATGAGACAAACCGATGACCTCCGGATAAAGAGCTACTGTAAACTCACCGAGCCCAGTAGGCTGAAGCGGGAGTTCCCAATTAGCAAAAAGGCTGCTGAAACTGTAATTGCCGGCCGGGAAGGAATTCAGAAAATCCTTTCGAAACAAGATCAACGTCTATTGGGGATCGTGGGCCCTTGTTCAATCCACGACCAAAAAGCGGCTCTTGAATATGCGCAGCGATTGAAGAAGCTGAGTGAGAAGGTGAAAGACACACTTTTTATCGTCATGCGAGTCTATTTCGAAAAACCGCGCACCACTGTGGGCTGGAAAGGTCTGATCAACGATCCGCAATTAGACGGCACTTGCGATATCACTGATGGTCTGCGCACAGCACGCAAGATACTCCTGCAAATCACTGAAATGGGCATGCCGACAGCCACAGAAATGTTGGAAATGATTACCCCCCAATATGTAGCCGACCTTGTTAGTTGGGCGGCAATCGGCGCCCGGACAACCGAGTCCCAAACACATCGCGAAATGGCAAGCGGGCTGTCCATGCCGGTCGGATTCAAAAACGGCACGGACGGCGGTCTGAACAGCGCTATCAATGCCATGGTGGCAGCCCGAACGCCTCAGACATTTTTAGGCATCGATCAGGATGGTCGAACATGTATCGTTAAAACCAACGGCAATCCGTGGGGTCATATTGTTTTGAGAGGGGGACAGCGCCCAAATTACGATCCGGTTAGCATTGAAGAGACGCGTTTGCGCTTAACGGAGAAAAATTTGCCGGTAGCTATTATGGTGGATTGTTCCCATGCAAACTCGGGAAAGAAATTTCAGCGGCAAGAGCTTGTTTGGAAGAATATCATTGATCAACGCATCATGGGTGATAACTCATTGATTGGATTAATGCTCGAAAGCAATTTATTCGAGGGCAGGCAATCATTTAACGGGGATGTGTCGTCACTCACTTATGGTGTTTCCATTACGGATGAGTGCATTTCATGGGAAACTACAGAGCATCTGATTCTTTCCGCCCATGAGAGATTGATCACTAGAGGTTAAGTTTTTTTTAAGGTCTTTATGCAAACCCTTAAAATTCACGGCAGAGATAGCGATTCGATCGTTTTAGTCGGAGCACGTCTCAGCGAATTGGAAGAGTATGTTTGCGGTCGCAAACAGGTTATTATTACCGATACCAATATCGCCAGGCTTTATCAAAAAGACTTTCCATCTGCAAACATCATCACGCTTGGTGCCGGAGAAGAGAAAAAAAATTTAGATACGGTTAAATGCATTTACCAACAGTTACTGAATTCCGATACAGATCGAAGTACGTTTATTGTAGGAATCGGCGGAGGTGTCGTTTGTGATATCGCTGGATTTGCAGCATCCACGTTTATGCGCGGTCTGAGGTTTGGTTTCGTCGCAACTTCTCTGCTTTCTCAGGTTGATGCCAGCGTCGGAGGTAAAAACGGTGTTAACTTTGCCGGCTATAAAAACATGATCGGTGTCTTTAATCAGCCGGAGTTTGTGATCTGTGATCCAAATCTATTAAAAACTCTACCGCCAAAAGAAATACTATCCGGTTTAGCCGAGGTCATCAAACACGCCGCCATTGCCGATGCCCGGCTGTTCGAGTTTCTTGAACAAAATTTTGAAAAAGTGCTTCAACTGGATACTGCGGCAGTAGAAAGATTGGTGTATGATTCGGTGGTCATTAAGTCTAAGATTGTCAACCAGGATGAGAGAGAGCAAGGTGAGAGGAGAAAGTTGAATTTCGGCCACACCTTTGGACACGCAATCGAGAAAATGACCGCAGTTTCTCATGGAGAAGCAATTAGTGTCGGTATGGCGATAGCTGCTGAACTTTCGGTTAAATGCAACCTGTTGTCCACTGCTGATTATAAACGGATTCGTAATCTACTTGCAAATTTTAAACTGCCCATCCACTTGAAACTCGACCGCAAAATGCTGGTGAGTAATTTCAAAAAAGATAAAAAGAGGGCAGGGGAAATGATACATTTTATATTGCTCAACGGAGTTGGCAACGCGGTTGTTGAGAAAATCTCAATTCAAAGGTTAACCGAACTGGTGAACGATTTGAATTATTTCTCCGATTCGCTTTAATTGTCCATTTGTAAAAGAAAGCCATAATCTTGTAACACGTCAGAAAAACAAGATGGTTTTACGAGTGTTTCGTATTCATTCATAACCCTTTGTAAAGAAGTAAGCGGTAAAGACATGCAAAGAGAATATAAAAAAATCGGCGTCAATCACGCGACCGGCGCACATCTTGATAAATATCGAAGGATGATCGACGAGATCGATGCAACACTTCTCGATCTCATAAATAAGAGGCTTTCACAGGCAAAGGAAATTGGAAAAATAAAAGAAAAGCATAGGGCCCCGATACTCGATGATGCCCGCGAAAGTGAAATGCTAAAACGGCTCATGGACTTAAACGAGGGCAGCCTTATGAGGAACACGTCACTCCTGCAAATTTTCAGTGACATTGTGGCTGCGTCTCGTGATATTCAGGAACCCTCTGCATTCCATCCGTGTGGTAAAGAAGTCCCCCGCGTGTATGTCGTGATGGGTAGCCCGATTGCACACAGTTTGAGTCCGATCATGCATAATATGGCATTTCGGGCAACCCGGTCTAACGGTGTATATATTGCCTTAGACGTCAAAGACATATCCAGGGCAATAGCAGGTTTCAGGAACTTACATTTCAAAGGCGCCAGCATCACCATCCCTCATAAGGTGCCGGTCATGAAATATCTCGATGATGTCGACGCCACGGCTGCAAGAATTAAGGCCGTTAATACCATTATTGAAGACAATGGCCGTCTGGTTGGTTTCAACACGGACTGCGATGGAGCAGTCGGGGCGTTATCGGAAAAAATATCCATTTCAGGCAAAAAGGTCGCCATTATCGGCGCAGGAGGTGCCGCCCGTGCGATCGCTTATGGAATAGCATCCAAAAAGGGCAGTGTGACGATATTAAATCGTACCAGACATAAAGGTGAGCAGCTGGCAAGAGATCTTGAGCTTGATTTTCGACCGTTGGCGGAATGTCGGCATGTCAAATGCGACGTGGTTATTAACGCAACACCTGTGGGCATGACGCCTCATGTCCATGATGCACCTGTACCCGAGGATTTTCTTGAAAAAGACATGGTCGTGATGGATATCGTCTACAGCCCGTTGAAGACCAAGCTGCTAAAAACTGCCGAAAATATTGGATGTGTTACGGTAGACGGCATATCCATGTTTGTCTATCAGGGAGCCAGACAATTTGAATTGTGGACGGGATTGAATGCACCGTTGGAAATAATGAAGATGGCCGTTATAGCTGCCTTAGAACAAAAATCGTAGAAAGCACGCCATGCGTGAAATAAGACCGCGACAGATAACAAGCGCAAATGTTACCGTACCGGGTTCAAAGAGTTACACCCATCGGATGCTGATCGCGGCTGCCCTTTCCGAAGGCCGCTGTGTCATTCGCAATCCGTTAAGAAGTGAGGATACCGACCTCACCCTGAGTGCCTTGATTCAGTTGGGTATTGCGATAGAAGAAAATCATGACGCCCTGATCGTGCATGGTCGACGAGGCCGGTTGACAATTCCCGAGAAATCCATATATCTAGCAAATTCAGGCACTTCTATGCGTCTTTTAACCGCAATGGTCGCCTTGGGCGCCGGTAAATGCCGACTGGAAGGCTCCCGGCGCATGCACCAGCGACCAATTCACGATCTGCTGGATGGCCTGCAACAATTGGACGTAAATGCCCAATCCATATATCGGAATGGATATCCGCCGGTAGAGGTTATCGGTAAACGAATTAAGGGTGGCAAGATTGATCTTAATTGCGCCACCAGCAGCCAATTTCTCTCCGCACTTTTAATCATTGCCCCTTACACGTTGAATGGGGTTGAAATCACGGTGATCGAGGGGCCTGTCTCTCGTCCCTATGTCGATATTACATTGGATACCATGCAGCAGTTTGGCGTTCCGGTGCAGCGCAGAAGCTATAATTGGTTCAAAGTCAAGGGGAGCCGCACGTATTGTGCCGGATCCTACCACGTGGAGCCGGATTGTTCGCAGGCAAGTTATTTCTGGGCCGTCGCTGCGGTGATTGGTACCGCGGTGAAAGTCATGGGCATTTCAGCGAATTCGCCCCAAGGTGACATTCGAATCTTAAAATTGCTCGAAGCGATGGGGTGTCGCGTTTGTGCAGAACCCGACGGAATCACTGTAATCGGCCGTGAACTTTCAGGAATCGAAACGGATATGGCCGACACACCGGATGTGGTTCCCACCTTGGCGGTAGTCGCCGCATTTGCCAAAGGCAAAACCGTGATAAAAAATGTGGCGCATTTGTCTGCCAAGGAAAGTAATCGATTAAATGCCGTGGTTACGAATCTACGAAAGATGGGCATTGATGCCGATTGTAGTGATACCCGTATCGTTATTCGGGGTGGGCTGCCGCGTGGTACTGACATCGAAACTTTCGGTGATCATCGAATTGCCATGAGCTTTGCTGTCGCGGGCTTGAAAATTCCTGGAGTTTCGATTAAAGACGAATACTGTGTAACGAAATCGTTTCCGAATTTTTGGAACGTGTTTGAGAGTCTTTACTAGTGATAACAAAAAACGCTATATGCGGTTATCCAGAAGGTTCAGATAATTTGTTTTTGCAAATAACCAGATCGTAGTAAATTGGCCATTGATATGAAGTTATCAGACAGAATCCAGCGTATCCAGGCATCCCAAACAAATGAACTTACCTCTCTTATGGAGAAATTGCGCAGTCTAGGGGAGCCAATCCTCAACCTGGCCGTGGGCGAACCGGAATATGATACCCCGCAAGAGATTATTGAAGCCACCAAGGCCGCACTGGATGCTCAAAAAACCCGCTACAGCCCTGTTCAGGGTATTGCGAATTTAAAAGAGGGGATCGCTACGTTCTATGAAGGCTACGATAGTAAAAACATTATCGTTACCAACGGTTCAAAACAGGCTCTGTATTCCATTTTTCAAGTTATTTGTAATCCATCCGATGAGGTCATCATTCCCACGCCTTGTTGGGTGAGTTTTCCTGAACAGATACGACTGGCAGGTGGGCAGCCTATTTTTGTAGAAACAATGGACCATCAGCTTGATGTCGATGCAATCAAAAACGCGATTTCTCCCAAAACAAAAGCGGTGATGATCAACTCCCCGAATAATCCGACCGGTGCCGTGTATGCCGAAACGGATTTGAAGAAAGTGGCGCAGTTATCCAGACAACATAATTTTTTTATCATATCGGACGAAGCCTATCAGTATTTCGTCTATGACGATCTTGCTCCGTCAAGTTTGTTTGATTTTGAAGAAATCCGGGATCATTTAATTATAACCGGAAGTTTCTCGAAACAATATCACATGACCGGTTTCAGAGTCGGCTATATCGCGGCATCCATAGAAATTGTAAATGCCCTGAGTAAACTTCAGAGTCATCTATCCGGGAATGTCTGTACGTTTGTACAATACGGAGCGCTTGCAGCCATCGGAAATGAGAACGGCGTATTTGAGAAACATCGCAAAGAGTTGGAGGAAAAAAGAGACGTGGCTTATCACCATGCTGCCGAACTTTTTGAGTGTATTAAACCACAGGGCGCCTTTTACGTATTTCCCGATATCTCAAAATGTTTAAAGAAAGGGCAGAGTTCATCAGATTTTGCGGCCAATCTCCTCAAAAAAACCGGAGTAGCCGTTGTCCCTGGTGAAGCATTCGGTATGCCGGGTTACATGCGGATATCGTATGCCGTTCCCCAACAAACCCTCATTGAGGGATTTAAACGAATAGCTGAGGTCCTATGATCGGGATAATTGGATTCGGACGCTTTGGGAAGCTGATGGCATCTTACCTGAGTCAGGATTTCGAGGTTCTCATCTATGACCGGCTGGATAAATCGTTTCAAATCGAACAATGCGGAGCTGTTCCTGCTCAGTTGGACGTTGTATGCCGCCAGAATTTTGTCATTTTAGCGGTTCCGATATCCGGTTTTAAAGACACGTTGAAAAAAATTGCGTCTTTCCTCAAAGAGGATACCATTGTCGTCGATGTGTGTTCGGTTAAAGAACATCCGGTCGCCTGGATGAAGGAGCTGCTACCTGAACATATTTCATTTCTACCCACGCATCCTATGTTTGGACCGGATAGTGCTGCAGACTCTCTGAATGGCCGCAAAATAGTGATGTGTAAGGAACGAATCGATGAAATACGCTATCGTAAAATTGCATCATATCTTGCTTCCAAAGGATTAATCGTTATTGAAACCACTCCCAGGGAGCACGATGAGCAAATTGCGGTTAGTTTAGCGCTGACTCATTTTATTGGAAGATCCCTCTCCGTTTTTGGTGCAAAAACGCAGCTTATCGACACGGAGGGCTACAAGCGATTGCTACATATCCTTGAAGTCGTTGAGCACGATACGTGGCAGCTTTTTGAAGATATGAACCGGTACAATCCCTATGCCAAAGGAAAACGTGCCGCCTTTATGAATGCTCTAAATAGGATCGAAGATAGGTTGAACAACCGCTAACTAGTGGATTGTAAACCAAATGATACAGGTTTTATATTTTTGATTTTTGCAGAACAAGCAGGTTCTGTAATTTTACCCCGCGTTCGAGATATTCTAAAACTTCAAAAACTGATCCAAAGGATTCCAAAACGTGGGCACGTGTCTGAAATACGTCGACTTGACCGGTGTGATGGCTGGATAATGACACGTTCTCATGGTGGGGACCGAGTTGGACGTACCCATCACGTTTGAGAATCGATCGATCATTCTCATTTAACATCTTATCCGCATATGATCGTCCTAAAACGGTGCAAAGAAAGATTCCCCCCGGTCGCAGGGTGCGGCGCAGTTCATGCAACCATGGTTTTTGAAGATTCAACGAAATATGCGTAAAGACCGAACACGCGATGATGAGGTCAACGGAAGAATTCTGCACAAAAGCCAACGGCGGCGACTTTTCATTCTGATAAAACTCAGCACCAGGAACGTTTTTTCGACACCACTCGACACATACAGGATTCATGTCTGTGCCGATTAGACGCACTGTTGGAAGACAACGCAACATGCGAAGCAATCGCGCCGATCCGCATCCGATTTCCAAAACTGTATCAAGTGTACGAAGGGTATAGTTGACCTTCTCGAGGGCCTCCAGGGAGGCGCGCATCCAGCGGTATGCGCTCTCAAAGTAGATATCCGCATCGGTCATTCGGGCAACATCTTTCTCACCCATCGCCGATGTGGCATGTGCGAGTTCTGTCGACTGAACGGGTCCAGGATTTGGTTTTACGAACTGTTTGCCGATCATCCGGCGAATCTGCCGGTAGAACAGATGCTTTTGCCTCAGATGCTTATAACGCAAACGGAACCGACGGCGGGCTGTACGAAAATCCCATGACATGTCATTCGCTTTAGCTTTAATCGTGTTGGTTTCTCTTTTCGTAAATTTAACCAACCTCAACATCAATAAACCGCTACCCCATTCAGTGTGTCTCGCTCAATTGGATTTTACGGTAATCGAAGGCAAACGTTGTTGTCAACAGAGTTATTGAAAAAGGCATTCAAAATTTTCCTAATTGCTTATTTTCTATATAAATTCCATGTTGACAAGAGACGTTTAAACGACTAAGTTTCAATGCTTTCAGTCAAATATACGCCCGCTGATCAGTTTTCACTCGAAAATGCGCTTTTTGATTTTTTTGGGGTATTTGTGGCTGATTGACTAAGTTTGCCGATTGGAATGAGTAAAAAGAACCTATGGCGCGATTCAACATCGATACTGTAAAAACTGTGTTAACAAGCCCCTATTGGCTGGTTCTGACACTGTCCGGTGCTTTTTTTTCTTTTTTTGCACTTAATCGCGGAGGCATTGTTGTCTTCATTGAAATAAGCTTTGGATTCGTGCTGGTGAACCTGATCGCGGGAGAATATCTCATAAACAAAATACCGGTCAGATGTTGGATTATTCTTTCAATTTGCGCCTATTTGCTGCTTGGGAGTATTTTGGTTGCCCCTCATGATTCGCACTACAGATGGATGGCGAATCTCGTCAGAATGCTCGGAGTTGTTTTTGCCATTCACTGCTTAAGTCAAAAACGAATCGACCCGAGGATTTATTTTATTTTTCCCCTCATTCTTTCATTGACGATTTGTGTGCAGTTTGCTGCCCGCTATGGATTTGATCGACCCCACGGCACGTTTTCCAATCCTCATTATCTCGCCAGTGTCGCTATTTTGATTCTACCGTTGCTTTTTTACTATTTTTGGAAGACATCCGGATGGTGGCGATACGTCTTTATTCCCATTGCTTTTATGGATATCGAGCTGTTGCTGCGTACCGAATCGCGGCCGGCCTTTATTGGGATTACTTTGGGAATTCTATTTGTGATTTTTTTTCTCATCAAGGGGCACCGAAAGTGGTTTGGTTTAAGTCTATTCGTTTTTTTCTTGGTGACGCTTTATCTCAGCGGATATGCTGATTTTAAAGAACGTGTATACGATCTTTTCGTAAATCTGTCCAAGGACGAACGGGCTCAATATTATACATTCGCTTGGAACGTTCTCAAAGAGAATACTCTCTTTGGCTGGTTCTTTGGAAATGGGATTGGGTATTTCCCCGTCATTTACGTCCGTCCTTCAGATGCTTTTGTTCAAAACGTCATTTTTCCTCACTTTTTTCTACTTGAAATCCTTTATCTAAACGGGCTATTGGGCGTGCTGTTGATCTTCGGCGGACTCAGCGCCTTTATAGTCTACCTCGTCCAGTTGGCAAGACATACCCGATCTAAAAACTACCGCCTTTTCATCACGTGCATGATTGTAGTTTTGATAGCCTGGTTGATCCACTGTGGCCTGACATTTCCCTTTTATTCCAAATACTCGATATACCCGCTGGCCTTTATTTTAGGTGTGTCTTCGTCGATGGTTAGGAATGACACAACGTGAAAGGAGAAAATTCCGCAAATGGCACAGGTGATTGCAGATAGACGGGACCTTGACTTTGTCCTTTACGAGCAGTTGAAGGCCGAAGAGCTTACTAAGACCGCCAAATACAAAGATTTCAACAAAAAAACCTTTGATATGATCATCACCGAGGCACGCAATTTTGCTTTAAAGGAACTTCTGCCGACATGCGCGCAAGGTGATAAGGAAGGGCTTCGTTTTGAAAACGGACAGGTAAGGGTTCCCGAATGCTTTCACCGGGCCTATGAACTTCTTTTGGAAGGTGAATGGACCTCGTTAATGGAGGATCCTGATTGGGGCGGGCAGGGACTGCCGATCATGATTTCGCAGGCCGTAGGAGAATATTTATATGGCGGCAACTGGGCGGTGACAAATTTCGGAGGCTTGGGACATGGTGTCGGTAAAATGATCGAAATTTTCGGTTCACAGAAGCAAAAGGAATTGTTCCTCAAAAAACTATACACGGCGGAGTGGGGTGGCACCATGTTGCTGACTGAACCTCAAGCGGGTTCCGATGTCGGCGCGCTAACCACATCAGCTGTCAAAAATCCCGATGGCACGTATTCGATTACCGGAAATAAGATCTTTATCACCAACGGAGAACACGATCTGACAGAAAATATCATTCATCCCGTTTTGGCCCGGATAGACGGAGATCCGTCGGGTACAAAAGGTATTTCCATCTTCATCGTTCCAAAAATCTGGGTGAATAAAGACGGCACCCTTGGAGAGTCCAATGATGTCACCTGCACCGGTATCGAAGAAAAAATGGGGATCCATGCCAGTCCGACGTGCAGTATAGCGCTGGGAGGTAAGGGCAACTGCAGGGGGTTGCTGCTCGGAGAAGAACGGCAGGGGATGAAAATCATGTTCCATATGATGAACGAAGCCCGTCTGGGTGTCGGTTTTCAGGCGTTCTGCTATGCTTCCACCGCATATTTGTATGCCCTTAGCTATGCCAAGGAGCGTATTCAGGGTAGGGCTCTCGAAAAAGGGAAGGATCCCTCCGCACCTCAGGTCCCAATTGTCCAGCATCCGGATGTGCGCAGAATGCTCCTGCAAATGAAAGCCTATGTCGAAGGCATGCGCAGCTTCGTCTACTTTGTAGGGCAATGTCTTGAAAAGCAAACCCTCGCGCCTAGTGAAGAAGAAAGGGCATATTATAAGGGGTTTGCCGATTTACTTACTCCTTTGGTGAAAGCCTATTGCGCTCAACGCGGATTTGATGTTTGTGTGCTGGCGCTGCAAGTCTTTGGTGGATACGGATACATCAAGGAATACCCGGTTGAACAGCTGGTTCGTGACTGCAAAATAACATCGATCTACGAAGGCACCGACGGTATTCAAGCGATGGATTTGCTGGGTCGCAAGCTGGGCATGGCAAAAGGCCAAATATTTATCAACCTACTCGCAGAAATACAAAAAACCATTGCCATGGCCCGGGTGGCCGGTCAATTGGAAGAGTTGGTCGATGAAGTCGAAAATGCGATAAACCGGCTCAGTGAAGTTGCGATGCACTTAGGGAAAACAGCGATGTCGCCGCAAGTTAACCTCGCGTTTGCATTTGCGTTTCCGTTTCTGGAAGTGATGGGCGATGTCGTTATGGCATGGATGCTTTTGTGGCGGTCGGCGTTGGCCCAGCAGAAACTTGCAAAAGGTGCTAAGAGAAAAGACGTCGATTTTTACGAAGGACAGATAAAGACCGCCGAATTTTTCGTCCATTGTATCCTGCCCGCTACTCTGGGTAAAATGAACGGTATTCTAAGAAGCAATAGTTCCCCGGTGGAGATCTCTGAAGCATCGTTTGGTGGATAATTAACTCCAACGTTGCAAAAGCCGGAGGGCTTCAGAGTCAAGGCGTCTGAGGGTGAAGAGCACCAAGAAAAAGTCAAGCATTATTTTCAACTTTTTTTAGGCAACACTCCACAGGTCCGATCTGAGCCGGTTCTTTGAAA
>WOR8_10008484_pt1 | contig 13664 bp, 14 predicted proteins | sample DeeMarSeWOR38_10_FD_19890 | JGI IMG/M metagenome (IMG submission 19890) | reverse complement strand
TGTCCAGCGGGTAGATGTCCTCGGTGTCGATTATCCCGTCCGCGTCGTCGTCGGTGTCCACGTCGTTGTTCAGGCCGTCGTTGTCCGTGTCATAGGGCATGGGGTCGACGTCGTCGGAGTACCCGTCGTTGTCGTCGTCGGTGTCCGCGTTATCGCCTATCCCGTCGCCGTCGTAGTCCGATGTCTCGTCAGGGTCGGTGGGGAACAGGTCGTCATCGTCAAGTACCCCGTCGTCGTCATCATCAGTGTCCATCCACGGCTGGGTATTGCCCGCGTCGCCGTCAGGCGCTCCGTCGCCGTCAGTATCAAGTGGCGTGTCCAGGAAGTCAAGGGGGTCGGTGCCTGCGAACACTTCCCAGACGTCAAGGTATCCGTCGTTGTCGTCGTCGTCATCGGTTTCGTCGGGAAGGCCGTCACCGTCGGTGTCAACGCGGATGCTCACCACCTTCCATGCGGTATTGTTGGTCTCCGAGCTCTCCTCTATCTGGTCCGTGGGGTCGACGACCACGCTGATGTTCATCACCCCGGCATCGGGATGCCAGAATATGGGCAGCATGACGTTCCCGGAAACGGGTATGTCGATGACGGTGGAATTGTGCAGGGTTCCGTTGACCGAGGTGTTGACCACCACGTTGTTGGCGTTCGCGATGCCCCGATTGCGAACGGTGACGTTGATGGAGTGGTTCTGCAGCTCCACGAGCGGTCCCCCGATAACGATGTCCGCGGTCTCGACCACGAGGTCCGCCAGCGGTGTGGGGATTACCTGGAGCGGGGTCTGGTTCCACGCTGTCAGGTTATATGTGGAGTTGTGGACGGTGACGTTGACGGTAAAGCTCCCGGTCGCGTTGGGCGCGTTGATGCCGACCGAATAATTTCCGGTTGCGTCCACGGTCGTGAGCCAGAAGCCGGTTTGTCCGTTTATGGTAACGTTCACTTCGGAACCGTCCGGTATCGAGCCGTCGCTGAAGAACGATTGTCCGCTGACGTTCACTGTGCCGTTTGGAATGGTCGTGGCCGGGTCGGCACCGACTGTTAGATTGATGTCTATGACCTCGATTTGAAAATCAGTGCAAACGCTATTCACATTCCTGTTGGGGGTGGAGTTCGATACGGTGGTGTTAACGCTATACATACCGGGAGCCAGTGGCGCGGTCACGGGTATTGAGAAGTTGCCTTCGATGTCGGTCTTCCCGGCGAATGGAGTTCCGTCTACGGTCACGGTAACGTCACATTCATCGCAGGGCAACAGCGTGTCCATGTTCGGATCAAGGTCCTTCGGTTGTTCTGTGCTGTTCCAGTAATTCGAAGTGCCGTTTACCCAGAACGTTGTGTTGGGGAACACTTGGGCGGCCGACGGTGCATGGGTGACGTTTATTGCCGTGGGCTGCCAGGCGGGCCAAACCCTTATCTTGTTCAGAGGATTGTTGTCAGGATATCCGTAATCGACTCCGTCGTTCGTGGTAATTCTATATTCAACGTGGGAACCGTTCTTCGACGATGATTCATAAGTGTTAGCATTCTGTGGAGCTTGCCAGTTGCCAGCGAGTTGATAACTGTACAGGTCACCGCCCACATTTGTCATGTAAAACGGCGGCGGACTGGGCTCGACGAGCGGACATTGCGTCCTGTTACAGTATCCGTACTGGATTTCCACTTGTCCAGTAACTCCGGTTATCTCCGCATAAACGGTTATTACGTCACCACCCTGATATGTTGTCCAGTCATGACCCAAAGGATATCTGGGAGTGTGCCAGACATTCACATACACCGGTGCATCCGGCTCTGGTTCCTGAACGGGTGCCGATGTAGCGAATATGCTAATACCGCTCAAGAACATCAAACCCACAACGATAAGTATCGAGTATTTTCTCATATTTCCATCCTCTGACAGAGTTTACGCAAAAATCAATACCCAGTATAAAAAGATTTGTGCTGACTTATAAATTAGTTCAAACAGTAAGTATGGCTATATGCTCACCAGCTTGGGAGGGTGATATCATGGGCAGCCCTCAATTACAAATAATCAGTGAAATAAGCTATCAGCGCCAGGCTCAGCGATACCGCACCGATTATGGCGCTTATCCATCGGGGGTCCTTGTACCAGGGCTCGGGTTCGATGTTGACGATGATCTGGGGCTGCTGGTCAGGTTCTTGGGTCTCTTTTGGCTTGACCGTGATCTCAGAGGTCCCGGGGGCCTTTTCTGGACCTTGCTCAACACCCTTTGAGGACTCTGCAGGCTTCGTCTCGGCGGGTTTCTCGGCCTGTACATCTGGCTCGCCTTTGGCCTCCCTGGCTTCCTGGGCCGCTTTGGCCCTGGCCTTCTCCGCCTTTACCTGCGCCTTCAGCCTCTTCTTCTCGATCTTGGCCAATTCCTTCTTTTCCTTGTCGTCACCCATCACCTTCTGGATAGGAATCCTGTTTATAAACACTTTCGCCCACCCGTTCAGCCACTTTAAATATTCAGCGAGGATTATCAGGCCAATGAGCAAGCGAACGTGGCCGAGTCTTTTTCCATATGATCCGAGACCCAACCAGAAGGTGATAATGGAGCACATTCAGGACGCGCTGGCCAACAAGGGTCACGTCGTGGCCGAATCCGGCACCGGCTCCGGCAAGACCATCTGCTCCCTGGCGCCGGCCCTCGAGTTCGCACTCAGGAAGAAAAAGAAGGTCCTTTACCTGACCAGGACCAATTCCCAGCAGAAGCAGGTCATCATCGAGCTGCGCAAGGTCAACGAGAAGAAGAAGGTCTTCGGGCTGGGTTTGCAGGGCAGGCAGAACACCTGCCGTCTCCTGGAGGACAGGCCAGACCTAAGGTCAGGTTCTGCCGAGGAGCTGTCAAAGGTCTGCGGCGACCTGAAGAAGCTCACGCTGGACGGCGGCAAGGGCTGTAAGTATTATGCCAACCTGCTGGACAGGGAGACGGCAAGGATCAGGAAGCACGCCGTCAAGGCACTGCCCACTGTCGAGGAGTTCGCCGATTTGTGCGGCAAGGAGGGGAACGTCTGCCCCTACGAGGCGAACAAGGCACTGCTGAGGGAGACCGCCGTGGTCACCGCACCCTACGTATACTTCTTCAGTCCCATGATAAGGCGATCCTTGCTCGACTGGATGGGCGTGCACATCTCAGACCTCGTCGTGATCGTGGACGAGGCCCATAATCTGGCCGATTACGCCAGGGAGCTGAAGTCCTGGGACCTGTCCGTCCGCGCGCTCGAACTCGCCGCTCTGGAGGCCAGGGAGATCGGCGACCCCAAGCTGCACGAGGACATGCACATCTCAGAGTTCTGCCACATGCTCAGCGGTATGATCAAGGCCATCGCGGGTGAGTACGTCATCGACGAGGACGGCCTCGTTCCCCCCAAGGAGGTCGAGACCAGGGTAATGAGCTACATCACTGGAACGAGCAGGGACGTGAAGGTGCTTGTCGGCAACATGGTCACCCACGGCGATATAATCAGGGAGAGGAAGCGGAAGCGGGGCAAGCTTCCGCGGTCCCACATATTCAAGACCGCACTGTTCCTGCAGGACTGGATGATGCTGGAGGAATCGGAGTATGCAAAGCTGGTCATCGGCGGGGACAATCCGTGCCTGGAGACCTACTGCCTCAACCCGGCCGTGACCACGGACGTTCTCAACGAGTGCCATTCGTCCATTCACCTTTCAGGCACCCTTGCCCCCCTCATCGAGTACAGGGATTCAATAGGGCTTCCCGAGGAGACGATGTGCATCAGCCTCCCGAGCCCGTTCCCGAAGGAGAATCGCATCATCCTGTATCCGGAGGGGATCACAACCAGGTATGAGACGCTGGCCAGGGACAAGGACATGGTCCCGCGAATGAAAGGCATCATCAACGATGTCCTGACGCGGTTCAGGAGGAACACCATCCTGTTCTTCCCGAGCTTCTCCCTGCTCGCCCAGTTCTCCGACATCTCCGAAGGGACAGGCCGTGACTGCTACTTCGAGGAGCAGGGCATGACACAGGAGGAGCTCATGGCCACGGTGCACGATTTCAAGCTGGGCGATTGCTCGGTGATGTTCGCTGTCATGGGCGGCCGCATCTCCGAGGGCATCGACTTCCCCGACCGGGAGCTGGAGATCGCCGTGCTGGTGGGCATACCGTTCCCCAAACCGACGGCAAGGCAGAGATCACTGCTTAACTACTACGACGTCAAGTTCGGCAAGGGTTGGGAGTATACGGTCAAGGCGCCGACCGTCCGGAAGATGATGCAGAGCATCGGCCGCCTTCTCCGGAGGGAGAGCGACCGCGGCGCAGCCCTGATTTTGGACCAGAGGATGGTGCAGTTCAAGGCAGATGTACCTGAGGCGAAGCTTTCTGCTGACATTCTCTCCGAGATTGATGGATTCTTTAATATTTCCGATTAGAATTCGTTTCTCCAGGAGTCATACGACCTCAGTTTGCGTACAGGAAGGATACGGTGCATGACAATCTCGGCGTTACTTCGAGCTGTCTGATTACGCCTCTCCAGGCGTCGTACAACCTAAGTTTATTTGTCGGGCACACGGCTTTACTTCCAGACGGTTAGGAAACGCCTCTTCAGGCGTCATACAACCTAAGGTTGAATACAGAAAGGAAACGGTGCATGACAATCTCGGCGTTACTTCGAGCTGTCTGATTACGCCTCTTCAGGCGTCATACAACCTAAGGTTGAATACAGAAAGGAAACGGTGCATGACAATCTCTGCCATGCTAGAGGTTGGTTCTGGTTAGTATGTTTCTACCTGTGCAAGAGTTTGTATCGGTGCATTTGATCTCTTTGATTACTGCCTTTACATTCGACCATGCCCTTCAAGGCCTGGCTTTCAACTACGTGAGTCAGTAATCTCGCAAGGACTTTATATCAGTATGACAATACCCAGTCAGGCGGAAGGGCTGGACTATGGCGAAGAAGAAAAAGAGCACGAAAAAGGCATCGGCGGGTGAAGCTTCCGAAGAGGAGATAAAGAAGAAGCTGTACGATTGGGTCGCGGAAGGTTATGACATCGGTCCGTTGACGGAGGTCGTGCAATCCAAGGATGAAGAAGAGATCGCCAAGATGTTCAAGAGATACGAGAAGAACATCAAGAAGATGGAAGAGTTGAAGGAGAGGCTGTCGAAACTTGAGCTCGACAGGTCCAGCGCCAGGCTCAACCAGATGCTGGAATCCTTCAAGAACCCCGAGCTGGTGGACGATGTGGAGAAGTTCCTCGTCGCCATCGAGTCAGGGCCCAAGCTCCAGGAGCTCAGGGCCGAGCTGGCAAGCCTGAACGTGACCGATTTCGAGGAGGAGGCCGCCGCCCTGAAGGAAAGGCTCAAGGACCCTGAGGACGTCGACCAGCTCGAAAAAGAGATCAGGGCCTTCAAGCGCAAGATCAAAGAGAAATTCTTCATGGAAGCCTTCGAGGACGTTGTGCTGCCCACGGAGGAGGAGGAGGAGGGCAGGAGCTTTGTCGCCGAGACCATATTCCTATTGCACAGGGACGGAACGCTGCTGGCGGTGAAGAGCAAGATACCGCCGAAGGAACTCGACAAGCGCCTGCTTTCGAAAATGGTGATGGCAATACGCGAGCAGATGTCAAAGGCCTTTAAAGAGGGAAAGCACATTCACACGCTCAGCTTCAAGGGCCACGAGATCATACTGGAGGCTAGCCAGCACGTTTACGCCGCGGTGGTTGTGGTCGGGGAGGCAAAGCCGATAATGTACAAGATAATCCACAAGGCCCTCAGGATAATGGAAAAGAAGCTGGAGAATCAGTTCAAGGATTGGTCGGGGGACCGGAACTCCCTGGTGAACCTGGATAAATACACGACCGCCATCTTCCAGGCCCTCGACAAGCTTGCCTGAACGTCTCCAAAAACCTTATACAGACTGACTGGATTTCTGTCACAATGAGGTTTGTCCGGATTTCCCAGCCCGAGTTGGACAAGATAAGGAAGTTATACGAGAGCGTCATGTCCCAGGCCAGCCACGGGTTGTTCTACAGGGAGGGGACAGCCCTCGGCAAGATCATAGTTGAAATGGCCAGGGAGGACAGGGAGAACTTCCTGGGAACCGCCTCGAGGCTGATAAAAGGCCGCGGATGGGTGGACGACATAGCATTCCAGAAGGATAGCGTCATAGCCAAGGGGTCGATCGAGACCGTTGATTCGGCCACCGAGCCCACCTGTCACAGGCTGAGGGGCATCATACACGCCGTCGCCGAGGAGGCGTTCGACAAAAAGCTAATATGCATGGAAGTCTTATGTAAAAGTACGGGACACGCCTACTGCGAGTTCAATCTTGGAGAGATGGAGGAAGTGGAATATGTCGGAAGTGAAAGCGCTGATGGATGAGCTCAGCTCCGTTGAAGGTGTTCTCGGGGCGGGTGTCATCAGCAAGGACGGGAAGGCGGTGGAGATGCGCATGCCCGAAATGCTCAGTCACGAGACCATCTCGATAATGGCCGCCACCGTCTACGGGGCGGCCTGCACCCTGCATTCCGAGGCGAAGAAGAACATGCCCAGGCGTATCACCATTAAAACGGAGGATTGCCTCACGCACATCTATGACCTGGGCAGGAGGACGCTGGTCACGGTCATCACCTGCGAGGGCTTTGACACGGACCTGGTCGACCCCATAGTCAGCAACCTGTGCCAGGAATTCGCTTAAAACCGTTTGAAATCCGGATAGAACGTAATCGTAAGAATCTTAATTTTCGTTTCTTATTTCAATAGTGGAACCGGATTCTATTCGGTTTCCTTCTTTCGCACCCATATCTCGTCGTCCTCGACGTAAACCGCATACTCGTCAGCTTTTTCGGGAGCCTCCTCGCCCCTGGACAGATGCAGTATCTTCGGCCTGTTGAGGAACCAGTAATGAAGGCGCCAGACCTTTCCCTTCTTGATGGTCACCTCCTCCTGCTTCGTGTATACCAGGCCGGCCTCCTCCAGTTTGTAGAAGACGTCCCTCTCCTTGGGCTTTAGACGGTTGTCCACGACGGCGTAATCGAAACCGTACAGGCTGATGACCAGGTCGGCCATTTCCTTTATCTCGTCCTCGGAATATCCCTTCTCCCCAAAGGTCTTGCCGAAGGCAATTTCCAGGTCCTCCAACTTGATTACTGCCACACTGCCTCCTCCCACGTTCAATGGATTTCGACAATATAGTTTTATCGTCTTGAGCGCTCGAATATGACCTCGCCGTCGTATTCGATCCTGATTATGCGGTGGTAGGGGATCATGGCCTCGGAGGTTGCGAAAAACGAGCTTTCCAGGCCCTGGATGTCAATACCCGGGACCGCTTTCTCATCGTTGGGAGCTCCCCTGTGAACGTAATGGATGATTGCATTGTCCAGGTCGCGGTCGTTCCTCCATTTCAGCTCGCTGAGGACTTCCTTCGCATTCATGAAAAGACCGTTTCACCGCTTCTTCTTGAAGACGATGTCCTCGTCCTGCTCGTAATCGAGACCGTATTCCAACGCGAGCTCGGCCTTCTGCAGCTCCCGGCCCAGGTAAGCGGCGTGCTCGAACCTGCTGACAAGTTCCTCCCTCGCTATTGTGTGGCACAGCGCTTCGGCATCCGTGCCGCAAACCACCAGGCCCAGCTTACCGGTGCCGACCTTCTTCCCCTTCTTCTCGTCCTTGACCACACCTTCGTAGAACTCGACCACGATCTCGTCCCTCTCCTTGTCTATGAAGACGACGAAGAAGCCTGCCGGGTCCTTCACCATCTTCTGGTCCTTCTCCGCGGGTATGGTCTCAACCTTCATCCCTTATCACGTTCCTTGCCTTCACCATGTTCTCGAGCTTCGCCCTTGCGACTTCCAGGGACACGTGCCTGAGGCCGCAGTCGGGGTCGAGGATGATGCGCTCATGACCAAGAGAGGCCAACCCCTTTTTAACTCTTTCTGAGATGGTCTCGACCGTTTCAACCGTGTTCTCATCGGAGCGGACGCAGCCGAATCCCAACATCTGGCCGAAGTCCGTGTCCGCGACCGTGTCCAACAATGCGGGGTGGGCAGCGAACTCGTGGTCCAGGATGTTGACGTCAAAATCGGCCAGCCTGTCGAAGAAGGGGCTCACGTCTCCGCAGACGTGCAGCGCCCTGGGCTTGTCAATTCCCGAGAATATCCCCGATATCAGGTCCCCGGCATACTCCGGGAACTCCACCGAGAAGTAGGGCTCGTCAACCTGGATGATGTCCACGACCCCGTTCAGGGCCATGGCCTCTTTGTTCATGACCTCGGCGAAGGCGTATGCAAGCTTCTCCCTGCTCCCGTAATGGTCGTCAACGCAGGACATGGCCAGCGTGAAGGGCCCCGTAAGGATGCCCTTGACGAGACCGCCGTTATTGAGCAGGGAACGTACGTATACCTGGTCCCCCAGAATGACGGGTTCCTTGAAACTGATGTCACCTATAACGACCGGCTTCCCTTTCATCCGAATGCCGGCGAGTTTGGTCGTGAAGAGGCGTATCATGTCGTTCCGTGTCTGACCGTCAGCGATAATGTCGATGCCCGCTGCCGTTTGCACATCGACCGCCTTCTTTATACTCTGCAGGAATGGGTCCTCACCCCTCCTGATCTCATTGACCAGCACATCTCCCGGCGGCGATATCTGAAAGCTGCCCACGACGGTCGTGCTGAGAGGTTCGATGCTCACTCCAGCTTCCTCCTTGGGTGGTCCTCCGAGCTCGTGACTCCGAAGTAGTCCTCCGCGCCCTCGGCCACGAACTTGTCCACCATCGCGACCACGGGGAAGACCGAGCCGGCATTCCTTATCGGACCGTACACGCAGAAGTCTCCGCCCATGACGACGGGCAGGGCGTTGGAGCCTGCGTCGCAGGTCAGATACTCGGCCCTGTGCTCCTTGCGGTACCCCTTCATCCACAGCCAGGACTCGACCGTGTTGTGGATGGCGCAGCCCGTGGGCAGCCCCCACTTGTTCTTCATGACCGGGATGGCCCTGAGGGTCTCGGCCGCGTTGTGGTCGAAGGGCGTTGCCCCGGTGTCCAGCAGTATGTTGCCGATGCCGAACTCCTCGGCGTAGGACATCAGGCCCTTCTCCAGGTAACCCGCGCCTGTATCTATCATCTCCACGCGGCCGTCCGCCGAGAAATCACGGGGGTTGTAGCCCAGCAGGACAGCGGTCCCGGGCGGGTGCTCCCCGAGAGCGGCAAGCTCGTCTTCCGTAGCGCCGAGATTGAACGAGTTCAGTATCACACGTCCAGAGAGTCCGGCCTCGGCAGCGTATTTGAGCGCTGCCTGCCTGACCTCCGTTTCGGGAATGTCCAGTGAGATGGGCCTCGGACCGGGGACCTCCTCGAGGACCAGCGATATCCTGGGCTCGATGCGCTCAGTGCTGTCGATGAAGATGTCGACGATTCCCGGGTTGCCGGTGAGCCTGCTCATCTCCTCCTGGGCCCGGATGAAGCGCCTGGCCTCATCCAGGACCTCGGGGATAGGTTCCCTGTACTTCTTGCCGTAGAACACGGTTCCGAACAGGACCGTGGGATGCTCCCCCGGCTGGCCGCCGATGGTGACGTCCCCCATCTTGAGGATGCTCTGCTCCTTCGAGAAGCTGATCATGAACCTGCCTCCAGTGCCAATTCCTCAACCTCCAGGTAAGGGTCTACGACCAGGTCCTTGTGAAGGGCTATCTTTCCCTCGAAGGACTTCATCTGGCTGCCCTTCTCCCTCTCCACGAACTCTATGATGATGGGCTCGCCGAAGGGTTCCCTGGGCCGTGATGCCAGTTCCCCCGCTTTCTCGAGAACCTTGTCAAGGTCGGTTGTGCCTATCATGTCGATTATCTCGACCTGCTCCCTGAACCTGGTTATGGCCTCGGGAGGGAGGTTCTCAATGTAGGGAACCGCGCCCTTGGCCCCGATTATCCTGCCGTTGCCGTCGATGCCGTTGGCATGCAGCGCAATGAGACTGTCCCCAGACCTGTGGCCCCGCACCTCCTCGCCGCAGATGATCAAGTACCGAATGTTGGGATTGGATATCACGTTGGCCATGATCTTCTCGATGCCCAGGTTCTCGGTCTTGTGCTGGCCCCAGATGGCCACCTTCTCCTTGGGAAAGTCGAGCCTGGAGGCCAGAGTGTCTATGGCCACCTGGCTGGTCTCGCTTCCGACCGTGAACTCGCCCCTCCAGGGATACAATGTCATGTGAACGGTTCGTAAGAAACATATGGAATATATAATATTGATTGAAAATCGTTTAGTGTTTGATGGTAATATTGAAATGTATATATTTCCATATTTCAATACTGGTATACAACCAATATCCTGAGCCCCGAGCAGGCCGGGGGGGTGTGGGGCAGAGGCCAGCGCAGGGGCTTTGGGGAAGTGAGCGTAGCGAGTGGGGCACGAAGACGAGAAAATTATTATATAGAGGATAACAATCGAGATATGATAACATGGCCAAGAAGAAGGGAGAAGGTTTCCATTCCGCAGCCGGTTTGATCAGGTACTTCGACGAGGAAGACGAGAAAAGCCTCAAGATCAACCCCTGGCTGGTAGTAGGAATGTGCATAGGCTCGGCAGTGGTTTGCACAGCCGCAGCCTTCATCTGGCCGGTTTGATTTCTTACAATTCCGGTGGGCGCATGGACGTTATCGAGGCAATCAAAACAAGGCGGAGCATCCGCAGCTTTTCAGATAAGCCAGTTCCTAGGGAGCTCATCGAGGAGATTATCGAGACGGGCAGGGCCGCGCCCTCCGCGGGGAACCGCCAGGCAAGGGACTTCTTCGTGATAACCGACACGGGTACAAAACAGAAGATAGTTGAGGCTGCGCTTGGCCAGGACTTCATCGCCCGGGCGCCGTACGTTGTTGTGGTCTGCGCCAACGAGGAGCGCATCGCCAATCCATACAGGGACCGCGGCGTTACTCTTTATTGCATCCAGGATGCGAGCGCGTCGGTGCAGAACATGCTGCTGGCCTTGCATGCGAAGGGACTGGCATGCTGCTGGATAGGGGCCTTTGACGAGAAGGCGGTCTCCGATATCATGTCACTGCCGAGTCACCTCAGACCGGTTGCCATACTGCCGATAGGTTATCCCGACGAAGTTGGCAGGGAGCCGGCCAAGAGGGACGACGACGTCCACTGGCTGTAATGAAATAATTGTTTGTGGATTGTTTCTATTATCAATAACAGCCAGTACTCATGGGTTACCCATCCAGACCGCCAACAGATTATTATCGAAACGCATTTATAGTAAATAGAGGGTAGTGCGAGCGATGGAAGCCACAGCCATCCTGATAACGCTGCTGTTCTCCTTCGGACTGAGTGCGCTGACCATGCCATGGTTCATCGCCAAGATGAGGGCGAGGGGGCAGTACGTCAAGGACCATTACAAGAAGGACAAGCCGCCTATACTGAACAATGCCGGTATCCTGATATTGTTCGTGACCTTCGTTACAATAATAGTCGTACCGCTGATATTCAGGCTGTTCGTGAAGTTCGGTGTCGTGTTCCCGAGGGACATCACGCCCCTTGACACGGGAATATTGATGGTCGTGCTGCTTTTCGCGTTCTACGGCGTGCTCGACGATTACCTGGACGTGGGCCGTTTCTCCAAGATCCTCATCCCCCTGATGTTCGCCTACCCCCTCGTCATCGTTATGACCGGCTGGGACCCCTGGATACCCTTCGGCGGTTACATGGGAGTGAACAACCTGGGCCTGGGCATCCCGGGTGTCGGGACCTTCACAGGCTCCATGTTCCTCAGGTACATCATCGTGCCCGTTTACATCATGGTCGTGGCAAACATGAAGAACATGCACGCCGGCTTCAACGGCCTTCAGTCCGGCACCGCCCTGATATTGCTCTCCTTCCTCCTGCTCAAGAGCGCGCTGGACGATAATCTCACGAACATGTACACGATCGCGGCCATCGCTGGAGCGCAGGCAGTCTTCTTCTGGTACAACAAGTACCCGTCAAGGATACTGGAGGGGAACATCGGCTCGCTCGCCGTGGGCGCGGCAATCGGCGCGGGGTTCGTGGCCCAGCACTATCTGTTTGCCGGTATCATCATGCTTATGCCGCACATCATCAACTTCCTGATGTACCTCTACTGGCGCATCCAGCACAGGAGGTTCCCCGAGGACGAGCGCTACCGGCTGGTGAAGTTCGGCAACATAAGGGAGGACGGCACACTGGAGGTTCCGAACCGGCTCACCCTCAAGTGGGTCCTGCCCTACCACTTCAGGATGACGGAGAGGCAGGTCGTGTACTCGATGTACATGCTGACACTGTTATTCTGTGTACTCGGCCTGTTTATACCTGGTTGACCGCTGTTTGAAGGGCAGCCAGCAACTATTCTACAACCAATTACAGGAGATATTTTATAATCTCTTTTCATTACCGACCCTTGTTCTTGAGGGATAGGCGTGGAAGTCATTCTGGCAGGCTACAACATTGATGCGGAGATCATTGAAAAGGCCAAATCCGGGGAGGTCGTTAAGGACTACCCTCTCACGCCGGAAACGATATCGGTCGCCTACGCCAGGATAAGCCGCGACCCCTCGCCCGTGACCGAGCTAAGGCGCAAGGCCGTGGACGACGTCGAATCCGCAAGGAGGTCGGCCAGGAACATCGTCTTCGAGATGAACCACCAATCCGTCGCGGAGCACGCCGCCTTCAACTTCGACATACTGGACATCTCCAGTTTGTTCGTCGAATCCCTCGAATGGCACCGCCTCTGCTCGTACACGGAGAAGTCGCAGAGGTACCAGGAGCTCGTCGGCGATTATGTTCTTCCCAAGGAGTTCGGGGGTGAGGCAAAACCCATCTTCGAGAGGGCCATGAGGGAGCAGAACGAGCTGTACGGCAAGGCTTTCGGAGCCTTGCTAGAATACTTCAAGGCCAGGAACCCGGACATGCTCGAGAAGAAGTGGCAGCGCCGGATTGTCGAGGGCTACGCCAAGGAGGACGCACGATATGCGGTATCACTGGCCACGAAGGCCCAGCTCGGTTTTACCGCGAACGCCCGCAATCTCGAATATCTCATCAGGTGCCTGAGGGCAAACCCGCTGGCCGAGGCCAGACAACTCGGGGAGCAGTTCTTCGAGAAGGCCGGGGCGGTGGCCCCGTCCCTCATATTGCTCACCGACCCCGTGGAATACGAGAAGGAGTTCGGTCGACCACTGAACGAGGATTTCTTCACGAAGACGCACGCTGATGCGCATCGATTCTCGCTTGAATTGTTTGGAAAAAGTGCGAACTTGAATACATCTGGCGTTCAATTTCCAACCAAAGGCGACGTCAAACTCATTGACTGGAACCAGAATGCAGACAAGAACGTTGTCCGGGCAATACTTCACTCGCACACCCAGAGGTCCATCGAGGAATGCGAGGCCCTGGCTGACAAGCTCATCGAAAGCGGCGATGCCGAAGCCCTGGTGAAGCAGATGCTGAAGCACTCCAATCCCTGGGAGGCGGTGACCCGCGAGTTTGAAGCCGTCGACTTCACCTTCGAGGTCATACTAAGCTCGGCGTGCTACGGGCAGATGAAGCGGCACAGGATGTGCACCCAGCTCGTCCAGGGCTATGACCCGTCATTGGGCTGCACGGTTCCGCCCTCCGTTGATGACATCGGGCTCAAGCCAGAGTTCGATGCGCTATACAAACATACAAACGAGGTCTACGAAGAGCTATCCAAGTACGACCACGTCGCG
>WOR8_10008272_pt1 | contig 13665 bp, 11 predicted proteins | sample DeeMarSeWOR38_10_FD_19890 | JGI IMG/M metagenome (IMG submission 19890) | reverse complement strand
CCGCGAAGCTCCCATACAGCGACGAAAATCGGGCTCTTCCCTGCTTGCCTTTGTAAGTGGCCGTAATCTGTATCGACGGATGGCCATCGATCAGATGGTCCGGATCCATCAGGCTCTTGCTGCAAAGACTGCAGTTCACCGCTACCTGAAAGAACCTCGGATCGTTCTTTACGTCCGGGGCCCGGGATTTGCCCTGCACCTTCTTCAGGATCCCTTTGACCTCAGGCGTTTCCACCCTCGAAAAGTATTGGTCGGCTCCAACCACAATCGGACCGAGCGCGCAGGCGCCGAGACAGTTCACCGTCTCGAGAGTGAATACGCCGTCCACGGTGGTCTCCCCCGGAATTACGTCGAGCTGCCGTTTGAACTCATCCACGAGCGTGGGTGCTCCCCGCACGTGGCAGGCTGTGCCCTGACACACCGAAATCGTGTGACGGCCCCGGGGTTTTAGGCTGAAATATCGGAAAAATGTCGCGATCCCGTAGAGGTCAACCATGGAACGACCGGTCTTTTCCGAAACCAGACGGATCGCCTTCTCGGGCAGATAGCCGACGACCGACTGGATCTCTTCCAAAATTGCAATCAGCCCTCCCGGCTCCGTACCTTGTCTCTTCAGGATCGCATCGATATCGTCCGCTTCGAGCTCCGGATGCGGTTTCTTGGCTTCGGCCTCTTCTTCCGCGGTCACAGGACGCTTTAAACCGAACGGCGGTAAAAGCGTGTCTGGAATCAGCATGGGCAGCGGGGCAACATGGTATTCCTCGCAATACCAAACCACTCCCTTTGAAGTGCGATAGCCACAGTGCTCCCGGGCATTGCAATTGACACAGATTCCATCATTTGTCTGAACTTTCTCTCGGGTCGTAAAATCGGTTGATTCGTCCTTGGTGATTGCTTGGACCTCGAGAGCCCGGTCCGATGACGCTGTCCCGCTATTGTCGAACTCCTCGCAATGAAAAACCTGACCTACCCAGGTCTTTTTGGAAGTGCAGTATTCCATATGGTCGCAGGTGGCGCATATTCCAAGCTGATCCGCTGTATGCTTTGGTTCCATTTCTTTTATGTAACTCCCTCGTGCAAATTGGCGCCCGGAGGCGGCACCATCAGACACGTCCAATGCCGGGATCTGCGGCGAAAAATCGGGCACATCTGTAGCAGTCAATAGTCATGAAAGATTACGTAAGCTAACAGCCAATACGGCCTCCTGGATCCCAATAAGAAGCTTGCATTGTGGAAATGCGGGGACCTTTGAACCTTTATTAATCTAATTTTATGATGCCAAGATATTAGCCTATTCTACAATGGACCGCGAGTAATAAAAGGTCATCGAGCAAGAATTCTCGTTTACAAATCTATCCTGAACGGATCCTGCGTGAGGTGAAAAGCCGAGGAGCATCTGCTGTAGTCAGGGAACTCTACAGGGATCAGTCGACTTGGAACTTGATTATTGAAAACATCGCATCCGGAAATGGGTCGAGGTTGCAGTCGCACTCCGCGCTGGCTCGGATGCAGGAGCAAGCAGCATGCTGCATGACGGGTTGTTCAAAGCACTTGGCAAGAATCCCACGTACGTGCTCAGCCATGCAGAACGACTATCTGATAGCTGAATTATCTAGTGGTTGCACCGGTCCACTTCCTCACTATGAGCAGGTTGTGTCGGAGCAAAAAGAGGATTGACATCAGTCGAGAGGGTTTCGGCTAAAGAATTGAAGGTGCAGAAGTCGGAGTTTTTGCGGCATCTAGAACAGGGGAAGACTCACCTATTGCGTTTTTTTGGTCGGAATCAAGTAATAACATCGTAAAAAGGTACCCTAACGATTAAAACCTTCTGAACGCTGCATCAAGCGCGGACCTGGAGACGGACACAGGATGGGTAGTTCGGTGATCTTCTCATGGAATTACATAGTTTCACCGGTTTCCAGGGGATTCGTATCTCTCCCTCGGCTCTGGGAAAGGGAAGGGGGCACTTTGTCTCCCTCCGGCTGAACACAACCTTACAACCGTTCAACTCCACAGTTCAGAGAAGCCTTTCCGTGGCTTATCCCTTGCCTTCGGAACATATAATACGGCCCTGTATAGGGACATGAGTGCTCGAGTGCAAGGGAAATTTTCTCGTGGGCCAGGAGATATATTCCGTGAAGCAGTCTCGATTCTCCTCTGGGAGTTTCCGGACACCCTCCGGTCCAGGCATTTCCCGAAGCGGACCATTGCGCCGAAAACGGAATCGTGCCGATTGGCCGCTTCCACATGAAGTTGCATGCCTGTCGTATCAGGTAATCATATAGTAACGGATTTCAACCCCGTCAGGATGCCGTATGCCCTTGCACACGAAAAGCCTTCGACCCATCCAGGCGTATTTTTCTGACGCGGTTTCCAACCGCGGCGTTGTGCGAAAATAATATTCCGAAGGATCGACGATTTCTCCGGCATTGATGCGCTGAATCACCGCCGGAGATGCCTCCCGGATACCGGGCGCCTCGATGTAAATCAAAGCGCCGTCATCCGCCTTTATGCAGTAGCGGGCATGGATCTCACTGACACCGTCCTCGCGGACTATTTGCCAGTCGGCCCCGCCGGGCAGGACTGTGCCGCTCAGCTTCGGACCTTTTACCGTTCCGCCCGTGATTCCGATAATGCGACGTTCACCGATTCCGGTGTGGCCCAGGACCAGTGGCTTCTCAAGTGTTGCGACCACTTCAAAAACAAACTCCAGGCCAGGATCATTCGATTCTGCGGCTCCTCCCCTGGTGGATGCAAGGACTGCGACACCGGTTGCAAGACTGGCTGAAATCGCCTTCCGCCGAGTCATACTCATAATATTCCCCTTCCCGTTATCCGATGATATTTTCGTTGTCTATAAGCGTATCCATAAAGATGGCGGGATAAAATCATTCATGGATTCGTTCCCTCGCCATACACACTTTCCATATACAAACGATAGTATTCCAAAATAGCAAATCCTCATCAGAATTTCCGGCTGAAGGACTATTTTGAACAGTATCCGGAATCAGGCACGTACAGCCATAAATTGCAGCTTTAAATTTGGGCTCGGCTATAGTTTCGAAAAAGAATTCGATCACACTGGTTTGAATAAATCCTGAGACGATGAATGGGAGATTGCGGATGAATCGATTTAGTCGGTATTCAATGATCCTGAGTGTATCTGGGCCAGAACAGCATTTTCAATATTGATAAATACAACCAACTGTTAGTAAATAACATCAGTATTCAGGGCTAAAATCATCGACTCAAAACAATTGAGGGGGAACGCAAAATGTCCAGGAATCAACTTACAATCAATAGCAGTGCCAGGATCATCTACTCATTTGCCGTTAGCACGGCAATCCTGATTATTTCTTTAACGGAGCCGTTAATTGCTCAGCAGGTCACCATGGAAACTCTGCTCGACCGCATCCAGATTGAGGATCTTCTGACGCGCTATTATTACGATCTCTCGCGGAGCAATGCACACGAACTATCCGAGTACTTCACTCAAGACGCCTTGCTTGACGTAGATGGCACGATTGCGAAGGGCCGCGCAGAAATTGCCAAGCTGTACCAGAGCCCGGCACCAGACTCAAAGGAACCGGCACCAGCACCGGCTCGTCGTATGCACATGCTGCTTAGCAACCCTATCATCAAAATCAACGGCAATATGGCCACGGCGCATTTGATTTGGACCGGTGTAATGAACGAGGGGATCGGCAAACTACCCCAGGTCGTCGAGCAGGGTCGTGAAGATACCGAGCTGGTCAAACAAAATGGTAAGTGGCTCATCAAGCGGCGCTATATCACCGCCGACGGCCGTATGCCGAACCGCTTTGACAAAAACTACAAACCTCGCGAGAATCCATTGGAACAATAAAAGCAATCTCATTTTTTACCATGATGAACAACGCCGTTGGTTCAGAAGGAAAGATGTGAGTAGTAGTTACAGCGATAATGAGCATTGAGTTCCGTGGCATACAACTGCCTAGCCCCGGAGGCGTACTTGATAGTACGTCGAGGAGTTTGAGGGAGCGCAACGCAGTAGACATGGTCCTCTGTGACGCCGCAGTAGAAACCTTGTGAGAAATGCGGGCTAGAACGGGACTTTGTGGGAGTTTGCTTTCTAATGTAATAATGCGGCAAAAGGGAAGATTTTAATTCAGCTACACAGGACTGTTGCCGATCCATGGGGGTTCGGAAACTGGCCTGTAAAACATGAATTATTTTGTTCAATTATCACTGATATCATAGGCATAGAGTTTGTCTGAATGGCGCATATACAGGCGTCCGCCGCATACAACAGGATGAGCCCAATAGAGCCCCTTTCCGCCGTCGGGAACCTGAAAAGAACCGGCCAGGTCATATTTTTCCGGCGTCGCTTTGACCAGTGACATCATCCCACTTTCCTCAATGCAGTAGAGATGACCGTCCGCATAGGTCAGCGCGCCTTTGCCTGGAGTCTGCCATTTCTGAGCGCCGGTTTCCAGATCCAGACAGAACCAGCCCTGTGACTCTGAGCCTGCCCCGTAGAGAAATCCATCGATAAGTACAACTCCTCCATGATGGTTGTCCAGGAGTTTACTTGTCCATAAAGGTTTAACGGCAAACGTCCCGTCGGCCTGCTTTTGGGGTTGAAGCAAAGTACAGCCAAAACCATATCCGGTAGAAGCAAAGACCCGGCTGTCGCTGACGATGACATCGGCGATATTGTTTTCCCGTTTATTGGCAAACGGGAATTCCCAAAGCAGACGTCCATCATTGAGGTCAAAGCTGAGAATGCGTGATGCGCTTAATGTGATGAGCTGCTGGTGACCGTCGATGTTTGCGAGGATGGGTGAGCAATTTCCAACAGCATCTTTGATTCCTGTTGTGGCCCACAGTGTGCGACCCGTCCCCTTGTCGAGTGCTGCGATATAGCCTTTTTCTCCTGCCGGAGTACAGATAAGAGTTTCTCCGACAATGAGAACAGATTCACTGTATCCGTATTCAGGCCGCTCTGCTTTAAATGTCTCCATGATATCGATGTGCCAGTCTTCCTTCCCGGTTTGAACATCGAATGCTGTCAGCCGTCCCAGCTCGGAGAGGTGGTAGACAGTGTCTCCATCCACCGTCGGGGTAGCCCTTGATCCTGCGTAGGGGACTGCCCATGTTTGAAACTCGGCGGCTTCCCAGGACTGCCCGTTCAGTTTCTGCCAAAGTTTCTTGCCGGATAAGTCCAGAGCCATAACATATGTCTGTTTATCGATCATTCCGGCGGTAAATATACGACCATCCGCTATCGAAACCGTACTGTAACCATGCCCGAGACCGGAAATGGACCATAGCATTTTCGGGCCATCCTCCGGCCAGGTCTGCAGCAGTCCTGTCTCGGTAGACAGGTTATCTCGATTCGGCCCATGATAATTCGGCCAGCTGTTGTTCTCAGCAGAAAAAGGCACAACAGATACAATCGGAATAAGAAGCAGTAATAATTTTAATTTGTGCATGGTTCCTCCGTGTTGCTTATAGAGACCTTTAGGTTGATTGTTTTTAAGGATGGTGGCTGTTTTTGTAAAGCTTTCTCCTATCAGACCCGTCTCTGCTTCTGATAATTCTGTCTTATGTTGAATAATCACTTTCTATAAGCTGATAATTTCTCGATTTTACTACAGGTGGAAACAAAGAAACTTGGAATTTTACACACCCTCCCCTTTCCGCCTTTTTTACAACTACTTGATTAGGATACGTCTTAATATTTTAAAGAGATGCTCCTGTACTGCAGATTTCGGATTCATTGAAGAATTCAGGTCTGACCGCGGGCTCCAGCCAGTTAGGAAATTTTTGGACTTGCAAGACCATGTTTCCAAACACACTGTCTATTTCCGTGAAATTAGTGTTCGCCCACTGAATGACCGGGACTGAGTCAAAATTTGCCCCCAAAGTGTCCAGCGTTTTAAGAAGCAGTGATTTCTAATGCCTGACAACGTACACTTCCATCTGGAGTTGGCATATTCAACCCATGTATCTTCCAACTTGACAACAGACGCTTCAGATTTGAAACTACTTCTATAATTTGTCAATCCAACAAACAGTTTTAAGTTTCAGGGAGAATCCAATGAACCGTAGAACCTTTCTAAGGACAGTGCCTGCCTTTGCTGCGCTAACCGCCACACCGTCTGTCCTCAATCAGGACAAGATCTTAGCTGTTGCTCAAACCAAGGATCTGCAACCAATCACGCTGCCCAAACCTCAGACCGACGGCGGAAAGTCCGTCCTGGCCGCTTTACAGGAGCGCAGAACCAATCGTAACATTCGCGCGGACAAGCTACCGCCACAGATGTTGTCGAATCTTCTCTGGGCTGCCTTCGGAGTCAACCGCGAAAAAGGAAACTTCGGAAAGCCGGGCAGAACTGCCCCTTCTGCAAGTAATTCGCAGGAGATTGATCTGTATGTCGCCCTGCCTGAAGGTGTCTATCTCTATGAGGCTGTTCCCCACTTGTTGAGGCCGGTAGTTGCCGGTGACTTCCGTGCCCGATCCGGCAGAGGCGCTGCGGCAACAGCCCCGGTGAACATCTTCTATGTTGTCGATCTATCCCGCTATGTCCTAGAAGGCAACCCGGATCGAAGAATCAACGATCCGGAGGTCCAGAAAACCTATTATTACTGTGCCGTGGGTCTGATCGCCCAGAACGTCTACCTATTCGCCGCCTCACAAGGATTGGCCGCCTGGTTGCACAACTGCGATAAAATGAACACCGCTAAGGAATTCACACTACGTCCCGATCAGCTTGTACTCTTTGCCCAGACTGTAGGTTACCCGGCTTAATGTGCGAGGAAGTAAATGTTGAAGCATCCTAGACTGAGTAACCATCTTTAAAATTCTAATGGAAGGTTAGGTCCTTTCCAGGCAAATGAAAAAGTTCAATATTGATGGGAACTTATAAATTCAGCTAAATTCACAGTTTCGCAAAATTCTGAGGTTCAAACCAGGGGATCTATGCCAACCTGCGCCTTAGCAGAGCAGTCTATATAGTCAGATTGGGATTCAGGGTTTATGTGCTGCATGCTTTTCAGAAAAAATCGAAGAGCGGCATAGCTGCACCAAAGTCAGAAATAACGTTAATTAAAGATCGTTTGAAACGAGCTGTTGAATTACATAAAGAACAGGAAAATTAATATGTCTAAGCGCGACTACATTGAGAGCAGTGGAAACGTCTTCGCAGACCTTGGAACACCTCGAGCAGAAGAGGCCTTAGCCAAAGCCGAACTTGCACAGAAGATCATTGACATTATCCGTGCACGGCGTCTTACCCAAGTCCAGGCTGCGGAATTGTTGAATGTAGATCAACCTAAGATCTCAGCTCTTACCCGCGGGCGTCTTTCCGGCTATTCCATCGACCGTCTACTGCGCTTTCTTATGCTTTTAGGAAACGACATTGAAATAAAGGTCAAGTCTCGTCCCCGTTCTCGCTCAAGGGCGCGCCTGCAGGTGGCTTAGCATTCAGCTGGATTTCTCGGAAACACCGATTTCTAATTCCTGCACTAGCCTTCCATTAGAACTTTTCTGAACTGAATCAGTGCATCAGAAAGTTGCAGCAACGAGTAACCTAATCCTACCATGGTATTCACGAAGCCTGTCTGTTCTTTCCGCGAAATCTATTAAATCTCTATTATTTCACTTAATTACGACGTACAGTATGCTTTTTGGACAATAATCTTTCAATCGGAAGCACCGGAACGGGGCGGTGCTTTGAAAAAACCTTTTGGGAGATCCAGACAATTCTCAAACCTTCAAAGCGCCACATTATCGAAGAGCGCATGAAAGGTGGGTAGAGACGTAATATTCCGAATAGAGGGAGAATGGGATATCTGAGACAGCAGGGTTTGTCTGTCCAATCCCTCCGTTGTGGCTGCCAATGCAGTGAAGAGAAATATGGTTCATCCCAATAAGGTGATTGAAAGCGGGACAAAATCGGGTTAGAAAAGAGTGGGCAAAGATATAAAGTTGTATGTAATGGCGAACGGAACAGCGCCTGATATGCCGCGGGAATCGCTTGTCAGCTCAGGGCAACCCCTCAATCCAAAGGATGTAGTGCCAATACCGATAATGACATTTTTAGTCGAGCATCCTGATGGTCTCGTACTGTATGATACCGGCTGGAGCAAGCTCGAGAGGTCTCCAAGGCCTTGGTCGATTTCAGATGATGAGATGGTATTAAGCCGCCTTGTTAAAATAGGCATCCATCCAAAGGATATTCGTTTCGTCATCTGTTCGCATCTCCATGTTGATCATGCTGGGGGGCTGGAAAATTTCACCGACTCAGAAATTATTGTCAGCGATGTCGAACTCACAAGTGTTGCCAAGCTTCACTTCCTCAATCAGCTGACGCATCCTTATATAAAAGCAGATGTTGATGCTTGGATGCGAGCTGGTCTGCAATGGAGATTGGTGGAAAACGAAGGGAATATTGTAGATTTCCTCGACGGCATTCATTTACTGAGTTTCGGTTCCGGTCACTCCTTTGGTATGCTTGGATTACTTCTTGAACTGCCGAAAACCGGAAATGTGATACTGACGTCTGATGCCATCTACTGCAGGGAGAACTTGGGACCTCCCATGAGGTTGCCGGGTGTGATCAGAGACCCGGAAGGATACCAAAAAACGGTAGATCGTATCCTTCAGATTGCCGAAGAATATAGCGCCGAACTGTGGTTTGGGCATGACATGGCGCAATTTAACGAGCTTGTAAAATCTGATCAGGGGTATTACGAATAACCGCTAATAACTAAGGTGTAAGAAGGCATGACCAACTTCCAACATGTTTTATCACCGTTTAAATTTGGGAATGTTGAGATCAAGAACCGGATTGAGTTTGGTCCCGCCACTCATATGCTGGCCAGCCATGATGGTTACGTCACCAGAGAAATGGTCGCCTATTACCAAAACATGGCTCGCGGGGGTGCGGGGATCATTACTATAGGTGAATCCCCTATCGATCTTGAATACGCGCAAGCCCATCAGTTCCAGTTGAACCTTGGCGATGACAAGATCATAAACGGATTGAGTGTTCTGGCCGAAGCGATCCATCGGTACAGCGCCAAAGCCTCCATTGAAATCGCCCATTCCGGCAGATTTACTCTCAACAGCAGGGAGACCATCGGTCCTTCTCCCATACCCAGCGACCTGGAAGAGACACTGGCCAAGCGACAAAGAAGGCCCCCTTTCCGGGTTATCGAGATGGATCAAGAGATGATTGATGCTGTTATTAACGGTTTTGCCGAGGCGGCGTATAGATGTTTGCGGGCGGGATTCGAAATGGTCTTGATCCATGGAGGACATGGACACCTTATCTCCCAGTTTCTTTCTCCCTATTCCAATAAGAGGATGGATCAGTACGGCGGTAGTCTGGAGAACAGGGCTAAATTTGCCATTGAGGTCTTGACTGCAATTAGAAACAAGGTAGGAAACAAACTCGCTCTCGAATACCGTATCAGCGCTAATGAATTAGTGGCGGGGGGAATGAAGGAGGAAGATACCATAGAATTTGTTAAGATGATTGAGGATAAAATCGATCTTCTCCATGTATCGGTAGGGCTTCTGACTGATAACTGGACTCTTCCCCATATGATCCAGCCCACATATTTGCCTCACGAATACAACGTGCATCGTGCCGAGAAGCTGAAAAAAGCCCTTAATGTTCCCATTACCACGGTGGGATCCATCAGCAGCATGGAAGCGGCTGACAGGATTATTGCCGAAGGCAAAGCGGACATAGTGGCGATGGTACGCGCGATTATGGCAGATCCTGAAATTGTTAATAAAGCGAGGCAGGGCCGGACGAATGCCAGGCCCTGTCTTCGCTGCTTCAATTGCAACAAACTCACCCGGAACTTTTATCCTATCCGCTGCGCGGTAAATCCGGTGTTGGGCAGAGAGAGCCATTACGCGAATATTCAGCCGGCCAAAGAGAAAAAAAAGGTAGTGGTCGTAGGCGGTGGACCGGCCGGAATGCAGGCTGCTTTAACCGCGTCCTTGAGAGGACACGAAGTCATTTTATACGAGAAGACGGACAGGCTGGGGGGAAACCTGATTCTGGCCGGGGCTCTGGATATTAAGGATGACATGAAACGATATACAGAGTGGCTTATCCATCAGACTGAAGAGGATTCCGGAATTACAGTCAATCTCAATACAGAGGCTACTGCCGAGAAGGTGACCTCAGAAAAAGCCGACGCAGTAATCGTGGCGGTGGGGGCCGAGCCGGTAACGGCCAATTTCCCCGGTGCCACATCAAAATACGTATGTTGGGTAGGGGATGTGAATATAGGAAAAGCAAAGGTAGGAAAAAATGTGGTGATAATCGGGGGCGGTTTCACCGGCTGTGAGACTGCTCTCCAACTGGCCAAATATGGTAAGAAAGTAACCGTTGTTGATAGGTTGGACTATTTGACCTTGCAGGCCGATTGGCCTCGTGGATTAGCCGAACAGTTGGATGAATACGGCGTTTGTTTCCTGACGGAGATGGAGGTAGAAGAAATTGCCGACAAGGGAGTTATCGCCATGGACAACAATCGGAAACGCACTACAATTGCGGCCGATACCGTGATTATTTCTTTGGGCTTGAAGCCGCGTACCGCAACAGTGGATCAATTCAGGAATTTGGCCTCTGACGTATTTATTATTGGCGATTGCTATAAGGCAAGAACTGTCAAGGAGGCTGTGCACGACGGTTTTAACGTGGCGGTGGAGATTTAAAATTCCATCCCTAAAGTAAAATTGGACTGCATATCAACTTCCAATGAATAATTTTATTATCCAACCTATCCGTTTGGGCACTATCAGGCGCAAAAAGGAAAATATGTCCTACCAATGTGGAGTCAAGGATGTGATGGATTTTCCTTTGATCTCCTATTATTTAGAAGGGGCAAGTCATAAAATTGTTGTTGATACCGGGGGACCCTCTCCTGACGGAGTGAAATGGCAACCCTATTTTAGAACTGAAAACGAATCCCCAGACAAAGCTTTGCATATTATCGGAATCGCACCCGAAGAGATTGATATAGTTATACTGACTCATCTTCATTGGGATCATTCTTCCAACAACCACTTATTTTCCGGGGCGCGTTTTATCGTTCAGAAAAAGGAATATGACTATCTACTGGCACCGGAACCCGAAGTTAAAGCCGGATATGACCTGGACTTGTTGCTTGGAACCGAATACGAATTCGTTGATGGAGACTGCAGTATTGTACCCGGTGTTTCCGTCGTCCTGGCGCCGGGGCATTCCACGGGCATGCAGTGTGTCGTGGTGGAAACCGAAGGAGGAAAATATATTTTAGGGGGAGATTTAATTACTTTATTCGAAAATTGGGAAGCCGAACCGCATATTCCGAACGGGATCTATTATGATCTGGACCTTATCCTGGAAAGCCTTGAAAAAATTAACCGAATTCCAGGTACGGTGCTTCCCGGACATGATCAGGAAGTTTTTAACCGTAGTCTTATGTATCCTCCAAATTAGAGAAAGGGCATGTGAAATCGCTGACCAGAACTCAATTACCAGGAAGGAAATTTCATGTTACTTACCGATAAAGTGGCAGTAATCACCGGCGGCGCGTCTGGAATGGGGAGAGCCATGGCCGAAAGGTTTGCTGAAGAGGGATGCTCGATAGCTATTTCCGACATTTCAGAGTCCTTGGGGCATAAAACCGCAACTGAAGTGTCCGGAGCCGGAGGAGAGGCCATTTTCGTGAAGTGTGATGTCACCAACAACAGTCAGGTGCAGGATATGGTGAACGCCATAATCGGTAAATTCGGCAAAATCGACATCCTGGTCAATAACGCCGGAGCGCTGGGAACCTTGTGGTCTCTGGAGGAGGTAACCGAAGAGGATTGGGATAGGATTTTGGATCTGAACCTGAAAAGCGTGTTCCTGTGCTGCAAGGCGGTTGTTCCATACATGAAGGAAAATAATTACGGAAGGATTATCAATATTTCCTCAATGGGCGCTGTTTCTCCGCCCAGGCCGGTGGTCCACTACCATGCGGCTAAAGCGGGGGTTATTTCTTTGACGCAGAATATGGCTCTGGAATTAGTCGGTTTCAATATCCGTGTAAATGCCATCGTGCCCGGTCCGATACAGACACAGTATTATGAGCCGCGTTTAAAGAACATGACCGACGCACAACGGGAAGCCTATTTCCTTACCAAAGGTAAAACAACGCCGATGCAGAGGATGGGTCGGCCGGAGGAAATAGCGGCCGTGGCTCTATTCCTGGCGACTGAATCATCCTCTTATATCACGGGTGAAACGATCAACGTCGCCGGCGGATTGCCTTTGATGTCTGTCGGGATTTAGATTCCATACGGAAAGCTGATGACTAAAGCGGCAACCAGCGGGCCTATCAGGCAATATCCACCGGAAATATCCCTGTGTGTTGGATGCAGTGCTTGCGAAATTGTGTGCGGCCTGGTTCATGAGGGCAAGGTGGGACCTTCTCTCAGACGAATATTTCTGGAGCGGGATACAATTTTGCTGGAACATCAGGTATACACCTGCCAGCACTGTTCGGATCACCCGTGCTATGATGCCTGCCCAAAACAGGAAGAGGCGATGTGTCTGGATGAGGATAGGGGCATTATATACATTGATGCTGAAAGCTGCGATGGTTGCCGACTCTGCATAGAGGCGTGTCCTTTTGAACCCAAACGGATAAATTTCGATATATCCAGAAACAAGGCAGTTAAATGTGATTTGTGCCGCACCAGGAAAAAGGGTCCGGCCTGCGTGGAGTACTGTCAGGTACGCTGCATAGGAGTCAGCGATCCGCCTGTTATTTCCTCTTAAGGGAACAAGGAAAACGACTGAGAATCCCAATGAATGAACTCTATGGATATACCGGCAAAATAGTCAGGATCGACCTCGCGACGGGTGTAGTCTCTCTATTATCCACCTTTGATTATGTCCCTAAATACATAGGGGGCCGTGGTATCTGCCATAAAATCTTCTGGGATGAAGTTGGGCCGGGCGTCAAGGCTTTTGATCCGGAAAACAAACTGATTGTCATGACCGGTCCGTCCACAGGTACCGGGATTCCTTCCGGCGGCAGAACGGTGATCGCGGGGATCGCCCCGCAGAGTTTTCCCGAGCAATACAGCTGGAGCGGTATTGGAGGCTGGTTTGGGGCCGAAATCAAATTTGCCGGCTACGATGGAATGATTTTGGAAGGCAGGGCTGCACAGCCCAGCTATATCTGGATCGAAGATGAAAAAATCCAAATTCTTTCCGCGAAAGATATTTGGGGAATGTATGTCTACGATGCTCAGCTCAAGCTTGAAGAAATGCATGGCAGGGATGTAAAGAGCCTGGTCATTGGTCCTGCCGGCGAAAATCTGGTGCGCGGTGCCATTATCGCCACCGCGAATGAGAATGCAGCCGGCAAGGGCGGTTACGGCGCGGTATTCGGCGCGAAGAACCTGAAAGCCGTGACTGTCAGAGGAACCGGGTGCGTTACACCGGCCGATGTGGATGGGATCCTAAAGCTCCGGCACGTAATGGGCCGCCCGTTATACCAACCCAACCCGGTCAAGAATCTGAATACTTTCAAACCCAGGCCCCATATCAGTGTTGGGGTGGAAGGCGGCTTGAAGCAGGCGCAAGTATGTTGCAGTCATGGCTGCAACCAACACTGCAATCT
>WOR8_10004416_pt1 | contig 13666 bp, 9 predicted proteins | sample DeeMarSeWOR38_10_FD_19890 | JGI IMG/M metagenome (IMG submission 19890) | reverse complement strand
CCTTGCCTGCTTATCAAGTAGGTCTTTGGTCCTTGCCTACTTATAAAGTAGGTCCGCGAAATCCGTGTAATTTATGCCCAAGGTATCTGCGATTAATAAACGACTTACGACTACGAAAGATTACGTACGAAATTATAAACCTTTTTATGCAAAACAAAGCCAATTTCCGAAAAGTCAAGTTGAACGTAAATAACGTATTAACAAAGGATTATGAAAAAAGGACACTTGGTCAATTAGGAAAAACAAACCCAATTCAAACCCAATACAAACCCAATTCAAAGCCAATCAAACCCAATTTTACCCCAAAAAATGCCAAAACAAAGCCAATTTATCAAGTTTTGGGTCAAACCATCCACCGTTCGGCTGAAATATCAGCCGGGGTGATTTCCGGGGATACGGTCAAGCCACTCTTGCAAAGGCAAGATTTGTCCGTTAAATGGAGCAATGTCCGGGCCGGCTTGAAATCAGAAAATTATTGCTGCATAGCCGACACTGTCGGTGCTCGTGGTACCCATTTTTTGGAGCATGACTTCATTACTGTTTGTGTGAGCAAGCAGCACTCCCTCCGTCCTGCCGAGTTTCTTTGCGACTGCTACTGTTGCCGCCGCTGCACCGGCTCCACAGGCATTGTAATTCTGGGCGGCACTTTCGAGCATTCTTTTTGGTTCAAGCTCCAATGCCAAATCAATAAATTCCTTGTCGTTGACATCGCTTGCCCACTGTATAGCCTTTGCGCCGGTTCCCATTGGAGTAAAACCATATCGCGGACCGTAATGTGTCAAATCGGTCGAACCAATGCAGACGACTTTCTTGCTCTCGTTCTCGCCGATAATCTTCCCAATACCAGCACCCAATTCCACCGCCTGCTTGGTCGGAGGGACCAAGATGGGCAATATCTTCGCACCATCAAAAAGATGCTGTATAAATGGGACCTGGACTTCGATACTGTGCTCGGTTCTGTGGGATGTAGAGTCCCTAACGGCTTCGGTACTTTCCAATACGGCATCGGCCAACTTTCCATCAATTTCGACCTCACCGAGGGGCGTTATCCAGCAACCGGCATCATACACAGCCGGCGACCGGCCATAATATCCGTGAGCGGCCCCAAATATTACGAATGTATGAACCTTTTCGTGCTGCTGTTTTATAGCAGAGAAGACCATAGCAGCCAGACTACCGCTGAATACCCAGCCAGCGTGCGGGACAATGCCAGCTACTATTGTTTCGGGCAATGTTACGCTGATTTTTCTTGCCTGGATGCATTCTGTGATTTCATTAACACATGCATCACGCCGGGCGGGGTAAAACTGACCAGCAACAATGGGTTTTCTTGTTTGCATTTTCAGAACCAGTTCGATATTATTACGGCGTAACTCAAGGCCTTTGAATATTTTAACCTGTTCGGGGAAAAAAACAAATGACATCTGAAAAAAAGAGTTCCGTAGCAGTAATAATGGGCTCCGATAGCGATATGGCTGTGATGCAAAACTGCATCGAAATGCTTTCCACATTTGGTATTGAGCCAGTCGTGCGAATAATTTCAGCCCACCGAACACCTCAGATAGCAGCAGAATTCGCGGATAATGCAGCCAAAAACGGGATAAAGGTGATAATTGCCGCCGCGGGCATGGCCGCCCATCTTGCAGGTTCTCTGGCAGGGCGAACGAGACTTCCGGTCATCGGGGTACCTTTAGTCGCAACGGGAGGATTGGGGGGGATTGATGCGCTACTAAGCACGGTACAAATGCCACCCGGCGTGCCGGTGGCAGGTATGGCCATCGGAAAGGCAGGAGCCAAAAATGCAGCCATCTTCGCCGTGCAAATCCTCGCATTGTCAGACGAAACTTTAGCCAAAAAACTGGAAAACTTCAAGAAATCACAGGAAAAAAAGGTTGTAGAAAAGGATTCAGCTTTGCAGTAAAGCTACCTATATAGCCGAGTATTGAACAGGTTTACCAAACCAGCGCCGAGTATTAAGAAAATCACGGTGGTGGGTTCGGGGGTCGTTACAACAAGCTCGAAGCTATCTAAGACGCCGGTGTCCCAATCCCACGCATCGTAAATCTGCAGCCGCCAAATACTATAAATATCCTGGCCATCAAAATCAGAAAGCCTGTAAGGCTCAAGAGGTCTGAAGGAGCCGGTAAAAGGCGGCAGGGCTTCTTTTATCGAAAGTTGGGCTTCATCATCGAATACGGTTTGCGTGTAATCTGCACCCTCAAAAAACTCATTAAAAGTATACATATTCAAACAAATTCTGGTACCGGCAGGGCTTTGCAGGAAAATCTGCAAATCGAATACATTCGCGTGTGTAACACTGATTCTAACATCAAGGTCGGATACAGTGAAATGGTCGGTGATTTCTATGACTGCATCTTCCATCCAACCTTTGCTTTTGTGTGGATCGCTGCCATCCGGTTTTGGAATCGGCAGGTCGAAATCGCCGCCGTAAGTATAAACGAGGCCTGCAAAAACGGGGAAAGAGAATCCCTCCATAATAACAAGAAATGTTACAGTCCATTGCACTGCGCTGCGAGCTTCCATTCTCGACCAGCCGTTTAACTTTATCTATAAGTCGGCCATTGGCCCTGCGAAGCAAACAGATGTCGTCCAGTGTTTTCTCTTATTCGATTCTTATTATAACCTCGCCAATAGCAAATGGTGAATAAAAATAAATTTTTTACAGGATTACTTAATTCGCTTTCTTGCTCGTGGAGTCCCGTTTTTAGATGCTTTACCAGACGGGGCGCTTGAAATGGCATTATTTTACCTCAATGACGGAGTTAAATTCACCGAAAGGATTCAATTCCGTTAGTTCGTTGTATGGATCCTGCTGCCACTGGCCATCCACAACCAACCTATAGTTATGTTTGCCAGCCGGCAAATTCAACTTCGTTTTCCATACGCCGCCTTCACCCACCTTCTGCATGGGCGTCTCCTCCGGCTGCCAATTATTGAAATCCCCCGCTATCTGGACGCTCTCGGCGCGGGGATACAACGTGACGAACACTACAGCATCATTCATCTGATTGACGCCATAATAATCAGAAAGCTTTGTATCGGTATCTTCCGGCTCAGGTCTTCCGGTCATGGGAGCCTGTACAGTTTTGACGGCCGGCTTAGCCACCTGCAACAACTCATCAGCAGTCGCACTCATGGATTCGAGCTGGTCATTCAAGGATGCTACGATTTGGCGGTGTTGTTGTCTGGCCTCAGAGTCAATAACTTCCTGTGCGAGAAATCGAAAATCCCTCTGTCCCCTGCTGGCAGAATCGTATTCACTGATGGGTTGGCCGAAACTGGCAGCTTCCTTTATCTTAGTATTGAAATTAACGATAGTTCTGTACATCTTGTCGGCAAAGTGCTTTCTCAATTCGGCCAAAACTTCCCTTGCCATCTTCGTTCTTATATCATACATACTGGCCAAAACCCTAACATCCACCTGCTGGCTGCATCTTTCGCAGAGAATATTCAAGGTTTCGAGCTGTTTGCTGAGCCCATGCAGCGCAAAGTAACCGGTCTCGACAGGTACAATAACATCGGTAGCAGCCCTGAGAGCATTGAATGTCAACAGGCTCACGGCCGGTGGACAATCAATAATTGCGTAGTCGTACTCCCCCTTCATTTCGAGCAGGACATTTTTCAGGCAATTTTCACTTTCAGTAATTCCAGTCATTTGCTGCTCGAATGCAGACAGATCTATGCTTGCCGGTGCCAGTTCCAATCTGTCGCTAATCTGCCACATGATCTCTGTCAGTTTTATAGGTTCATTCCTGCTTTTGCTTATTAACACATCATAGATGCTTTGTTCAATCTGCTCCTCGGGCACGGCAAGACCAACTGCGCAATGTGACTGCGGATCCATATCAACCAGCAAGGTCTTCTGGCCTACTTCAGCAAGCGCGCTCGCCAAATTTATTGATACCGTTGTCTTGCCACAACCACCTTTCTGATTCACAACCGCGATAGTTCTCATATCATTCCTCTTTCGGCCATTGCATAAAAATTGCCATTTTACCTATATTGCAAAATGGGATTTCAACGTAAAAGTGCCCATTTCAGTACTAAAAACAGTTTACTGCTTATCTATTTTATTCGGCAAAGAAATGAGAAAAACTTTACGTTTTTATGGGACGAGCCGATAAAAACCTACCTGAATTAACAGCACGGAGATGGCACATTTTCCACTTAACTGAGCTAAAAAGGTATAAAAAGTGGTGCAGAACGAATGTTTTTGACACTGTTTTGTACACTTTTGCTGTCAAATCCGTTTTTTCATGCAACGTTATAAACAATCTCCACAAAGGCAAAGAATTTCGCTTTGTTTTCAACTATACCCTAAAGGGCCAATATTGAAAGGCATGATGGCTGCTATCGAGCAACAACATAAACTCGATACTCTCGCAAAACCGCATCCCCAACACTGGGATTGGTTTTGACGTCCCAACGAACAAAAAGATTGTGCCGCCCAGTCGACGCTAACCAAGCGGCACTTTTGCTCAACAGAAACGCTTAAACCTACTATCCTTTAACCTTGACTTTGATAGCTTTGGCCTTTTCAGCTTTTGGCAGGGTTATTGTCAGGACTCCGTCTTTGCACGTTGCCTCTACTTTATCGGACGCGATATCACTTCCCAGATTCAGGTCGCGCCTGAAACTGCCAAAGGACCGCTCGACATGGTAGTAACCTTTCTCCATTTTCTCCCCTTCCTGCTTCTTTTCTCCACTGATAGTCAGGGTATTGCCGTGAACGGCAATATCAATATCATCAGCTTTGCAACCCGGAACTTCCGCTTTCACAAAAATCGCATCCTTCTCTTCGGCAATATCGATGACAGGCCAAGCCTTATATCCCACAAACGGCCTGTCCAGCCCTCTGAAGAAGCTATCAAACAAATCGTCCATCTCATTGTGAAGATTCGTCAAACTGTTTCTGTGTCCTCTGTGTAAATGTACCAGTGCCATAATAACACCTCCTTTTATTTTTTCTAAATCACCTTATTTCTAATTCAATTAACCACTTCATTAATTTGCAAATGACGTGCCAAATTGCCGAACTGCATAGAGCACTCAAAAAAGCGATTATTGAACTCCCGAAGGCTGTCATCCACCTGCAGGGGCTGTCAAATTGGCATTTCTAAGCCAAAAAGACCCTTTTGGTGTCTACCACTCAAAGGAATGTGTAATTGCCGGGGCTATCCGTGGCAAGGTACAGCGGTTGATGAGACAAGGTTAACCAGGGGCACATTAACGCCATAGCCAATTTGTTAATCCACTTTCTCGTAAACATGAGGAGTCTCTTTTTTACTTTTGACGTCCACTATTTGACCTAGCGAATGCGTCGAAGTGGAATGGTTCTGAACGTCGTTGCTCGTCCCAGAGCGATACATATCTTTCAACATCCCTCTTTTCTGATAGCACTGCTCGGTGAAGACGGCTATCTCTGCATCCAAGTTTGGATTGGGGGAATCACCAAAGAAAGCATGGATAATCGGGAAGACCAAGTCTGATTTTCTTTTTCTCAGTTCTTTTGCCATTGCCTCTATTTTTGCCGTCGCAACCCCCTCCTGCATGCAAGTGAAAGGCCCAACATGAAATATCCCCGAAATGTAAGCATCGCCCTGAGGTTTTATCAAGTCATTCATAAAGTAGTAGGTAATACCTGTGCTTAACGGGGATTCACCTTCAATATTGCCATGGAACTTGTGGTTCTTTTCCAACGTTTCAATTATTTCCATGGGCCCGGGAAGGCAGTGCCTTCCCTTAAGAACTTCGTGAAACGGCTGAGCAATTTTTTCGGCTATGCGCGACATATATGTTCCTTTGAGGAACGAATTGTAGAGTTTTCTGGTTTCTTTCCATGCCACGGCCAAATCCCCGTTTTTGACAGCCAGCTTTATATCTCTTCTTGAGTTTCTTCGGTTCATCTGATTTACGTAAAGCAGCCAATCGGTTATAGGGTCCCTAACCATCTCCAGTTGTTTTTCTTCCAATTTTCGGATTACGAAGTTGGTATAGGGATCGTGCTGTCTCATATATATCTCGCCGATATAAAGGACGAGGGGGAATCTGTCTTGATATCGCAGTTTGGCCTGCTTAAATCGTGATACAGTTTCTTTGCCCCACTCTATCAGGTCTGCAGTTGCGGCGCCATTCTTAACAACTTCCCCCAATACGTGGAGTCTTTCTTCTTTCAAGTCAGTAATTTCCTGTTTATCTTCAGCATACGGGCGAAATCTTAGGGTTATATCTTCCAACAGGTCTGAAGCGTTAATCCCCTTGAAAAGAACCTGCTGAACCTTTAGCTTGTTCGAACCACCCACCTTCTCGGGTACGGGTATATCGAAATAATCGTTTTCTGAGGACGGGCCTGCAATCGGGACTTTCAGCAATCCTTCCCGGTCCATAAATATACGTAGCGCTTCCACGTATTTTCCGAATCTACAGGGGCCGCTCGTCGTAGGCAGCATAACAAGGTAATTATCTTCTACATATTTCCTGCCTTTGTTTTCAATCTGCTCATTCAAAAAGCCAAGGGCATCTCCAACGACGCCTTTCAGTGGATGGCATACTTCGGTGTGGATATGTTTTCTGGCTATTTCATATCCTCTCTGTGTATTAGTTGGCAGGACTTTACCATCAATTCCAAAATGCCTGAGTGCTGAGACTGCGACGTGTGCGGCGTCCCCCATGTAAGGTATGAGCCAGATTCTTTGGTCATTATTGTCCGTGGAATATTTGCCTGTCCGTAAGCTCTCGATTCTTACTTTTTGAGGTTTTGCTTGATTGACAACTCTTTCGTGGGCTTCTGTTCTTGTTATGAAGGGCGCATTATTAGTCTGGGCATCGGTTAACAGCGTAAGCAAGGGCTTACCGGCGGCTTCCTGAATCTGTTCTTCCTGATAAATCTTCAAGCTGTCCGGCCCACAGGCAAAATTCATCATCCTTATAGGGAACAAATTGGGATGACCAGCAACAAATAAGTTAGCCTTCAGAATCTTGACGCTCTGGACCCAGAATTCGTTTTCCGCTACGCCATCAATAGGAATACTTTCAAATCTGTGCTCTAAAAAGATCTGTGGAATATAGTGCAAACCCCTAACCTGTGAAAACATAACGCCCGAGTTTGAACTCGCTTCAGGATCGAGCAACACATAATCGCGCCCAATACCAACATAGGCCTTTTCATTACCCTCCTTGATCCTCTTTAAAAATTTATCTCCTTCTTCGTAAAGTTCTTTTTTGAATTCCTTCTCCGCCCTTTCCGCATACCTTAAAGAGTCTCTAATCTTCTTATTTGAAAAGCTGAAATTGAGTCTCTCAAATTCTTCTCTTAGAGCGTGAACAAGAAGGTTTTCATCCCCAAAATGCAAAATAGGATTGATTTGTTTATCTTCGTTAAGAGAAAGGACATCATTTAAGATGTAGCCCTCCGATTCCGTATAAATACAATATTTTAAATCAGGGGGGGAATCCATCCTTTGCTCAATGAAACTTGGATTAAACAAATAATCTACCTTTGGGTCTTCATTCAGCACCACTACATGTCCCGTCACCAACTTTCTTGCTATGCAGAAGTCCGTTCTTGAGTTATCAACGCCAATTTTTGCTATCCCTTTGTCGCTTTTCGGTGACACCACAGGATGAAAGCCGAGCTTTTTGAATAAAGCGGCACTCCAAATGCCTTTTTCTCCAAGCGTCGCAGTGCTCCTTTTAATACCCACAGTCCTTATCGTATTTTTATGTAATTCCGCAGAAAAATCTTCTTCTAACAAACTTCCCTGTCTCTTGAAATGCTTCTCATATATTTTGTGATATCTTTCCACATAATTCGTTTTCGGTTTCCCCGCCGACTCAGAATCTCCTTTAGGGCAAAAGCCTCCTGTAATAATTCTGTCCTCTTCAATAGAAAATATCTCAAGTTGACAATCCCTTACGCCACAGGACTTTTCCTTAAATAGCTCCCTACAAGAAATCCTTTCTTTATCAAAGGACATATCCACCAAGTCCCAGCCTCTAAAGGCAGACTCACACTTCTTGTTTTGTTCATCCGCCCGTTTTATGTTCTTAATGATATCCAAGGCCTGGCCCCATGCACCGAACATTTCCCTATGAGGAAATGCCTCTATCTTTTTATCGGTGACTTGCGCAAGCGCAGCCAGAAAAGCTTTTCCCAACGGTGGTCCACCCTGAGCAGAACATTTTTCTCCAACGTGCTGCGAGCCGCCCACAAACTTGTAATAATAGCTCTCCGCCGTTGCTCTTATTATTGCAGCAGCTATTTCCTCTTTGCTGAAGCCTTCTGCGATCAGCCTGTTTTCGTCCATTTCCATAAAGACGCCGCAAGTAGCATCAATGACCGGGATCCGCTCAGCCTTTAAGGCATACTCCTGCAAAGAATTTTCCACATTTAAGTCTATAATGTCGGCCATATTTTCCAGTGTCTGGCCGGAACCTGCCTGGCAGCTGTAATTCATTTTTGCCTCTTTAACCACGCCATCGGAAGAAGCAGTGAACTTCATGTCCTGGCCACCAATTTCGAAGATAGTGTCAATCTCAGAATCGTAGTGTCTAACGCCCAAGGCATGACAGGTGATTTCATCAGTTATTCTATCTGCAAGCTCTGTACCCTTTTTCATTAACTCTTCAGATTTTTTCTTACTAATTAGGATCTTTTGGTACAGCTTTCTCGCAGAACCAGTAGCACCTACTCCCCTCACAATCACCTTGTCTTTATGCCTGCTCAAATATTTTATCACACGTTTTAACGAGCCTTCCGGATCGCCGTGGGTTTTAATATATATTTTATCGAGAAGTTGTCCTTCTAAATCAACTAAAGCGCCTTTTGTCGTTGTGCTTCCCCCGTCTATTCCCAACACGACTTCTGTTCCTTCCTCTATAATTTCCGCGATGTTTTTGTCCCGGTCATTTACATTTTCAAGACAGACAGAAAGAGGTGGTGCAAATTGTCTTTTTCCACGACTGTGCTCAGCAACTTTTTTAAGCTCACCAATATCGAAAGAAAAACAGTTTTTTTCCTCCATACCCCTTAGCGCAGCACCGATTGCTGCGATATTGTGATAGTGTTCCGGCTTAGTTATCGCAATGCCAAGTGATTCTTCCAAGTTTCTTCTGATAAGGTCATTGCCGAAGACACCTCCAGTTGCTACAGCGGCGCCAGATCTTTGAGGATGAAACTCCCTTGTTCCAAGGACATCAATTTTATAATTCCTTGCGACCGTTTTGAAAAGCCCCGCCAAATTATCCTTTCTTTTTGCCCCTTCGTTCTGTTTGTGAATTAAATCAGATTGTATAACGACTCCACATCTCGCCAGGAACTCACTTGGTTCCGTTGAGCTTTGGGCCTCTTTCTCTGCGATAGAGAAAATTTGTTCCAATCTTGACTGCAATTTTTCCCTATTTTCAATTCCAGCCCTATGTTTTCCGCCCTCATCCTCTATTTCATGGATTTTTTTAAGCTCAGGATTTGGAACTTCGCCTTCAAACAACCTTCTACATTGCTTCTCTATTAATATTCCAGAACCACCACCACATTTAGTCCCAGTTCTCCATTCCTGGATGACCTTTTTGTGATTTACCGTTTTCACGTTAAAAAAGTAAGCGTCTTTTGCCCCCATGTGGAATATAAATTGCGCCTCCGGACTAACTAAATCCGCTCCTTTCGGGATGGTTACACTATCAAAGTCATAGGTTAGCCCCTCCATAACACTTGGGAAAGACATGGCATTGCTGCCTGTAACTGATGTGTTTATTATTCTGCTTTCGTTAAATTTTGCCGTAATATCTTCCCAAGCCTCCTTCACCGCCTCAATCGGGTCGGCAAAGTGCATTATTGGTTTCGGAGAGTATCTGATTTTCTTATCTTCCCCAAGAACCGCATAGTGCACAGAACTGCTGCCAACATCAAGGCCAACGAACAAGTTCGCAGTTGATTCTTTCATTCCATCTATCTCCATATCTTACCCCAAAGTCCTTTAGCTGCTAACAACCGTCTCTTCTGCTATTGTTCTTAGCGATAGTACCCCAACAGCTAACGCCAAGGGCTATCCACCAAAGAAGGCCAACACAATGACTGTTGACCAAGGAATCAACAGACCGAAGATCCCAAGTAACTATCAATCTTTTTACATAGACAACACGCACCTAAAATGCCATCAATCGTAAAAGGCGCTTTTGACACCACTTATGCCCGTTACACCGTCGCCTGACGTGGTATACCATCGTTTGAATTAGTACTGCCGACAATGATTTTTTCGTCCTGTCTTTGCCCTACTGGCCGATGTTACCTTCCTGCAAATAGACACGATTCTCGATAACTTATCTAAATATGGAGAAAAATCAAGGGCTAATTCCCCATTGCCCCGTTATATGTTGCTATTAATCTGTTAACAAACACGTTGAATCCTTCAACATCTAACAAAAACATCATAAAACAACTGCGCCTGTCAGGCCCACCCAACCAAACCACAAAATGTCCAAAAAGTTTCCCACAAAGAAAACAGTCCCGACCCCATAAATAAGTTCTTTCTACACAATACTTTAAGGGCCTTCCGGCACGAAATGTCACAATTTTACTAATCATACTACGAACAATACTTAATTTTTTAATTCTATCAAGTATTCTCCCCCACGACTTCTTACAAAATGTCTGCAGACATTTACTTTTATCGTTCGTTGGGAGTTGCTCAGTAAAATCCTTGTTTTTTGACATGTAGAAATTGCATGGAGATTACCATAGAAAAAGCATTGCATTCTATGTTATGCAAGATATACTTAATTTTTGAAAGGAATTTTAAAGAAGAATGTCAGAAAGGAGTCCTAAAGTAGTAGTAGTTGGCGGCACATACGTTGATATGGCGATAAAGTGTCGTCAAATCCCACATCCCGGGCAAAGTGTGGCTGGCTCCGCCCTCTCATATACAACCACAGGCCCAGGGCCCAACCAAGCGATGGAAGCAGCTCTGTGTGGTTGTGAGGTATATCTGATAAGCAAAGTTGGTGGCGAGTCATTTGCTCGGATGGCCAAGGAAACACTCGCGGAATTTAACGTCCATACCGACTTCGTTTATAGCGCGGAAGCCAAAAACACAGGTGTTATCGTAACGCTGGTCAATTCAGAAGGCGAGAATGCCAGTTGTGTATATACAGGCGCCAATAGTGCCTTGCGTTCAAAGGAGATCGACGCGGCGGAGCAGATCATATCAGAAGCTGATGTTTGTCTGGTTCACGGCAGACTACCACAAAAGGCGATTGTGAAGGCGATACGCTGTGCTAAACTGCACAATACAAAAGTGATTCTGAATCCTGCGAGACCGATCGAGCAATCCAGCCAAACGAGTGACGACTTGCCAATTGATTATTTCTCAGCCGATATTCTTATCCCAAATCTTTATGAGGCTGCCGATATAACCGATCAATCCGATGCTGGTATCCGAACGGCGAAGTTGATTGGTAGTGATTTAGTTGCTCGTGGAGTGAAATGTGCCGTGATCACCATGGGTAAGCGCGGCTGTATGGTTGTTGACAGGAGTAGTGCCGACCATATACCTGCTTTCGAAGTTGATCTTGTTGACCATACATGTAGAGGTGATGCATTTGCCGGGGCGCTGGCTGCTTATTGCGCCGTCAAGGACGACGTAAGAGGAGCGGTTAAATTCGCCTCTGCGGCCGGGGCATTGGCCTGCACAAAGTTCGGCTCTATAGAAGCCCTTCCCACAAGAGCCGAGATTATTGAACTCCTGCAGAAGGAGGAAATGGGGTGATTATATTTAATCAGCGAAGTTCACCGAAGTGGAAGTAGTTATTTACCCTTTATCAGCAAATATTGCGGATTTTGCGAGATAGTCAACTCCGGACCTTCATTTTCTTTGACAGAAGATATTCTTTTTCCTTCATTTCCCAAAAAGTGGATGATCCTGATTTGACCGGCTTTTATCGGCAATGTTACCTTATGTTCATTGCCAATTGTCCAAATTGCAATCGCCTCGCCTTTTCCTTTGGTCAATTTGAAGGCGAAATCTTCATCGTTGCCCAGATTTAGTCTCTTTTCGATAGAGAATCCATCCAAGGTGGAGGATAAAGTTTTGGCTGCAATGTAAGCTGACTTGGGTTTTAGGTCGTGCATTACGGTTCCAAAATGATGTTCTCTCTCATTTGGTTTGGTGCCATCGTTTTTCCAGTCATACCAGATGCTGACGGGGATTTTCTGATATAAATTGACCAAAAATTCTCTAACAAGGTACTGGGCCTGCTGGTCATTGGAAAGGCGAGTGTTATCCCAGTTGATGTTCGAGTAGCCCCATTCGCCGGAGATTATGGGGATAATTTTGCCGTCTGGAGTGTAGCTTTTCATGAGTTCACGAAGACGAGCGTAGTCTTTGATAACGGTTTCCGGCGGGTGGGGACGATATGGATGGACGCTAAGGACGTCAATCCACTTTAGCAGCCCTCTCTTAAAACAGTCCTCAAGCCACTTGAAGGGGATCGTCGATGTAGCCGGGGCGACGACAAGGCCGGAATTGTCGGCTTTTTTAAGCTTGTCTGCTGTTACATCGACCAGTTTGCAGTAATCGTCAACGTTAGGTTCAGGTCTCCAGAACTGCTTTATGTTAGACTCGTTCCATATTTCCCAGAGTATTCCATTGCCTGAGTATCTGGAAGCGGCAGCTTCTGCGAAGGCGGCGAATGCCCCGCGCCCCTGCTCTGTACGGACTGACCTTTCTGACTCATAAAGTCGGTTGCTATAATCGAGAATATACAGGATGCGTATTCCTCGTTTTGAGCATCCTTTTGTCAGGGCATCGTAACCGGATTTCTCGAAATTGTAGACGCCTTTTTCTCTCTCTACAGCTTCCCATGTCAGGTCCATCCTGATGAACTTGAATCCTGCATCGGCGATTAAATCCAAATCCCGTGGTTGGCCCCTGAAATGTATATTGACGCCGAAGCCGTTCGGCACGGTAAGGGCGGGCAGTTCAACAGCTGCCGTACATGTGTACGCCGCCGTCCCTAAAATTGTACAGATTGCGAATTGCGTGTAATAGCGCTTAATCATCGATTCAAATCTCCTTTATTGGCTAAGCTGCTTGCGATTCTATAATTAGCCGGCTTATCCGAGTGTATAAAATTTGTTAAGTTTTCATCGGTGAATATAACGAGCGTCCAGCACCGTAGAGAAAAGTTAGTTTAAGTCAAAATTCCACCTCTGTCCATATTTTTTAACTTCAAACCAATTGTGTCATGAAGCCGCCCGGGTTTCAATCAGCAACTCACATTGGTTCCCTGAAGGTGTCATTTTACCCGTTAAAATGGGTAAGAATTTTTCGAAAAATCAATCAAAAGCGCACATACCTAAAGACAAAATTGGAAAAAAATAAAAAAATTTTTAATCCTTTTCCCACATGGACTTAGAGGAAATTGAGTGTCAAAAAACACTCTGATTTTCGTATCAAAAGCGCACATTCATCCAATTATAGAGAGACGTTGTTTTTCGATAAGTTGTGAATTGATGGGATTTAGTTATGGGATTTGACCTTAGTATCTTTGAGGATGAACAGTTCGGGGCCGATTACGTCGAGTGGCTTGTTGATGAGCGCTCGATAGATGTTCAGGCACACTTTTCGAAGATGTGGGAATATTACGCAAA
>WOR8_10004413_pt1 | contig 13677 bp, 13 predicted proteins | sample DeeMarSeWOR38_10_FD_19890 | JGI IMG/M metagenome (IMG submission 19890) | reverse complement strand
TTCGCCATCATCGTGGCGCTTCGGATCGCGATAGATTCGAAAATGATCCGGCTCCACGTCTCCTTTTCGAACCAGCGGGCGCTGCACGAGCTCGATTTCTTCCGGTGGTGGTATGATAACCCTTTCCGTCATGTGACCCACTTCTGCGTCGGTCATGACCAGAACCGGTGTGCGAAACTTCTCAGATAGATTAAAAGCGCGTATGGTCAGATCGAAAAGCTCTTGAGGGGAGTTGGGTGATAAAGCGATGATTTCGTAATCGCCGTGGGAACCCCAACGGGCCTGCATCATATCTTGCTGCCCCACTAAGGTGGGTAATCCGGTGGAAGGTCCTCCCCGCTGTACATTGACCAGCACACATGGGGTTTCCAGCATAATCCCTAATCCAAGATTCTCCATCATTAAAGAAAATCCGGGGCCACTGGTGGAAGTCATTGATTTGGCGCCTGACCATGAAGCGCCTAATATAGCGTTCATCGAGGCCAATTCATCTTCCATTTGAATGTAAATGCCGCCGACCTGCGGGAGTCGTGTGGACATCCGTTCGGCGACCTCAGTGGCGGGGGTAATGGGATAACCGGCAAAAAATCGACATCCGGCCATAATCGCCCCTTCGGCGGCGGCATAATCTCCTAATAGAAAATGCTCACCGATTAACAGGCCTTCATGTGAGCGCATAGATTGCATTTAACCTATGGATCTTTCTCTTGCTTGTTCTTTTCAGAAACCGCACTACTTTCAACATATATAGCAAAATCCGGACAAAGCAATGTGCACAGACCACAGTCTGAGCAAGCTTCGCCATCGACGACTTCAGGCGGATGATACCCTTTGGAATTGGTTTGTTTGGACATCACCAAAACAGTGCGCGGGCAGAACTCAACGCAAAAACCACAGCCTTTGCATCGCTCTTCAATGATGTGAATAATACCATGGGGAATCTGAATTTGATCCTGGTCTAGCGGCTGGCGCCAAAATTTCATGATGGCTCCTGAAATTTTGTTAAAAGCGTCTGAGGGTTAGTGGTTATCGTCGAGTTGCCCTATAGGACAGGGTGTCTGTATTTGATATCAATACCAAGGCGATCACTAAGATGATTTTATACCACAAATGGGTTTAAATGTCATTGCTCTTTGCAAACAGATGGGCTCATGCCTTTGTTTTTAGGAATTGATGCTCGCGCCGACAGTCGCGGTGCATCAAACGACGGCAATTTAGACAAATCAATAGATGGCTTCAGCAGACGATTATTAAATTTTTTAATTTTATTTCAGCAAGTTAAGTTTATTATGGGTTTCTTTAAGGCCGTATAAAGTCCAGGCAGCAACGGCAGCCTGCTTTGACAACATCGGGTTATTTTTAATATGCTTATGGGTAGCCGGACGCAAACCCTGCTGATTGAATTCATCAAGCGTGTGTCTGTCAGTAGATCCGGCAAACCGAAGGGGAATGTCATATTGAAAAAATTTCTGTTTCTAACAGCCATTATCATGGTGTTGATCGCAGGCGGCGTGGTGGCATTTTTCCTGCATCTGCACCATTATGCGCATACCCCAGCCAGCCAAAAAGCTGAGGATAGGGTCATCACCATTTCCGCCGGTCAATTGTTCAGCGAGACGACGGCAGCACTTGCCAAAGCCCATATCATCAATGATCCGTATAAATTCAAGATAATTGCCCGTTTGAAGGGATATGACAAAAAGCTCCAGGCCGGTGAGTATGCGCTGTCGGCCGCCATGAGTCCGATACAGATTCTGCAGAAAATGGTGTCCGGCGAAGTCAGGCTTTACAGGCTCACTGTCCCGGAGGGACTCAATCTCTATCAGATCGCCGATCTGGTGGACAAGGCCGGTCTGGCGTCCAAAAACGATTTTATAGCGGCAGCAAACAGCGCCGAATTTGCAAACCAGCAGGATCTGGATGCCGACACATTCGAGGGGTACCTGTTTCCGGAAACCTATTTTTTCCCCAAAAATATACCCGTTAAAAAGATCATCTCCACCATGGTGAGCCGTTTTCGACAAATATTTAATCTAACCTGGCAACAAAGAGCCAAACAGCTGGGTTTTACAGTTCATCAAGTCGTCATTCTAGCATCGATCATCGAGAAGGAGACCGGAACCCCATTCGAGCGACCGATAATTTCGTCCGTATTTCATAACCGTTTAAACAAAAAAATGCGACTTGAATCAGATCCAACGGTCATATACGGGTTAAAGAACTTTGACGGTAATCTGAAACGTAAACACCTCGAAACACCCACGCCCTATAATACATACAAACGCAGCGGCCTACCGGCCGGTCCCATCGCTAATCCCGGAAAAGGCTCACTGGAAGCGGCCCTGTATCCGGCCGATACAAAATTCATTTACTTTGTATCTAAAAAAGACCAAACCCATCAATTCTCCACAAATTTAGAAGACCATCACCGCGCTGTGCAAAAATACCAGCTGCGGCGCCGTTAACTATTTGTAACCCGAATTACCAAATAGTGCTTATTCTGCAGGCCGCTCCGCTCCGCAGTCGACCCCAAAATCTATCGGCTTGACATTCGACCCAGCAGAAGCTAGGTTATACGAGGGAATATGACCTCCCTACGAAACGATGGAGATATACAGGAGGATGACATGACCCATGCGGATAAAAATCGTTTAAAGACCATCATAGATCTGGAAACGCTCAACCGTGTCAATGATGAAGGATGCCCAGCCTGTGGACGGAAATTTACACTGGGAGAGCCGGTGGTGCTGGCCTGTGGCGCTTGGGAAGGCGAACCAAAGTACGTTCATGAAAATGAAGCTACATTTGATCCGGCTACAGCAACTTACATTGAGAATCGCTGCTACGCGTCACGTAAAGGTTAAAAACGACCTGCAGCTCCGAGGTGATCGATACCATACCCGTTGGAGCACTGCACCGCTTTTGGCACCATTCCGCAACACCCTTTGCCAACCTCGCAAAATAGGACCGTGATAATATATTGGGGTATCTGTTGGTTTTCATTTTGCCCCGTATTCCCGAAAGATTTGCCCAAAGAGCTCAAAAATACCATCACCAGCGCTCCTAACACCTGCTAAGCAGTGTTATCCATCCTTTTTGGGCGCAAAACAACGTTCACCGTTGTCTGATGTCAATCAAGCGCTCCAGATTGAATCTTAAGTTTTTCTCAAAAGCTGCCGATATATATCGAGAATATCTCTGGGCGCGGCGTGGTGGTCATTTAATCGATGAAAAGTTCATCAACCCCCAGATGCGTCTTGAAAGGACACAATTACAGCGGTTAACGCATTTAGAGGTCGGAAATGAACAAAAAGAAGCGCTTCCTCAACCTGGACAATATGGGGCTGATCATTATCGGGGCCGGTGTTTCTTTGTTCTATTATTATTTTGAAAAAACCATTTTAGCCAGTGAAAACTTAGCCATCGTTATCACGGCCGGAATCATTCTGCTCATCAGTCTGTGTACGCAGCTGCTGGTCAACAGTATTAATCGGTCCAAGGAAGCATTACGTGAAGCCAATGAAACTTTAGAGATCAAGGTCAAAGAGCGTACTGCTGAGCTGCGCGAATCTGAGATGAAATATCGAACGATTTTTGAAAATACCGGTACGGCAACCATCATCATTGAAAATGATACAACCATCTCTTTAGCAAATTCAGAGTTTGCCCACCTAGCTGGATTTGACAAAAATGAAATTGAGCATTCAAAATCCTGGCTGCAATTTATCGATGAAAAAACACAGCGTAAAATACTCAATGGTGAGGCGGTGTCAGATCAACCGGAAAACAACCCAACCGCGCCCCATTTCGAATGTACCTTCATCGACAAAGACGGTGAATCCAAAGACATGTTGTGCTCCCAGGCGGATATCCCAGGCTCTGAAAAAAGTGTCGTTTCCCTGGCAGACATCACCGAACTGAAGGAGGCTGAGCGTCAAATCTATCATCAGGCATTCCATGACACGCTCACCAATTTACCCAATCGTGCCCTTTTCATGGAACATTTAAGCATGGCGCTCAAGCGTGCCAAACGTCGAGATAACTATTATTTTGCCGTTTTATATTTGGATATTGATCGCTTCAAGTTGGTAAATGACAGTCTCGGTCACAGCGTCGGTGATCATCTCATTGTGGCATTTGCCAATCGAATACAAGAATCGCTCAGGGACCTTGATATTTTAGCACGTTTTGGGGGAGATGAATTTGTGATCCTGCTTGAGGATATCGAAAATAGCGAATATGCCAGCGGTGTGGCGGATCGCTTGCAACAGGGACTCAAACGCCCTTTCAATATTGAAGGTAAAGAGGTTTTTGCACCGGCCAGTTTTGGAGTGGTGTTAAATACCCGGGACTATGACGATCCGGAGGGTATCATCCGGGATGCTGATGCGGCGATGTATCATGCTAAAGAAAACGGTAAAGCCCAATACAAAATTTTCGATAAGACGCTGCACAAAAAAGCGCTGCACCTGTTGGAAAGAGAAACGGATTTGCGCAAGGCTGTCAACAGAGATGAATTTGAAAATCATTACCAGCCCATTGTGGATTTGCAGACCGCATCCCTGGTGGGCTTCGAAGCGCTCATCCGCTGGAACCATCCTCAACTGGGCCTAATTTATCCAGGCTCATTCATTTCAATTGCTGAAGAAACCGGGCTGATTGTACCCATCACAAAGTTGATTGCCCAACGCGCCTGTGCAGATTTATGTCGCTGGCAAGGCCAGCTCAAGGATGAACTCAAGCTGACGATGAATATTAATATATCCAGCAAGCATTTTCTGTCCCCCACCCTGTTGGATGATATCAAAGAGATTCTAAACCAAACGGGTATGCCTTCCGATCAGCTCAAACTGGAAATCACTGAAACCGCCCTCATGGAAGATGCGGATGAAACCATTCGGCTGGTGCACCGCTTAAAGGACCTGGGTTTACACCTGGTCATTGATGACTTCGGAACCGGATACTCTTCCCTGAGTTATTTGCAGCGCTTGCCGATTGATACATTGAAAGTCGATCGCAGTTTTGTTTCACGAATCCAGTCCGAACCGGATGGGAATCGCAACATTGTCGAGGCCATTATTTCGCTGGCCCATCGGCTAAAAATGATGGTCGTAGCCGAGGGGGTGGAGACCGAAGAACAATTTGCTATTTTACTCGAAATGAACTGTCAATTTGGACAGGGTTATCTTTTTTCAAAACCACTCAGCAAACCTCAGATTGATAAACTTATTCATAGCATCCTCCAGCTTGCTCAGGAAAACCCGGGTGCGAAATTCTCGTTACCGGCAATGCTGTCAAATTAAATCTGTCCCGGCCGATCTGCCCATATATGCTATAATCAAAGCAATAGTTGACGAATGGTTTACTAATGGAGTAATGGAGTGATGGAGCAATGGAGTAATGTTAAAAAAATTGAAAACATCAATATCAAGGCGCTTTTTCTGTCCAATACTCCAGTACTCCAGTACGCCAACACTCCAGTCAAATTGTATGCTTTTCTAAAATGTATTCAGACGCAGGCTTCATGAATATAGATGATTTATCCATAGAACAGCTGGCCGGTCAACGCCTGATGGTGGGGTTTGAAGGCAAGCGGTTTAATCAGGATTTAAAATTTCTCATTCGAGATCTCAGGGTTGGTGGGCTTATCCTCTTTTCGCAAAATGCCGAAACCCCCGCCCAGTTAAGAAAACTGTGCGATGCGGTTCAGGAATATGCGCGTCTGAATAAGCTGCCGCCACTGATCATTGCCATAGACCAGGAGGGCGGCCAGGTTGCCAGACTTAAAGCCCCCTTCTCGCAGTTTCCCGGCAATCCTGCCATGAAGGATGTCAAAGATGCCATTCATTTTGCCGAAACGACAGCGGCCGAATTAACTCAAGCCGGCATTAACATGAACCTGGCCCCCGTTGTAGACGTCGCGCCCCTGGAAATTCCCAGTATCATGTCCGAAAGAGCCTTCGGGGATGATCCCAAATGGGTTTCAAAAATGGGCCTGACCATCATTACCCATTTACAACAACGCAATATAATGGCCGTGGCCAAACATTTTCCCGGCATTGGCCGCACTATTGCCGATTCACATATTGATCTTCCCGCCTGCGAACACGGCTTAACAGAATTAAAAGCCTGTGACTTGATACCCTTTGCCGATAGCATCGCAACCGGTGTCGCCGGCATCATGCTCTCCCACGTGATTTATCCCAAAATAGATCCACATTGGCCAGCCAGCCTATCAAAACAAATTGCCCAAATCCTGTTGCGGGAGCACATGCGATTTCCGGGCGTATCAATGACAGATGACCTGGACATGGGCGCTATAAAACAGCACTATGATATAAAAACCGCGATCCAACGAATCCTCCGGGCCGGCATTGACATGGCCCTGATCTGCCACAAAGGCCCCGACATCAAGGTTGCCTATCAAGAAATTCTCGATAGTTTAGGTCGCTCTGGGGATATCAAATCAATGGGTATGGCATCGGTGAAGAGAATTATGGCGCTCAAAAGGAAGTATTTAGGCGCTTAACGAAACGTCTTGCTCATTTTGCGGACATGTTTTTTACCACAAAGAACACGAAGACTAAAAAGCTTACCCTTTTTTCTATAAATAACATGCTTCATGTCCCTCGTGATTTTCGTGGTGTTTCCATACTTGGGTTAGGTGAGCTCCACCGGATCAAACCTTGGCCCTCGAAAAGACATCGTCGCATAGCCGCGTCTGCATCCCGGCATTAAGGTAGTGGTAGCCAGCCGCAGCGACCATGGCGGCATTATCGCCACACAGCTTAACAGAGGGGATGTGTACGCTCAGCCCCTTGCGTTCGGCTTCCCTTCGCACACTGTTCCGTAAACCGCTGTTGGCGGCCACACCACCAACGACTGCAATATGTTCACACTCCTTGACCCGAGCCGCATTGATTAATTTATAGGCCAGCACCTCCACCACCGCCGCCTGAAAGCCGGCTGCAATGTCTGCAATTCGGTCTTGATAGTCTGAGGGATGCTTGTCAACATACAAACGCACGGCAGTCTTGATCCCGCTGAAACTAAAATCAAAATCGGATTTGTTCAGATATGGACGCCTGAAGATAATTTTTTTCGGATTGCCTTCCTTAGCCAGCTCATCGATAACGCCGCCGCCTGGATATCCCAGGCCAAGCAACTTGGCAACTTTATCAAATGCTTCTCCGGCTGCGTCGTCGCGGGTTTGTCCCATCAATTCAACCGCTGTATGAGAAGTGACATAATAGATACCCGTATGACCGCCGGATGCCAGTAAAGCGACAAAAGGAAATAGCGGCGGTTGGGATTCAAGAAATACCGAATTGATATGGGCTTCCAGATGATTCACCCCGACCAGCGGTATGCCCAGCGCATAGGCATATGCTTTGGCAAACGAGAAGCCCACCAACAGTGCGCCGACCAGGCCCGGCCCGCGGGTTACGGCCAGCGCATCGATCTGACGGATGGATAGACCTGAATCTCTAATGGCGTCTGCAACGATCGGGACAATGGTTTCAATATGTTTCCTGGAAGCCAGTTCAGGGACAACACCGCCGAACCGATGATGGACATCGGTCTGGGAAGAAATCTTTGAAGATAAAATAGTGGTTCCATCCTGGACGATGGCCGCAGCTGTTTCATCACAGGATGATTCAATACCGAGGATATACATGAGACTCGTTACACAACCTCAGGATTTTTGGCAGTCGCTTACCGGGGACAAAACGGCCGACGATTCGGTTCCATGCTTCAGACGGCTGGTGGCTACGGAGGGGCACCCCAAATAGCGATCAACCCGCAGGCAATCAGGACTTGGGTTTTGGTTTCAATACTCTCCGAGTATTGTTATTGCCGCCCACTCATCCCTTGCAGAGCATGCCGGCAGGTTGCCCCTCAGCAATCCAGTTAAAAATTCGGCTTATTCTTTTTAGCCACTTCATCCGGTTGGATGGTGAGGCGTTTTGAGTGTTCCCGTGCTTTGTCACCATTAATCCCATATCAGGCGTCGACCGGCCTTATTGCAATCTAAAATTTCCCCGATAACATAGGCATGCTCATCAAGTGCTTCAATGCGTTGCATGACATCTAAAACAGCGTGATCGGGCACGACGACGATCATGCCGATGCCCATGTTAAATGTGCGGGCCATCTCTTTTGCGGATATATTCCCCCCGTTTTGCAGAAATGAAAAAATGGGTGGCATGTCCCAGCTTTCTTCACGAATTAAAATACTGCAGGCCTGGGGAACAACCCTGACGATATTATCCGGTATGCCGCCGCCGGTAATGTGCGCAATTCCGTGGATCGGTAAATCTTTTATGAGAGCGCTGATGGTAGCAGCGTAGATCTTGGTTGGTGTCAACAATTCCTCACCAATGGTTTTGCCCAGCTCCGATACGTATTCGTCCATTTTTAAGCTCAGCGTTTCAAAACAAACCTTGCGTGCCAGGGAATATCCGTTGCTGTGAAGGCCGCTGGAGGTGATGCCGACCAGTTTGTGTCCAACCCGTATTTCGGTTCCGTCAATTATTTTACTGTTATCCACCACGCCGACACTAAAACCGGCCAAATCATATTCACCAGCTGGGTAAAAACCGGGCATCTCTGCTGTTTCACCACCTAAAAGTGCACACTGCGCCTGCTGGCATCCCTTGGCAATTCCTGAGATGATATCGGTTGCGCGCTGATGGTCGAGTTCCCCCATTGAAAGATAATCCAGAAAGAAAAGAGGCTTTGCACCCTGTACGATGATGTCGTTGACGCACATTGCTACTAAATCAATGCCGACGGTATCGTGTTTATCGAGCATAAACGCGATCTTAAGCTTGGTGCCAACCCCATCGGTCGAGCTCACCAAAACCGGTCTTTCCAGATTGGCCAGATTAAGCGAAAAAAGGCCGCCAAATCCGCCGATATCGCTTAATACGCCGGTGCGGTTGGTTTTTTTTGCAATTTCTCCGATGGCATCAACCAGCTTATTAGCCTTGTCAATATCAACACCGGCGTCGGCATAGGTCAGCGAATCTTTCATGTGAATCTCCTGTGAACGGCGCTTGATTAAGCTTTTTAATTCATTTGTTCATTGCTTATTGACATGAACATTGTAAATATTAACCGCGAAAACACGAAAAAAAGAAAGCACGAAAGAGAATTTTTTCGTGTTTTCGTGTTTTCGTGGTAAAAAAGTCGCGAAAGGACGCATAATAAAGACGAAAACCCTTGAAATTTAATTCGATCCAGCATAAAAGTCAAAGCAATTTTTCCAAGTTTGCGCCCGGATCACGAGGAAATCCCTCTTGTCAATGAATTCCGGTTCTTAAACGATTTGCAAACGGATAACACTGGAGAAGCCGATGTTTACCTTTGCCAGACTGGATCGCCTGCCGCCGTATGTATTCGCCACCGTAAACGAAATAAAAATGAAGGCCAGGCGAACCGGTAACGATATCATTGACCTGGGAATGGGAAACCCGGATCTGGGAACCCCACAACATATTGTCGATAAGCTGATTGAATCCGCTCAAAAGCCGCACAATCACAGATACTCAGCCTCAATGGGGATCACCAAACTGCGAATGGCCATTGCCGACTGGTATGGTCGCAGATTCGATGTTGATATCGATCCGGATACAGAAGCCATCGCAACCATCGGTGTTAAGGAAGGGATGTCGCATTTAATTCTGGTGACGATTCGACCCGGAGATGTTGTTTTTACACCCAATCCGACCTACCCCATTCATCCGTATTCTGCCATCATCGCCGGTGGCGATGTCAGGGGCATACCGCTGGGGCCTGAGGCCGATTTTTTTGAAAATCTGCTTTCAGCGACCAAAACCACCTGGCCACGACCGAAAGTATTGATCCTTAGCTATCCCCATAATCCCACCACCGAGGTGGTTGATCTGAAATTTTTTCAAAAAATCGTCGATTACGCCAAAGAACACAACATCATGGTTATCCATGATTTCGCCTATGCGGATCTGGTATTTGACGGATATAAAGCCCCCAGCTTTTTGCAGGCTAAAGGCGCCAAAGACGTCGGCGTCGAATTTTTCTCGCTGTCAAAAAGCTATAGCATGCCAGGCTGGCGTGTTGGTTTTTGTGCGGGCAATGCCCAAATCGTGGCGGCCTTAAGGCGTATTAAAAGCTACCTCGATTATGGAATTTTTCAACCGATCCAGATCGCATCAATCATTGCCTTAAACGGACCCTATGATTGTGTCGAACAGATCCGAGATGTTTATAAGGAAAGAAGAGACACCCTGGTCAATGGCCTAAACCGTATTGGGTGGAATATTAAAAGCCCTCAAGGCACCATGTTTGTATGGGCCAAGATCCCTGAAAAATTTTTAGAAATGGGGTCGGTTGAATTTGCGAAGTTTCTGATTCAGGAGGCTCAGGTTGCCGTATCGCCGGGTCTGGGATTTGGCGAATATGGAGATGCTTATGTGCGCTTCGCGTTGATTGAAAATCCGATGCGCATTAATCAGGCCATCAGGGGAATAAGGAAGATTATGTAAACCTGGCTGTTGGCTGCTGGCGCCTGGCTACTGGCTGCAGATATCTGGCTTCTGGCCACTGACTGCTCGCTGCTGGCTGCAGTGGAACCGACATGATAACAAAATACTGAAATGCATAAACTGTGGTCAGAGAGGATTCTAATCCAGTCAAAAAATGCCAGACGCCAATAGCAAGATGCCAGTAGCAATAAATCCGAAGAACCGAAAATGATAAAAAATTTTTCATCAAACGATAAAGGAGTGGCTTAAATGAAAACGATAAACGTCGGTCTGCTCGGTTGCGGTACGGTAGGCACAGGAGTTGCTAAATTGCTGATTGACAATGCCTCAGTGATTGCCGCACGGCTGGGTGCAACCTTGAATCTTAAACGGGTCGCCGATATTGACATCGAGACAGACAGAGGCATCCAATTTGCGCAAGGTGTCCTGACCACCGATGCAGATGCAGTTGTCAATGATCCGGATATCGAAATTGTCATTGAAATGATCGGAGGCGAAGGAATCGCCAAAGAGCTGATTTTAAAGGCCATTGAAAACGGTAAACAAGTCATCACAGCCAACAAAGCGCTTCTGGCCAGTCAGGGCAACACCCTGTTTGCAGCGGCTGCAGAAAGAGGAGTGGATTTAGCATTTGAGGCCGCCGTGGGCGGTTGTATGCCGATTATCAAATCTATGCGGGAATCACTGGTGGCAAATCGAATCCATTCGATGACCGGTATTTTGAACGGCACCTGCAACTATATTTTAACTAAAATTACTGACGAGCGAAGACCCTTTGAAGATGCCTTGTCGGAAGCACAGCAAAAAGGTTATGCCGAGGCAGATTCTGCCCTTGACATCGATGGGATCGATACCGCTCATAAAATAGCCATCTTAACAGCGCTGGCGTATGGAATGAATATCAATTTACCGGATGTTTACATTGAAGGCATTTCGAAAATTACGCCATTAGATGTCGAGTTTGCGGAGCATTTCGGATATCGAATTAAACTGCTGGCCATCAGTAAAAACAAGGGCGACCAGGTTGAGGCCCGGGTTCACCCCACCATGATCCCGTTTGACAACCTGCTTTCAAGTGTTTTCGGCACCGTCAATGCCGTCATGGTCTCCGGTGACGCGGTGGGTGATATCATGCTCTATGGTAGAGGCGCGGGCATGATGCCCACCGCCAGTGCGGTCATCAGTGACGCCGTGGACATTGCCCGAAATCTGATGGCCGGAACAACGCGCCGCATACCGGCTCTATCGGTGCAAAGGGAGCATATCCAAAACACAAGGATCATGCCGATGGATGAAATTGTAACCCATTACTATTTTCGTTTTGCCGCTCTTGACAGACCGGGTGTACTGTCTGCCATTTCCGGAATTCTTGGCCGCTATCACATCAGTATTCAGTCGATGCAGCAAAAGGGCAGAAAGACCAATGGATCCGTGCCGGTCGTGATGGTTAGTCACCGCGCTAAAGAGGCCGACGTGCAACAGGCGTTGGCCGAAATTGACCAATTGGATGTGGTCAGCCAGCCGACAATGCTGATAAGAATTGAAGATGAGAAACTCGATTAGTCCTAATTTGAGCGTTTAAAATTTTAAAAATAGACGGAAAAACCTCATGTATATTGTTTGCGCGGATATGGAAGGTATTTTTACACCGGAAATCTGGATCAATGTGGCTGAAAGAACCGGCATCGAGGAACTCAAGCTGACGACGCGTGATATTTCCGATTATGATGTATTGATGAATAAGCGCCTGGCCATTTTAGACAAAAATGGATTAAAACTGCAAGATATCCAAGCCGTCATCTCTGAAATGGATCCGCTGGAGGGAGCCCTGGACTTCTTGAACTGGCTTCGTTCCCAGCTACAGGTCGTTATCGTATCAGACACTTATGTAGAATTTGCGGGACCTTTGCTCGAAAAGCTCGGTTGGCCGATGCTTTTTTGCAACACTCTTGAAGTTGCAGCTGACGGGAGAATTTCCGGATACATTTTGCGCCAAAAAGATGGCAAAAAAAAAGTGGCGATGGCACTTCAAAATTTGAACTATAAAGTCATTGCCATCGGCGATTCGTATAATGACATCACCATGCTCACCGTCGCCGAGAAAGCCATTTTATTTCGTCCGCCCGTTAATGTTCAGTCAGAATACCCACAATTTCCAATAACGACAACGTATGCGGAAATAAAGCGCGAAATTCTATCAATCATAATCCCATAGCCTTAGGCGCTACTTATTTAGATAAAGAATCATACACCTTACGCGCATTTTTGAAATTGAGGACGCATATGCCCACGCATCGAACAACCTGCCGCGTGATCTACGGCGACACTGATAATATGGGGCAGGCCTACTATGGAAATTACTTTAGATGGTTTGAAATGGGTCGCAACGAATTATTCCGCTCTATGGGCCTGGCCTATTCGTCCGTTGAAGACCAGGGCATATTTCTACCGGTTGCAGAGGCCTATTGTAAATATGTAATGCCGGCCAAATACGATGACCGGTTGATTATAGAAACGACATTGGACACTCAACTAAAAGGTGCCATTCGGTTTGATTACCGTATTTACAGCGAAGGCACGCAAGCCCTCTTGGCGCTGGGCTATTCCAAACATGCTTGCTTGAATCGCGATGGCAAAGTGGTTCGCCCGCCCAGATTTATCAAAGAAATTATTGAGAAAAATATTCAAAAATTCTAAAATACGGCTAATGACCGCAAATGCGTGCAAGTATAGAATATATTTCCATATGGCATATCAGCTGATTCAATGACAATTGATTTCAACAAATTATCAGACTGTCACATTCTGGTGGTGGGCGATTTTATGATCGACGCCTATCTTTGGGGCGATGTCCAACGTATTTCACCGGAAGCGCCTGTTCAGATCGTATCGGTTACGGCTGAAGAGCATACCTTGGGTGGTGCTGGCAATGTGATCAGCAACCTGGCTGCACTGGGGGCTAAAGTCTCTGCGGTAGGTGTCATTGGTTCTGGTTCTGACGCCCAGTTGGCCCTTCATCTATTAAAAAACCTGGGTGTTGGTACCGGTGGCATTATCCAGGACCCAGAACGATCCACTACCCGTAAGACCCGCATCATCGCCAATCATCAACACGTGCTTCGATTTGACAGAGAGACGAGGGCTGAAATTG
>WOR8_10004410_pt1 | contig 13682 bp, 9 predicted proteins | sample DeeMarSeWOR38_10_FD_19890 | JGI IMG/M metagenome (IMG submission 19890) | reverse complement strand
CAACATCTACCGGGAGCTCATCAGTGATGCTATGACCAAAATAAATCTTGCGGTTGCTGGGATCACTCCCGCCATAATCTCTGGGATCTCCGGTCTCTTGAAGGCGAACGAAGTTCACACCCGCTTCGGACAGCGCATTTACACCACCAGGCAGGCCGGAACCGATCTCAGATTCATCCCATGAGTCAGAGCCGTTATCATGAGTCCATGTTCCATCTAATGCTGTGTAATCCGCTCCGGGGGCGGCTGCATCGCCGGTGTAGATGTATGCCCAGCCTCCTTCAGGCTCTGCATAATCCACGCCGCCGAAAGCTACGCCGACAGCAAGACTGAGCATAAATACAAAAGAAGTTAATAGAAACGATTTACCACACATAATAAACCTCCTTCAAAAAACAAGTAAAAACTGAACTTTCTACAAATATTGTATGGTATGACAATTGGAAAAATTCTTGATATTACTAAAATTCCGCCTGTGTCTGACCGGGACGGTTGTTTATAGTCCGATGTTGCCTCCTTCCGATATCAAAGTCAACCTGTCGATAGAAACTATCAATTCTATCATAAAGTACAAACCTTACTTTTTTTATAGCATATATGCCAATTCTATTCAAGTAAAATCCTGTCCGGAAACGAGGTTTTTTGACCATACTGAAAATACGCCACAAAACCTATAGTATAAAGTGTTTGGGGTGTTGTCGGCCATACTTTTTGCCGCATTATAACGTGTAATATTTTTAATAGATCCCTGGTTTTGGGCGATTTTGCTGTTGCAGTTAAGGGGTTTTGGAGGTATAATACTATTATAAATTGAAGAAGGGTCTTTAAGGACACAGATTATTTCAAAATTCAGTGGAACAGAGTAAAGGTTTTGCGCATCCCTTGATTAAGTAGCAGAACAAGATTAAGGAGTTTGAATATGAATAACCGAAGAACGAGCGGCTTTACACTGATAGAACTTCTGGTTGTAATTGCTATTATTGCATTGTTGATGGCGATTTTAATGCCGGCATTACAGCGGGTAAAGAAACAGGCCAGAAGCGTAGTGTGTATAAATAAGCTCAAGTCATGGGGCTTGTTTTTCTCGATGTACGCCGAAGATTATGACGGCAAATTCATGCTGGGATTTGCTAACAATCCGACAGCCAATAGATGGGTTTACGCACTTGGGGATTACTATAAATGGGATGTTGATTTAACATGTTGTCCGAATGCGACCAAGCCTTGGGTGGATGAGTATGGTGTGGATTCCGGTGCTGAGGGCACAGAGGTCGGTGCAAACATGGCTTGGGGTTACGTAACCCAGAGTCACTGGATTTACCGGGGTGAACAGCAGCAAATAAAGGGAAGTTATGGAATGAATGCCTGGTGTGTCAATCCCGATCCAGGCGAGGAACCACATCCGGAGCGGGGGACTCCGGAATACTTTTGGCGTGGGCCGGCTGTGAAAGGCGCCGGTTACGTACCATTATTCATCGAGGCAAAACGTTATAATGGCGTTCCGTTAGCATCTGACGTACCACCATCTATTAACGGTGAGGATTGGAATGATAATGCTCAGATGGGACGGTTCTGCATGGATCGACACAATGGATTCGTCGGTACATTGTTTTTAGATTTTTCTGTTCAAAAAGCAGGACTCAAAGAATTATGGACCCTTAAGTGGCATCGGGGTTATAATATAGCAGGTCCTTACACTATGGCTGGTGGTGCTTTATCGAGCGATTGGCCCGAATGGATGAAGAACTATAAGGATTACTAAAAAATTCCTGCTTTTTATTACTCCGAAGATGGGAAGATTAATCCGGATTTATTTATGTAGTCCTTGCTGGTGAGGTTGGTGTTCTTGTATTATCAAGACAATCACTTTATGTGTCATTTCAACTCCGAAATCGGCTTTATCGCGAATTTATTTCAAATCTTTCATATCAAGTGAGTGGTATTTTAGAACCGCTATATTGAAGTGTGATCATATCTAATGGAAGGAAAATGGAGAATTTCATTATGAATAACCGAAAAGTGGGTGGATTTACATTGATAGAACTTTTGGTTGTAATCGCTATTATTGCGCTGTTAATGTCGATTTTAATGCCGGCACTGCAGCGGGTTAAACAGCAGGCCAAGTCAATAAAATGTCTTGCCAATATGAAACAGTGGAACCTTTTCTTTTCTATGTATACCGAAGATCACGACAGCAGATTCCAGGCTGGTGTTGGAGATGGACACACCCACCATTGGATGAATGCGTTGAGACCATATTATAGAAACGATCCCAAAATACGCTGCTGCCCAACCGCTTTGAAGCCGATTATTGATGAAAGTGGCCAGTCGGCGCCTGTATTTAATGTATTTTCAGCCTGGGGCAGGTTCTGGGGGCAGGGTTATGATGAAGCAGGGGAATATGGAAGCTATGGAATAAATGGTTGGGTAGAAGATCCACCGACATCATATACGACGGTTTATGAAGATTTTGAGACCGTGAATAACTGGAGAACTCCAAACGTGAAAGGTGCCGGTTATGTGCCTCTATTTATGGATGCGTTAAGGTTCAATGTTTTCCCGAGGCATACGGATGTTCCACCGGAAGTACAGGATATGGCGTGGCAAGGCTATCAGCATATGAGACGTATCTGTATCGACCGGCATGATGCTCATATAAGTATGGCTTTTCTGGATTGGTCGGCGAGGAAGGCCGGTATCAAGGAGCTATGGACTTTGAAATGGCATCGAGCTTATCCGCAGGACGGCCCTTATACTTTAGCCGGTGGAGTCATGTCGTCTGATTGGCCAGAATGGATGAGAAGGTTCAAAGATTATTGAAAATAACAAACAACCGCTTCAGAAGGCGTTGTTAATCGAACGTTTTATCAGAATCTATGCCATACCAAGCTTCTTTTTGAACTTGCATGTGTAATACTTGTGAGTTTTGGGCAAATCCAGCCGCTTTTTTCTATTTCTGTGCCGTTAACCTTGACGAAAAAGGGGAAATGTGGTATAAGTTTAGGTATAGAAACGACTGTAGAATCAGGATCTTTTTAACCGATTTACAATCTGAATTGTGTTTCAGATTTTATGTTTTAATATCGGGCAGTATATTTAGCTTTGGAAGGAGGCCAATTCAAACTGTTAAATGTGCGAGGCACACACGGCATAAAAGTTATAATCACAACGAGGAATATTATAGATTGTTATGAATCAACGTTTTTGAAAGGAGCATTATTATGTTTAGAAAGTTAGCTTATTTTGTATTGATTATTGCTTTGGCTGCCCGTTTGACGAATGCCAAGCCGCTCAACCAGGATCCCGGTCCGGACGGGATCATTTCATTTGAGGCCGAAAATTTCGATAGAAATGTTGAAGTAGGCGGACATTCATGGGTGGAAACCGGGCCAACAGGTGGCTTTACCGGCATCATCGGTATGCACGCGCCCAACGGCCAAGGAGGACACAGTACTAACTATCTGACTAATAGTGAGCGTCTGGATTATGAGATAGACTTTGTCAAAACCGGTACGTACTATGTGTGGATTCTGGCTTGGGGTGCCGATGGAAATGATGACTCCTGCCATGCAGGTCTGGATGGCGAGGCTGTACCAACCCTTGTTGCATTGACCGGCTGGAGTAATAGTTACGAATGGAATTGTGACCTGATGAACGTCAGCGACCCGCCGACTTTCGAGGTAGACACCCTGGGTGTTCATACTTTTAATATCTGGGTGCGCGAGGATGGACTTATCATTGACAAAATTGTACTGACGACCAATCCCGATTTTAGTCTTTCCGGCTCGGAACCCGGCCCCCCTGAAAGCACGCGCGGCCCGCGTGTAATAGCATACAGTCCGACACCAAAGGTTGATGGGACCGACGTGGCACGAGATCTTACCCTGACCTGGGAAGCAGGACTATACGCTGCTAAACATGATGTTTACTTTGGAGAAAATATCGAAGATGTAGAACAGGCCACAGCAACGGTCGATCCGGCCGGTGTTTATAAAGGAAGCGTAATTCCGAATAGCTATACTTTATCTGAGCGACTCGAATTCGACAAGGCTTATTACTGGCGGATCGATGAAGTTAATGCCGCACCTGATAATACAGTGCGTAGAGGCGATGTCTGGAGTTTCAGGACTGAATTGTTTACTTATGTCATCGAAAACGTAACGGCAACAGCTTCCAGCAGCGATTTAGACAACGAAGCTGAAAATACAGTAAATGGCTCAGGACTTGATCCAAACGGTTTATTACATACAAATATAGGTGTAGGCACTATGTGGCTCAGTGCTGCGGATGCGAACCTGCCGGCATGGATCGAATTTGAATTTCAAAGCGTTCAAAAAGTCTATGAGATGTGGGTCTGGAACTCGAATGAGAGCCTGGAGCCAAAAATTGGTTTAGGATTTAAAAATGTAACTATCGAGTATTCTGTTGATGGGGAAAACTATACGACATTAGGAACGACGCATGAATTTAACCAGGGAACAGGTCGGCCGGATTATGAACATAATACTACCATTGATATGGAAGGTGTCGCGGCGAAGTATGTTAAGCTAACTGCCAACAGCGGCTTCAAGGACATCCTGCAGCAGTTTGGTCTTAGTGAAGTAAGGTTCTTCTCCATACCCGTCCAGGCAAGAGAGCCTTATCCGGCTGTCGGGGCATTTGATGTGGAGCTGGATTTGAATCTTGGCTTCAGGGCTGGAAGAGAAGGAATAGAGCATGATGTTTACTTCAGCGACGATTTGCAGGCAGTCGCAGACGGCACTGCACCGGTTGAGAGGGTAACCCAGACGAACTATGGTCCGGTTTCACTCGATCTGGATACGACTTACTTCTGGCGTGTCGATGAGGTCAACGAAGCCGAGCCGATTACAACGTGGCCGGGTAATATCTGGCACTTTACGACACAGGAATATTTTGTGCTGGACGACTTCGAGGATTATAACGCCGCAGAGAACCAGATATGGTATACGTGGAAGGATGGTCTCGGCTACGGCACGCCGGATACTCCACCATATTATCCCGGCAACGGCACAGGAGCGGCGGTAGGTGATGAATCAACTGAATCGTTTACCGAAGAGATAATCGTTCACGGTGGTAAGCATTCTATGCCGCTCGCATACAATAACAACAAGCCGGGCTACCTGAATTATTCCGAAGCTATAAAGACGCTGAGTTCTCACCGAGACTGGACAGTAAGGGGTGTTAAGGAATTGTCGCTATGGTTCAGGGGCCTGCCGGGCTCGGTAGGCAGCTTTACGGAAGGCCCATCCGGCACCTATACAATGACCGCTTCCGGCAGAGATATTTGGGACCAGGCGGATGAGTTCCATTATGCTTACAGGCAACTCTCCGGTGTCGGCTCGATAGTTGCAAAAGTCGAGAGTGTCGAAAACACTGACGTATGGGTCAAGGCCGGCGTGATGATTCGCGAGACCCTCGATCCTGGCTCGAAATTCGCCGCTGTGTACATTACACCTACGAACCCGGACGGCACACCCACACAGGGCTGCAGGTTCCAGATTAGAACCGATACGGACGGTAGCGCCTCAAGCGATTCGAGTCCGACTAATATAACAACTGTCGAGCAAAGGGCGATTACGGCACCATACTGGGTGAAAATAGAGCGTGACTTCGCTGGTAACTTCAGAGGTTACTATTCCAGTGATGGTACAAACTGGACCTCATTGGTCTTAAGACCAAGCATTTCCATGGGATCCAATGTTTATATTGGACTTGCATTAACAAGTCATAATACTGATTTGACTTGTGAGGCCAAATTCTCCGGTGTCCAGACAACCGGCACGGTTACGGGGCAGTGGCAGTCGCAGGATATCGGAATTTCCAGCAATAGTGCCGAGTCAGTATATGTGGCTGTCGGCAATAGTGCAGGAACACCGGCTGTCGTATATCATGACGATGCGGCTGCAACGCAAATAGACACATGGACGCAGTGGAATATTCCTACGCAGACTTTTGCGGATCAGGGCGTGAATCTAACCGATGTAGACAATATCTCCATTGGTATCGGTAACAGAGATAATCCGCAGGCCGGAGGTTCCGGCACTCTGTATATAGATGATATCAGGCTGAGGCCGGAGCCACCGGTGTTAGAACCAAAAGAAGCAAATATTATATTCGAAGCGGAAGAAGCCGAGATTCTTGGAGAGAGCTGGCGGACTTTTCACGGCCCGACCTCATCGGGGGCAACGTACATCGGGTCTCGGAATGGTGACGGTGACGATGGTGACACCGCGCCGGGAACTCAGTGGATCGCTTTGTATAATTTTACAGCTCCTGAAGGAGTTTACAAAATACTTTTCAGAGCAATAGCCCCTACTGGCGAAGATGATTCCTTCTGGGTCCGAATCACGACTGCTACAAGTCAGACCCTTGAAAATCCGGACCAGCCCGGTACTGGCTGGGTAAAGAATGGTATAGAGAATTCGAACGAATGGATCTGGGATGAAGTCAGCAGTTTTGACCATGATGATGAGATTGTGAACTGGACGCTAACGGCAGGTGAGCATACTCTTCAAATCGCCAAGCGTGAAGATGGTGCACTGCTTGACGCTATTCTAATTACTGACGATCTTGCTTTGGACCAGACAACATTGCCATAGGTGGTTTAAATTATGATGAATGTTAAATAAATTCGGGGCTTATACCGATTTGGTATAAGCCCCGTTTGTTTTAAGTGTTTTGTGGAACGCTTTAGTCGGTGCGTGGATTTGTTCTTAATCTACTCTAATTCCCTGCTGCTCCAGCCAAGTTTTTAAATCACCCATTTCGTTATTGAAGATATCATTGTCGTAATCTTCTTCGAGCTTGTGGATGTTGTTTTCCAGTTCCGGCTGCTCATTAACGACTTCGTGCAATTTCTTTTCAAATTCCTCACTTATTGTTGTTAGGTCATCAAAGTTCATTTCCAGCTCCAGCATTCCTGCTATCCTTCGTGTTACTGCTTCTATACACTTGGGATTGTTCCCCTGAACATAAGCTGGAATCGCTGCTACGAGGCTTACCATTTTGATATCTCGATTACTGCAGTTGGTAGTCAGGTAAGTTACGATACTGGCGGGACCCTCGTAGTTGGCGAATTTTACGCCGTAATGCTGGAACTTGTCTTTGAGCCCGGCTTGTGAGACGGAGCAGAAAAGTCTCGGCTCTCGTGTGTGGGGCACAAGGCCGGCCACGCTGCCGATGAAATATATCATCTCGACGCCGAATTCCGCGCATACTGAGAAGATGCAATCTGCAAATTTTTTCCAGTTCAGGTTGGGTTCTTTGCCCAGGAACATAATAAGATTACTATGTTCACTGTAAAAAAATGTGTTCGAAGGAATTTCGTAAGATTCTATTATACCGTCCTTTATCTGCGTATGAGGTCGAAATAGTGCCGTTATTTCCATTGAGCCGGGGAAGCTGTAAATATAGAATCCGGTTGGCTCGATTTCGGCAAATTTTTGGGCGTCCAGCTTGTCAATAAGGCACTTAACGGTACCTGTCGAAACTTCGCCGCCATTCATCCAGCCGGAAAAACCCAGTAACATGCGGGGATTATTAAATTTAGGCCTTTCATAAATTTTCAGCTTGTCTGTTGCCATTACTACTCCTTATGTGTCATTTTATCCTTTGTACTACTTATCGGCATGTTTATCCAGATAAATTTGGTGTTTTAAATTAGCTGGAAAAGTTTTGTGATAATTTCCTGAAAAAGGTAGAATGAATTAGGATATAGGAAGCTTATAACTTAAATCCTGTTTGATATAAAGTAAGGAGCAAGCTGATGTCTAAAAGCATAAATCGTCGAAATTTTATCAAAAAATCATTGCTTACACCTGCAGCGGGCGCTTTGGCAATGCGCGCGACAGAAAATGAGGCCTTGGCCAGTGATACAGCACAGAAGATGCCAGTGTCTAAAGCCACCTTGCCAATGGGCAAGGTTAAAGATCTTAAAATCAGTCGGATCTTGCTGGGCGGTAATTTATTGACACATTTTACACACAGTCGGGATTTGAGATATGTTTATAATCTGACGGCGCACTATAACACTGAGGAAAAAATCTTCGAGACAATGGCGATGGCTGAGGCACATGGCATCAACACACTCGTCATACATACCGCTCCCGGAATTGTGAGCACACTCAAGAAGTATCGTTACAAACTCGGCGGGAAGATTCAGTGGATCATATGTCCGACCGCCCAGGTTGATACACAGCAGGAGGAATATCGAAAGCAGGTAAAGCAGCTTGTAGATGAAGGAACCGTAGCGATTTATTTGTGGGGAGTTGTTGCCGACCGCCTTGTTTCCGAAGGTAAGGTCGATATGATTGCTAAAGCCGTGGAAATTGCTAAAGAACAGGGTGTGCCCTGTGGAGTCGGAGCGCACGACCTGAAAGTGGTTGAGGAGTGTGAGCGAAATAACATCGATGCTGATTTCTACATTAAGACATTTCACCACCACAATTATCCGACCGCACCGAAAGCTGATGAACTAACGAATGTCATTGCCGAGGTGCCGGGTTACTGGTGCAATAATCCCCAGGAAGTGATCGATTTTATGAAAGGAGTTGAAAAACCATGGTTTGCATTTAAGGTTATGGCCGCCGGTGCTATACCGCCTCCAAACGCCTTCCGTTATGCATTTGAAAACGGCGCAGATTTCGTGCTAGCTGGCATGTTTGATTTCGAGATTGCCGAAGATGTGCTGATTGCAAACCAGATACTAAAGGACGTCAAGAGAACTCGTCCATGGATGGCATAGGTCAGATAGATTCATGACTATTTTGGTTTACCTCAATAGTTGATTTTTTGACTGCTAATATTTGATGCTCGGATGATTGATGTGCTACGGCGATAAATTATTAAAAAAGGTACAGTTGTGGTTTTTGCAGAAGATATTATAATAAATGGGTAAACAAGGCAAGCGAGACGAACAGCACTGTTAAGTGGTTTTAGGGAAAAGTTTTTATCGATTAGACTCTGATTTTAAGGATAGACCGGCGATGGGCAAAAAAGTTAATTCCGATCAGGAGATTCTGGAATTTGCAATTTCCAAAGAGGTGGAGGCGTATCATTTTTTCCTGGCACTGGCCGGCCGGGTGGAAGATCCGAGAATGCGGCAGGTGTTTGAAGATTTGGCCGCCGAAGAGTTGGAGCATAAGGCAAGACTCGAACTGGAGATAATTAAAACAGGTAAAACACTAAAGGAACAGCAGATGCCTCCGGGCCGTGCTCAAAGTGATTATATAATGTCAGACAGCGATGCGCCGCTGGATATTGATTACATGGATATGCTTTTACTGGGTATTGAGAAGGAAGACGCGGCATTCAAAATGTTCGTGAATCTTATACCTACGGTTCAGGATGAGGAATCGCGAGAAGTCCTTCTGGCACTGGCTGAAGAAGAAGTCCGGCACAAGATTCGCTTCCAGAACGAATACGATATGCTGCACAAAAAGACCTGAAAAATGACTGCGGAAAATGCCCATAAGGGCACATTAATGTGGAGATGTGGTCATGTTGGGTAATGAAGATCAGAACTCGTCTGCTCCAAACGCTGGTAAAAGAAATAAAGTGTCTCGTAAAATAACCCAACTCGTCAATGATTTGCCCCTTTTTCCAACCGATATAAATCAGCTTCTTACATCAGCAATAAAACCGAGCGAGGATGGAAAAGAATTGCTTCAACTTATCCAAAGTGATTCCAAACTACGCGATGAGCTTTTGGCTTTGGCACGTTCCTATTTCGGAGCGACCATAAGTTTCAAGACGGTTGAAGATGCGGTTCGGGACATCGGTGTTCAGCCATTAGTGCAGTTAATTGGAATATCTTATGCCAGAGATGCGATCCAGCAGGAATTTGCCGCTTTGAAATATTTGAACGATTATATTGATCATGGTGAGGATATTTACATCGCATCTGATATTCTGTGTGGGATTTGCTCTTTGCCGCGTGAGCAGCGACAAATGCATGCTCTTGCCGGGCTCATTCATGATGTAGGCCGTCTGGCAATAATGGTGGCATGCAATAAAAACAGCGGGCGTGTATTGGGGACATTGTGGGACAGAATGGTTTCAGTAATTCATGAGGAAAGAGCCGAATTGGGCATGGACCATTGCGACGTCGGAGCAAGGATCTGTAGAAGATGGAATTTTTCGTCAGTGATACAGGAAGCAGTCCTCAGACACCACTCGCCGATATTGAACGGCGATTTCAGCTTCGCGGGCGCTCTTATCTTTCTTTCTCATTTCGTCTCGGCCAGCGATCCCAGCGGCGAAATCCTCGCTACGCTGCTCGCCACGAAAATCCTGAACAAATTAGACCTAACTCCGGTAGATTTCGAAAAAGCCAAAGAACAATACGAATCCCGCAGATGTAACAGCAACTGATAAGCCGAAAACTAGTCGAGTCACGTGTTGCCCTTTATGTTCTAATTAGCAAAGTCTAATTCTCATTTGGATTTTTGACTACGGTTTCTATTTGAAAGCTTGAATTTATCGGGCAAAATTGTTATTGTATTTGCGATCAAGCTCAGCATAGTAGTTGGGCGGATGGAAATTATAAATACCAATGGTAAATTTAATGGGCTCAAGTTGTTATTGAGTCTGAAAGTCGTTTTTTACAAGAAAGGAGTTTTTTCAAGTGGGTACAAATGATAATTTGAAAGAAGCTTTTGCCGGTGAAAGTCAGGCTAACCGGAAATATTTGGCCTTTGCAAAGAAAGCCGAGCAGGACGGATTTAGTCAGGTTGCGAAGCTTTTCAGGGCTGCGGCCGAAGCTGAGACCGTCCATGCCCATGCGCACTTTCGCGTGATGGGTGGAGCCGAAGGCACTGAAGAGAACCTTCAAACTGCCATTCTGGGCGAAGGATTCGAGTTCAAAGAAATGTATCCGAAATTCGTCTCGGAGGCCGAAGCGGAAGGAAACAAACCTGCGGTTTTTTCTTTCAAGCACGCACTTGCAGTTGAGGAGATTCATCACGGCCTTTATTCAAAAGCGCTGGAAGCAGTGAAGTCGGGTTCGGATATGCCTGAGACAAAAATATTTGTCTGTGCGGTATGTGGTAACACAGTTGAGGGATCCGCTCCTGATAAATGCCCCGTATGTGGAGCATCTCGAGAGCAGTTCAAAGAGATACTTTAATGGAGATAAAGTAGGTGTCGGCTTCTGATAGTAAGGCATGGCGGTGTAATGTTTGCGGATATATCCATCATGGTCCCGAACCGCCGGATGTGTGTCCTATTTGCGGATCACCTAAGGAGGCTTTCGAAGCCTATACTCATGAAGTAAAATCTGCCACGCCAAAGGTTCGGAGTTGGCGTTGTCTAAATTGTGGCTATGTACATTCGGGCCCGGAACCGCCGGAATTATGTCCGGTCTGCGGTGCTCCACAGGATTGTTTTGAACCACTGAGCGATGCAACAGAAAAAATCACATGGGTTGAGAGAGCCGGTAAAGTCGTTGTTGTTGGAGCAGGAATCGCCGGCTTGGCTGCCGTTGAGGCGATTCGAGTCGCTTCACCGGATACAGATGTCACGCTAATTTCCAAAGAGAACCAGCCGCCTTATTATCGCCTTAACCTGACTCGTTACCTGGCCGGTGAAATCAGCGAAACCGAGTTGTTGATAAAATCGCAGAGCTGGTTTGAGGAACACGAAATACAATTACTATTAGATGCCGAAGTCTCAAAACTGAACCTATCCGGTAAAACTGTGGAATTAAACAAAAATGAAAGTGTCTTATTCGACAAGTTAATTCTAACTGTCGGTGCCCATCCGTTTATGCCCCCGTTTCCGGGGGCATACCGGGATGGTGTGGTTAATCTTAGAACGTTGGCCGATGCCAAAAAAATATTGAAATCGGATTTGGCCGGCAAGAAATGCACTTGCATCGGTGGTGGATTACTTGGTTTGGAAACTGCCGGCGCTTTAGCCCGGCAAGGGGCTGAGGTCACTCTATTGGAAGGGCACGGATGGCTGCTGCCGAGACAGTTAAATCAAATTGCCGGCGAAATTCTTGCCGGGCATGTCCAGAGCAGCGGCATAAAACTGCGAACAAACGCCCGCACGCAGGAAATTCTCGGTGATGAACGGGTGCGGAGAGTATTTCTTCAAGACCAGAGCATAATCGATACTGATTTAGTTGTGGTCGCAACGGGTATTCGCTCGAACAGCTATCTGGCTCGTACGGCAGGTTTGGATGTGAATCAGGGAATAGTGGTTGATAATTTGCTGAAGACTTCGCATCCGGATGTGTTCGCTGCCGGTGACGTGGCCGAACATCACGGCCTTGTTTACGGAACGTGGGCGCCGGCACAGTACCAAGGCAGTATTGCGGGTATGAATGCTGCTGGAGCTAATTCTGAATTTGGCGGCATTCCCCGGTCGAATTCGCTGAAAGTTCTTGAGCTTGAGTTGTTCAGTATCGGTCAGATTGAGCCGATGGATGGCAGCTATGACACTATTGAAAAGCAGGCGGATGAGCAATATTTCCGGTTTGTCTTCCATGACAGTCACTTGGTTGGAGCAATACTTCTCGGCGATGCGAAACTGGCCACTCAGGTCAAGAAAACTATTGAAGGCAAACATGACTTCTCGGGTTTGTTGACAAAACGTCCCGCTGCAGGTGATGTACTGGATTTTCTTGCAGAAGTAGTGTTTTAGTGGTATTTCTTTTATAAAAAGCTCCCTTTTCTGATTTGTGCTGTTAATATATTGGCGTGTATGCGCTTATATCAATAATAATGGCATTGGCCGTGCTGGTGTTGCTGCTGCGGTTTAAGGTCAAGATTGGCGTTGCTATGCTGGTTTCAGCCTGCCTGGTGGGGGTGTTGCTTGGAGTCTGGCCGGCAGACCTAAGCAAGGCATTGGCCGAAGAATGGCGCAGCCAGCCTCTGACTCGAACAACGGGCTACCTTTTTATTTCGCTCACTGCTTTGCTGCTGCTGGTGAATGTCATCGGTACTGCGATGGTGGAAATCGGCCTGTCGCAGCGGCTGGTCCCAGCTATACAAGGGCTGTTCAAAAGCCGCCGGTTTGCTCTGGCGCTGATTCCACTGATGATGGGAATGCTGCCGACACCGGGTGGAATTATGCTCTCAGCACCGATGGTGCGAGAAGCAGGCGACAGGATCGGCGTTGAGCGAAGCCGGCTGGCCGCGATAAACTTTCTGTTTCGTCATCAATGGGAACCGGTCTGGCCGCTGTTTCCGGCAGTGCCGCTGATTCAAAGCCTGCTCGGTATTTCCGCTCTGACGCTGTTTTGCTATCACATTATGTTGACCGGCGCTGGCATCGTGGTCAGCGTTATCGTATTGCTGATGTTCGGCATCCCACCGAAACGGCCTGAGCACGAACCGGCTAAGCGTCACGTGAGTTATCACCTGAAGGATTTCTTTCACGCTTTCTGGCCAATTGTTTTTACGGCGGGTTTGTATGTTGCTTTTAATGTGCCGCCGGCGGTTGGAATCTTTTTGGCTATCATCGGGTTTTTGGTGATGCACCGGGTTCCTCTTAAGCGGTGGCTTATAGTTTTCAAGGCCGCACGCGAGCCGGACATGGTCCTGCTGATTTTCGGAGCGCTTTTTTTCAAGCTGAATCTCGAAGCCGGCGGCACATGGGAGCTTACAAGGAATTCCACGACACTGCCGATAGCGCCGCCGGCTTCGAGATTCAGCTTG
>WOR8_10007353_pt1 | contig 13695 bp, 12 predicted proteins | sample DeeMarSeWOR38_10_FD_19890 | JGI IMG/M metagenome (IMG submission 19890) | reverse complement strand
CACGAGGACCCAAAAGGGCATAGAATGCTGAAGCAACCACTACCGTTGGTAAGACAAAAGGTATAACAGTTATCGCCTTCAGCAGGGATTTGCCTCGAAATTCATAACGTGCGAAGAGATAGGCAGCAGGTAATCCGATGATCAAAGTTAATAAGGTGGAAAGTGCTGCTTGCCAGAGGGTAAACCAAAAAACCCGACGGATAGATTGTGAATTAAATGCCTCGACAAAAGGATCTATCAGGCTGGATTCTTTAAATTCAAAACTTGTCGTGATAATACCAGTTAATGGAATGAAATAAAAAATAATCAAGAAACTTAGCGGAAGGAACCATAATAATGCTAAAGCCATTAACCTGCGATTATCAAGTTTTTTGTTCACGATGATTGAGTCACCATTATCTCAAGACGAGCTGGGTCCACTCGCTGATCCATCTCTCCCGGTTTTTATCAATTTCTTCATAGTTTACATCGGCAGGATTTTCAGGTACTGCCAAATATTTAATAAATAGTTCGTCAAGCTCTGCCTGTTCGTTTACAGGAAAGACAAACATTTGTAAAGGGATCTCTTCCTGGAAACCTGGAGAGAGCATAAAATCAATCCAATTTTCTGCTAATTCCCGGTTTTTTGTACCTTTTAAGATACCTGCAAATTCTATTTGCCTGAAACATGCACCATCACTAATTAAGGCACCTGTTGGTGGTTCTGCTAAGGGTGTCTCTGAATATAGAACCTCGAATGGTGGACTGGAACCATAGGAAACGACGATGGGCCGAGCTCCCCCAGATCGACTGAATTCCTGGTAATAAGCCACCTCCCAATCGTTAACAACCAGCACATTATTCTCCACCAACCCCTGCCAGTAATCAAGATAACCAGGATCTCCAAAAGTACCGATTGTTGCCAGAAGGAATGCAAGACCTGGTGAGGAGGTGGCAGGGTTCTGAACCACGAAGAGGTCTTTATATCGGGGATTAAGCAGGTCAGTGAGAGATTCAGGTATTGTGAGGTTCTGTTCCTGGAAATAAGCAAGATCAAAATTGAGGCAAACATCACCAAAATCAATTGGCAGCACTCGATGCTGGGGATCGAGCTCGAAATTATCGTCAATTGCGGATAGCCATGGCGATTGATAGGGTTCAAAAATTTCTTGCTCCAAAGCTCTACTGAGGAATGTATTGTCAATCCCGTAGAAGACATCTGCAAGTGGATTATCCTTTGCGAGAATGGCTTTGTTTACCGTGGTGCCCGTATCACCGGATTTAAGAAAGCGAACTTCTGTTTCATACTCATCCTGGAATGTTTCAAGCATCTGTTCAGATATTGAGAAGGAGTCGTGTGTCATCACAGTGAGGATTTGCTTCGCACCTTTTTGGGCAGAATCAGTCTTTTCCACCATTCCACAGGCAGAGATAAGAACTGCGATTAGGAGAATATTCAACACAAGATTATGTAATTTATTCATCCGTTTTTACTCCATAACATCCATTGGTGAAAATCTCCTGTGGACTAACAGCATTTTTCCGTTTCTAATCTTTACCTGCACTGAATTTGATAAAAATTCGTTTGAGACACTACGAGTGTTACCTTGGAGCAGATTTGCATTTTCTAATTTCCATCGCAATCCCTCAGTGGTCACTCCCTCTACAAATTCACTGAGTGGAATGAGTGAAAGAATATCTCCCGGACGACCCTTGATCGAGATCGTGTCATTAGATCTCAACAGGAACGCTTCTTCCGGTCCATCCATGACCGTGATTGAAACTGTTTTCCACTCTTCCCGGGCCAACAAGAGAATATTCGCCAAGCTGAGATCAAGCCGTCCACCGAGAATACCGAACAAAATGATCTCATTTGTCCCATGCTTAAGGGCAAACCTAAGCGCCAATTCCAAGTCAGTCTGGTCTTTATCTGTTGGGTAAAGAACGATTTTAACGCCACTCGTTTGTAATTCGTCCTTGAGAAGGGGAGAAATTGAGTCCATATCACCAATCACAACATCAGGCATTAATTCCAGGTCCCTGAAATGGTGAGCGCCTCCATCGGCAGCAATAAGCAGATCATCTTCTTTGATGCCAGAAAAAAAATGAATATTGTTATGTAATCTACCGTTGGCAATAATTATCGCACGCAAAAAAAACCTCCTTCCGGGTGGAGGAGGTTCTCATGTTTTTGGTTTCAGCATTTCCTCCGCCGGCATTACCCGGATCAGGTTCATGGGTCGAGAGCTTCCCGCTCTCCTCTCAGTCTGATTTATCAGACTCCCCAAGCATTTATTTGTATATTGAGTATAAGCTGGCTTGATCTAGTTGTCAAGAAAAGATCAACGAACACGCCTTTTCCATACAGATTTAATTTCAAGCACCTCAGGACTTTCCCCAGCAGGAAGGTTAATGAAATCAGTGAGAAGACGGTTGAATTTGTTTGGCTCATCAAGCATCGGGTAATGTCCTGATTTTTCAAATATGTGGACTTGTGAAGACCCAGGAAGTAAATTCAATTGTTCATTATTTGGAACATGGACTGCTTGATCGTTTTTACCATATATCCAGAGTGATGATACTTTTAGCCGGTTAATTAATTGGCGCCAATTCACCCCATTAAACTGGTCCAGTGAAATCGTGATTGCCTTCTGATCAGTTTTTCTTACATCTTCTCTTGATTCAGCATTTGTGGTTTGGTTTCCAAACAACCAGTATGCCGATTCTGAGGGAGGTTGGGACTGGATGCGTGTGTGTGTCATCTGGACCCCCATTGGGAATCCAACCACCATTAGTTTCTCAACGATCTTTGAAAAATCTGCTGCAAAGTATATTCCAATGATGCTTCCCAAACCGTGACCAACAAGGGTGGCGCGGTTGACCCCCATTTGATTGATAAATGCCCTGAGTAATTCAACCTGCTGTTCGAGTGCATATCTGGAGACAATTTTTTTGCTTGCACCGAATCCCCAAAAATCTATTGCATATGCTCGATACCTTGAAGACACGAACTGCATGCTTGGTATCCAATATCGCCAAGAGCCAATCCAGCTATGGAGGAAAATCACGGGTTTCCCATGCCCTAGAACTTCGTAATGAATAATCCCATCTTCTTTGATGATTGCACTCATGTATGGTTAACTCGTGATAAATCCATATTTAACTAATTTTCAATTTGATGTATATTCCTACCACTTAGATGAATAGTTAGAATTTCTCCTAAGCGGTTGAGGAGTTCATCCGGAGCGAAGGGTTTAAGGATGTAGTCAATCGCACCTGTTTGATATCCGGCTTTGATTTCGGATTCCTGACCTTTTGCTGAAAGAAATACCACGGGGATTTGTTTGGTTTCTGGATTTGCTTTTATCTGCCTACAAACTTCATATCCAGACATACCTGGCATGCGAACATCTAACAGCAAGAGATCTGGTAGTTGAGATCTGGTTTGTTCTATTGCTTGATTTCCATTAACCGTGGGCACTACTTCGTACCCCCCGTACTGTAAAGTGAAGACAAGCAGGTCAAGGATATCCTGTTCATCTTCAGCGATTAATATTTTGAACATGATCCTCGTGAAGCAAAATGGATTGATTCATCGGATTGTAAATCGGAAGGGTGAATGAAAAAGTGCTACCTTCCCCTTCTACACCGCTGCTTTGAACCCAAATACGACCTTTGTGCATATTAATCAGCTTGGAAACAATGCTGAGTCCCAGTCCCGTCCCTGCTGTGGCGATCACCATATGATTGTCCCCGCGGTAGAACCTATCAAAAATCCGTTCTTGTTCTCCTGGTGGTATACCAATCCCATTATCACTAATATCAATGCGAATCTCGTTTTCCAATTGCTGTACGCCTAGGGCAACTTTTCCATTTTCGAGGGTGTAGTTAAATGCATTTCCTAGGAGATTAATTAATATCTGGCGAATTCTTTCCGGATCGCCATGGATTGGAGCGAGCTCAAGCGGCAGTTTGATATCAAACTGCATCGATTTATTCTCAGCGACTGTGAGACGATTAATTTCTAACATTGTCTCATCAATAATTTCCGCCAAATCAACCGGCTGCATTCTGAGATTGACCTGTCCAGCTTCGATCCTAGAAAGATCGAGCAGATCATTGACCAAGATTGTGAGGCGCTCCGTATTTTCCTGCACGACTTCCAGAAATCTCCGTTGCTGCTCGCTCATTTCTCCCGCTACTCCCATAAGCAAGATGTCGACATAACCTTTTATGGAAGTCATCGGAGTTCTTAATTCGTGGCTTACGGTGGCAACAAATTCTGATTTCAATCGATCGATTTCAATTAAGTGGGTGATATCTCGAAACACCGAGACAGTACCGAAAAAGTCGCCGTTGTTAATTACCGGGGCGAGGTTCACCGAGAGCACATTCCCATTTTCCAAACTTACTTGTTCGGTAAAGATTTTGGATGAATTGGCTGGTTGTGGGTCTTGAGTCCAACTATGAATGGTTTCTGACCAGGCTTGAGCAATTCCTGGAAATATTTCAGAAAAATGGTCAATCGATCTACCAATCACTTCTACCCGTTTCTTGTCAAGCATTTTCTCCGCCGAGTGATTGAAAAGGGTAATTTCCCCATATTGATCAGTGACCAAGACGCCATCTGCGATCGCTTCCAGAATTGATCTAGAACGGCTTGTTTCTACTCTCTGTTCGCGCAAGAGGGAACTTAATTCCTCTTTTTGGCTTAACGTGAGGTGGAAAAGCTCTGCATTCTTGATTGCCACCGCCATTTGGTTGGCGGCTGCCTGGATCAGATCTAACTGCTCGATTGAGAACTTTCCGACTTCCGGATAATAGAGCAAAAGCACACCGAGGAGCTGGTCTCCCATGATGATAGGTGAACCTACCGCGCTCCTGTGGTGGTACCAGCTGCTCGGAAGCTGTATCCAACGTTCATCCTTAAGTACATCATCGATCAAGACAGATTTACGGTTCGCGATAATCCACCCAACGAGACCCTGATTAATATTTAAGGCTGAGGGCATTCCACCAGGTGGAAGTGGGGTGGAGTATCCGGCTGTTGCTAAATGACGTAATTTCCTGCTACCCGATTGAAGCACCATGCAAGTTGCATGGCTCGCCCCGATTACTTCATTAAGCACCTCCAGAGTCCTTTGGAGAATCTGCTCAAAATCCAAACTAGAAGAAAGTTCGGTAAGAATTCGCAGCAATGTCTCGGTCCGCTGATGTTCGATTTTGACCTGCTGGGTCTTCTGCTGGAACTTCTTTTCAAGATCCTGAATTGTTCTTGAGTGCTGTTCTCTAATGGTGATATTTTCACTGGATCCAGTGTCGTGAACAACAATCTGATGTGTGGGAATTTGTGATGAATCGGAAGTCTTTTCTGGTTTATCCTTCAAACTAATGGTGGATCCATTACTTGCATTTTTCAATTCATGGAAGGATACCAACATTGTCGATGAGTCACCATTTGGGATCCGGTAAGATTTGCCATCAATCAATGTAGAACCGAGACTTAGACGTGCCTTTCCTTCCTGCGCACAGAGTCCAAAGAATGACTCCTTTGGATTAATCTCTGTAGCGAGAGATTCCAGGCTTATTTTCCTTCCATTGAGATTAAATAATTCCTTTATTGTTGAATTTGAATAAGCTATCTTTCCACCTTCTCCCACGATTATGTAAGCATCACCGTTCTGAGGTAGATATACCGGCAATTCAAATTTGATTGGATTTGATTTCCAAGATTTTCTTGAGAATTGCACTATCAGGTGGGAGATCAGAAAATAGGCAGTTAATCCCACAAGCAATAAGATAGCGCTCAAACTTAGAGGTGACAGATATGACATAAATTACTTGGTTTCGCGACGCCTCGCATCCGCAGCCATTTCTGTGATCTCGCGGATATCTGTAAACTCATGTTCTGATGGAGAGACGATGCCGGCACTTAAAGTTATGATTGGACTTTTTGTAGATACACCCCCCTCACCAGAATACTCTATGTACCCCTTTTGACGGTCCAGGTAATTGTAATGGGTCAATACATCCGCGGAAAATCGTGAGAGTAAATTTGTCTTCAAGTTATCCACACATTCTTCTTTGGTAAAAATCACGAAATGATCATTGCCAGTATGACCAATGAAGTCGTTAATTGTGCCGTATTCATCTACAACCTCCCCAAGCAACATTGCAGTGAAGCGCAAAATATTGTCGGATGCAACAAAACCATATGCTTCTTTGAAGGCATCAAAATGGTTAAGGCGGATATCAAAGAATGCCCAACCTTCTGTATGGATAATTTGCCGTAAGTGATCCTCGATCAATTGACCTGAAGGCAAATTTGTATGCGGTTCAGTTAGACTTTCCCGTTCTGAACGGGCGATCGCGTTATATACCCTCAGGCGCAGTTCTTCAATATCGAAAGGTTTAGTAATATAGTCATCTGCACCAAGTTCCAAGCCTTGGAGCTTGTCACTACGTTCATCTTTTTGGGTGAGGAATATTACTGGAATGTGACTTGTGCGGGTGTATGTGCGGAGAGTCCGGCAAACTTCATAGCCATCAATATCCGGAAGCATGATATCGAGGACAATCAGGTGGGGAAGTCTCTGACGGGTTTTTTCCAGCGCTTCAGAGCCCCGGACAGCAATATCAACATCGTAATGCAGTCCGCCAAAATATATTTCCAGCATATTGGCAATATCAATGTCATCTTCGACGATTAGAAGTCTTGACTTAGCCATATTTATCTCCCAATTAATACCCGAAGGCCAGGATGGATGCTTCAATCTCCAATGTTCTGGAGAATCGATTCCGAAACGAATCTCCACGACGATGCTTTTGAGGTTCCCTTGCGCGGGTATAAGCGTGAATGGAGAGTTCCAAAGGAAAGCTGATGGTGATCGCTATCTTCATATTGGATATCTCTGTCTATCACACGTCTCTCCTGCGAAGCGAGTAGTACAACGTCTGATTCGATTGTTCTGCCAGGGAACACAATCATGCCGGTTCCCAGGCGACAGTTATGACCAACACAACCCCCGAGTATTGGCCGGTTTGCGGCTTCGAGAAAACCGCTGCCATTCCTGGCGCGGATCGGAGTGGGGATTAAATTAAAATCTGTAAAAGTTGATCCTGCACCGATAAAGGTTTTCCTCCCCACAACCACCATCTGCAGACAGGTGTTTTGGGCAACCATGCTGTTGTCCATCAAAGTTGTCATAAAGAGGGAAGCCCGAAAAGGCAGGAAGGAACCATCCCCAACTACGCTCAGCATCAATTGACAATCTTGTGATATGTTGACGTTATTACCTATGATGCAGTTTTCAATAACAGCACCGCCATTAATCGTTACATTATCGCCGATTGTGGTAGGACCATGGATCACGGCTGTTGGATCTATCGTACAATTTCGCCCGATCTTTACCAGTTCGGAACATTCCAGAACTTGTTTCCCTTCAAAGAGCGCTCTACCTAATATCTGTAACTTATAAATCGGTTCCCTTTTTAGTTGTTCTTCGAATCTCAATCCACGTTTGAATAATCCAAACACGATATCCGCAATGAACACGTGCACCCAGGAATCGATGGCTATCATGCTGCGAATCGGTACGTGGAATATCAGGTCGCTTTCATTAAGGGCAATGTAGGGCGGTACATGGTAATTGCCTACTTCATGGGATAACATATCGATGATAACAGGCTCAGCAGTTTCTCTGTATCCATCGGGGTAATACCATAAGTCAGCCAGGTAAGTATCCCCCTGGTGAATATATGAAGATGACAGGGGTAATACATGTTCCCGAAAAGATGGATCATGGATCGTAAATCCTGCCCTGCACGCCACTCCCCTTTTCTGAGCTTGTGCGAGGAAACAAGAGATGAAAGCTGAATCAAAGAAAAGGTTATCGCGGTAGACAACAGCAGGCCCTTCAAAAATAGGAAGGGGGGATTCAGGTGTGATTTCGATTTCCTGGTCTGTGTAGGGGGATAACACATCCCGTTGTATCAACCAAAGGGGTTTATTTTGAACACGTAAATCTCGAGCACGTTCATTGAAGGGAGAAATGTATTTTGGGTCCTGTAAGATAATTTTTAACATCAAAATCTACCGGTATTGATTTCCTATTTGATAGAGAAAAAATTAATAAGCATCCAGGTAAGCTTTCAAAGAATTTTTGAATTGAATTGGTTCATCCAGCATAATAAAATGACCTGCTCGCTGGTAACGTTCAATTTGGATTCGCCTAATGTGAGCATCCAAAATGCTCCATTGGTTAGGGTTCACAATTACGTCTCGCTCACCATACATCCCCATGACAGGTTGATAAATTGGGGCTAATTGCGAGGTTAGGTTTGTTTGGCGCAGGGAAGAAATGCTCAGTAAGAAAGATTCGAGGGTTACGTGGTTCAAATCTTTTTGAATCATCGCTGGCCAATTGCTCTCCCGGGTGATTAATGGGGCAGCAAGTCGAATGCCAAGCTTCAGCACATCCATCATTCCATAAACCAGCTTTGCAATTGTTCGAATGCTGGCCAACTTCAGCAATACGGAAAGGGATGACCCTTCGATCGGTGACCCAATAACCACAACCTTGCTGACTCTTTCGGGATGGTTGATCGCAACAGAGAGACTTACAGTTCCACCCATCGAATGACCAACTAATGGGGCGTGCTTGATTCCAAGCTTCTCCATGAACTCGTTCACCAATAAAACAAAATCAGGTACTGTGAATGTCTCTCGCCGCTTGTCAGATTCTCCAAACCCCCAAAAATCGATCGCATATGTGCGGTAGGAATCACCGAGGAAATCCATCGTTTCCTGCCATAACCCCCAGGACTCCAGCCAGCCGTGTAATAGGATTACTGGACGTCCTTTTCCGTAAACTTCATAATGGACACTACCCTGTTCGGTGATAAGTGAGGACATGATCTTTCGTCTTCCTATTGAGCAAGTTGGAAATCGACACTCTCGAGCTCCGCTAAGATACTATACAGGAGTTCAAGGAGTACATTCTTCACAGCATCTTTCTCAGTTGCGACACATTCGAGAAGCTTGATATCCTTGCTTAACCTTAAAGCGATGCGCATATCATCGATTTCCCATGCATCTGCGCTATCCTGTTTGTTTGCTGCCACGACGTATGGTGTGGGAGCATAAGCCCGGAAGGTTTCTAAGATCTTGCGTGCTTCTCGAAACGTTTCCGGGCGACTCGAGTCGATTATGACAACGAATCCCAGCATTCCCTCTGACAAGATTTCCCACATGAAGTCGAACCTTTTTTGACCGGGGGTTCCAAATAGATAGAGAACCATATCGTTATCTACAGTGATGCGGCCAAAATCCATAGCGACAGTTGTCGTCTCTTTAATCCGTTCGATTTCCGAAGATATCTTCCGTTCAGTGGAAACAACATCAATTTCACTTATGGATTGAATAAATTCGGTTTTTCCGGCATTAAACGGTCCTGTTACTACCATCTTCAGTGTTTGCATTTCCAACCCCGTGGAGGTTATAAAGAGCGAATGCGATCGATGATGCGAAATACCAGAGATTTTCCTTCTTCCTTGTCACCTTTTACAAGCTGATCAGCCAGTTGAATTGGTGGTGGACTGCCTTCAGGTGTTTGGGTACGAACCATTTCGACAATCCCAGCCTGTACCAGGCTGAAAATTACCTTTCGTATCTGGAAATCAGTCATGTCCGTGACCAGGGCGATCTTCTTCAGTGAATTCTTTGGATCAATGTAAGGGATAACCTGCCATTCTTCAGCGCTCAGTCTCAGGTTGCTGACATCAGCTTCTGGACGATCGACGAATTTCACACCGATCTCGAGACTTGGAATCTCGTCCTCAAGGTGTTCCAATTCCTTGATTTGCCTCGAACCTTCAAGGATCAGGTTTTCCAGGTTCACCCGGACGGTGATCTTGTCTTCTGGAGGGGATTTATCGGCTTCGAATTGGAAGAATCCTTCCATCCAGGTAAACAAGCGATTTACAACATCCGTGAAGTGCACTTGCAGGCTCTGCAGGATATCCTGCTGGCTGAAATAATTTGCATTGATCAAGAGCAAGCCCAATTCTTTATCACTCATGCCATTAACATTGGATTTAATCCCTCTATATTGGGTATTTGACAAGAGTTGAGATTTGTGGAGGATACCGGCGAGGCTATTATCATCGTGCCCGGTATGCGCATAGGCCAATTTTCCATCCTTAAAAAATACCTCCACTGCCTCATTTGATCTCTCGACAACGAGCGTACCGGATTTTTGTGCAAGAGTGATCAAATTCAACAGTTGGCTTAGTGTAAAATCGTGCAGGTTACCTTTGATAGCCATATGTACCTCTTAGAAAAATGAAGTCTACTGCCTTCCCAAATTCGTTGAAAACGAGTTCCATAAATCCAAATTTCAGAATTTACTGCGTGCCTTGACATGCTATCTTCTTGTGTATATAATCCATACGCTATTTAATCCATACGCTATTTTCCTCGGTAGCTCAATTCGGCAGAGCGGGCGGCTGTTAACCGCTAGGTTCCAGGTTCGAGTCCTGGCCGAGGAGCCTGAGTTCTTTTCCTGGGATCAACATTTCCATAGAAAAACCATTGCGAAATTTCCAAGAAAATAAATTTTTATTGCTTGATTGTATCAAAAAAAGGCGTCTCAACTATTGGAGACGCCTTACGATTGGTATACAATTCTGATAGGCTTTTCAGCCCGGATTAATCGGATTTCTTCTCCGATACCTGTTTTGTTTCCTTCTTTTCAGTGCTCTCACCCGAAGTTTCAGATTTAGTTTCACCCTTCGATTCTTCCATTCCACTGCCGTTCTTCCTGGAAACCCCAGAAGGAGAGCGATGATCCGTGGCATAGAATCCTGAGCCCTTGAAGACGATACCGACTGGTGTGAACACCTTCCTCAAAGCTTCCTGTGAACACTCAGGACAAATCGTGAGCGGTTTTTCAGAAAATTTTTGGCGTCTGTCAAATCTGACGCCACAATTATCACATTGGTATGTATAGGTTGGCATTGCAAAACTAACTTTTGTACTAATTAATCGGGTATGAATTGTCTGAGATTATAGCGCGCAATATTCCCGAGTGCAAGGCATGCTTCAATAGAAATTTGTTAATAATTATATTGTGTAACATGATGCGTGTATTTACCCTGATCCAGATTCTTGTGGAATTTGCCAATTAAATCCCAATTATGATCAAATGATCCTAAGGACCTGAGATTGGTAGGGATATACCAAAATCACTGCCGCCTCCTCTTCGGTTTTTTACCCAGATTTTCCCATGATGGGCTTCAGTGATTAATTTGCAATAAGTTAAACCTAATCCTGTGCCTCGCTTCCGACTGGAATGTCCAGGAATTTGGAAAAAGCGATCAAAGATGGATTGTGTATATTCATCAGGAATACCTGGACCTCGATCCAGTACATGTATCTCGATATTTTCTTCGTTTGAAGGTACAACCTTTACCAGTACCTGTCCTCCATCTGGACTGAATTTTAAGGCGTTATCGATGAGATTATTGATAACTCGTTGAATTTTATTTTTATCAAGAACTATTTGGGGAATCCCGGGCTCGGCTTCAAGGGTTACCGTCACATGATAATCAGTTGCAGTAATCTGGAGCTCAGGTATGGTTTCATTGACAAGGGCTGGCAAATCTGCCCCGGTTAATGACAATTCCAATTTCCCTGATTCCATCCTGTTGATTTCTAGTATCGATTCAACCATCGCCAACATCCTCCTAGAGCTGCGTTTTGCGATCTGGATTGACGGCTCGAGGATGCCTGCTGGATCTCCACTTATATGTGCATCGCCGATCACATCTAATGCGCTGATGGTGGAGCTCAAAGGTGATCGGAGATCGTGAACCAGGGTCTCACTGATCAAATCCTGGGTCTGCTTCAATAAATATTCATCCGTCACGTCTCGTAAAAGAATTATCGTACCGGATATCTTGCCATCTTCTTCATAAACCTTTATCGAGGATCGTTCTACGAACAATTCCGGGATCCGGTCCTTGAATTTGTAGGTGAGCTTTTCATCCACCAAATTTTCCAGGGAAAATTGATTTTGGATAAAGGTGTTGCTATCGTTTCTTGAATAGCCAATCACATTCAACAGCGCGTCAGGCAGCTCAGGAACGGTCTGACCAAGAAATTCACTTTGTGGGATCCCACTGAGGGTGGTAACCGCCTCGTTGACCATTGTGATCTGGCCAGCTGAATCAATTAAGACCAATCCTTCATTGACTGAGTTTAGGATAGTAGTTAATCGATCTCGCCCAATCGTTATGTCTGAACTCAGCAGAGCATTGTGAAGGGCGATCTCTATTGCAACGCTGGTCTGTCCGGATAATATATTCAACAAATTAAGATCCTCATCCGAAAAACCCGCTCCTGGGGATAAGGAGAACAGCGCCAAACATCCAATAATCTGTTTTGAGGTTATCAAAGGAACACCGATCCAGGCGAAAGGTGCATCCTCACCGACTGGCAATCCGATCTTCGATAGTTCATGCCTGCCATCACTCGGGATCAAAATCGGTTCTCCATCAATGATCACCCGGTCTGTGAGACGATCCATTAATGGGCGGCGCTGCCACACCTGCCGCATGCCATGCTTTACAGCTATTGGGTACCAAATTTGCTGGTCAATTGGATCTACCAAGGCAACATAAAAATTATCAACATTTAATAACTTGGTGACCTGGACCTGGATCGAATTGAGGAGTCGCTCAAGGTCAATATCAGAGCTGAGTACCTTGCTGATTTCCCCTAAGGCAGATAATTCCTGTATACGGCGCTCAAGATTTTTCCTTGGAGCACCGAGGTAGAAAACTAATAATGCCAGGGCAAATGTTGCTACCCCAACGATAATCAATGCCCGATCACCTATTAATGAGTAGAATAGCAAGGAAATGAACACGAAGAAAACAGGTAGGATTTCTAATGATAGCAACGCCAGCAGATCCCATCTGTTTTGATTCACACTTCCTTTCGATGATATATAGCTCAATATGCTATAGGTTACACCATGTAATCCCCCGTAGAAAATTCCTGCACCAAGAATCAATAACCAATTCTCATTTAAAACAAAATCAAGGGATAACACACCTTGAGCCATTCCGAAGAGTGAAAGACTTGCCACCAGTACAAATGAATTTATCCCGAAATCAAATATCCCAGCTCGTAAATTTTTCTGGTTGTTGGGCGAAGAAGTTGTAATTCGTTGTGCGAAGATCAATTGCAATACGACTGCAATTGAGATGCCAATTATGCATGCCCACAATGCAACTCCGGAACCATATATTGATGCTGCTGAAAATAAGATCAGCGGGATCATTGAAAATTGATTGTCGAATAATCTCAAGGGGAGGAATTCGAGCGCAGCCAGGATCACAATCAAGAAGACCATCGGCACTAAGAGATCCGGGTCAGGAGGAGAAAGAAATGTACCCCCAATCAAGGATAATAATCCGATGATGAGAACGATGAGGTTGAGAGTTCTCTGGCGCTGTGGTTCGGTTCTGGGCATTATTAATATGCCGAATGTATTTATTGTTTTGGTGGTGTTGTGCGAATTGCTCTCGGCGTCGGGCTTGGACCTGTCGGGGTCAGGGTTACAGTCGGTGACTTGGTACTGGTAGGGCTTGGCGTGACTCCTGTTGCTCTCGGAGTCAAAGTGGGTGACGGTGTGGCAGTTTCCGTTGGTG
>WOR8_10009637_pt1 | contig 13696 bp, 13 predicted proteins | sample DeeMarSeWOR38_10_FD_19890 | JGI IMG/M metagenome (IMG submission 19890) | reverse complement strand
GGACTTCATCGCCCGGGTTCATCAACGCCATGATAAATTTGCCGATGGTCGGTTTGCCGCCCGGCTGAATGGCCACATTCTCCATTGAATACTGGATCTTCCGTGAGGCGCTGACGTCGGCCGCCAGAATTTCACGCAATTGCGGAATGCCGGTATTGGGGCAATAGCCGGTCTTGCCCTCATTCATGGCCTTAATCGCGGTTTTTCTGACGTTGGCCGGTGTTATAATATTCATATCGCCTAAATGAAAAGGATACACTTTGTTGCCCTCGGCTGCAAAAGCAGCCGCTTCGGCTGATACCGCAAAAGCGGTTTCGGTCCCCAACCTCTCAATTCGTTCTGCTATTTTCATATGCATTTCCTCTCCCAAATTTGATTCTATAGAAGTGATATCAAAACCTCAGATAAGGTTCAAGGGCAAGGCGTCAGGCCGATCGGGAAAGCGCAGCATACATGGGTATGTGAGCATTTACCGGAGGCCTGCAACGCAGCCATTGGGACTTAGATGGGGTTTTGAAACCACTTCTAACCATAAATGAAAAAAGTAAATTCTTCAACCCAACATACTTTATAATTTGAAACAAACGCGTTTTATTGAAGATCATTTTCCCACAGAAACACCTCGATCTCTGATTCATTCAAGTTTCTGAAATATGGACCGATATAGGCTATAAACCATCTCAAAAATGTCTTTTGGCTCAATCCGCCAAAGGCGGACAAGTATCTTTGTTGGTGCTTCGCTTTAAATCCTTCGATCCGCCTCAGGCGGACCTCCGGTTTACGACCCGCAAAGAGGATTTAATCAGGCGGGAAGTTCAGCAAAGCTGGAAAGCTCGGCCCCGCAGCGCGTGTCCCGGCGAAGCCTTTAGGCGAAGACGGAATCTTGAACCAAAATCCTATTTTTGAGATGGCTTCTGTAAGGTGTCGAAATTACACCCTGATATATAGAGGTTGTCAAAAAAACGTTCCGGCATCGAAACGGTTTTTTCTACAACCACTTATGCCGCACTTCCATATTTCGGAACATTATAATGAAAAGCGGTATAAAAACAGCTTCCAGGATCATCAAATGCAAGATATGAATCTTTCCAGCCAGCCGATGACGATTATGACCGCGGTCAATTTTTGCGAGCTCAAAATCAGCCGGAACCCGGCTGAAACGTTGGTCGCTTTTTCGATTGGTTCAGGAATCGTTGTATCGATTTATGATCCGGTTACAATAGCAGGCGGAATGCTGAGTTTTGTCCTGCCGGAGTCTTTAGCGATGTTGCCGGGAAAAGCAGAACACCATCCGTATATGTTTGCTGATATCGGTCTGCCGGCTCTGTTGGAAGCGCTGCTGGATATTGGGGCCAAAACTGAAAATATAAAAGTGGTGATAGCCGGCGGTGCACAGATAATGGATCAGAAGGCCGAATTTAATATCGGTCGCAAAAATTATGAGGCCGTCACCGCTTTTTTAATGCACCATAATTTGAGCATTGATCATGAAGATATCGGCGGCATCTCCAGGAGAACGCTGAGCCTTGATATTGGCAGCGGATGCAACATTATTCAAACCTTAGGTCAGGGAGAAGTGCAAATATGACGAATGTTGATGATATCATCAATGGAATTGACACACTCAAAGCGATTCCTCCTGTAGCCACGCAGATTATGGCTCTGGCTGAAGATGAGAACAGCGCCGTGTCGGACATTACCGACCTGATTAGTCACGATCCTTCGATTACAGCCAGTTTGTTGAAAATATGCAATTCGGCTTATTTCGGACTGTCGCGTAAGGTCGAATCCGTTCGTGATGCCATTACCTTGCTGGGCCTGGATCAAATTGTCGAACTCGTTTTGCTCAACGGAACTGCCGAAAACTTCAGAGATGAACCGGATGGTTACGGACTCGGTGAGGGCGAGCTCTGGCATCATGCTGTATTATCGGCTCATGTGGCTAAAGTTCTGGCTGAAAACCATGGGTTGGCAAATCAGAAGCATCTAATTTTTACGGCCGGGCTTTTAAAAGATATTGGAAAAGTAATTATGGGCCGTTTTGTGGCCTTTTCATATGAAAAAATCAATATTTTAGTTCATTCAAAAGGGTACAGTTTCAATGAGGCTGAAAAAGAAATTATCGGTATGAATCATGAAGAACTGGGTGCCCAAATTGGAAAAAAATGGCGATTTGGCGATAAACTCATTTACATTATTCGTAACCACCATATGGCCGACGAAAGCTGCAGAAACAGCCCGGAAACCGCGCTGGTCTATCTGGCGGATATCGTTTGTATGATGATGGGATTCGGCACCGGTTTGGATGGGCTTGCCTACCGCTTCTACGGAGAAGTGCTCGATCGAATGAACCTGACCGAGAAAGATCTGCAAAAGGTCATTTTTGATACCGGCGAACGCCGCCAGAAAATTGAAAAGTTGTTGAATATGGTTTAATTCACCTTCGCTTCCGTGAACCCCGCAGCGATTCAACGACTGGACGAGCAGTTCGGCCCTGAACTGACTGCCGAAGGGCTCGCCGAAGCCTCACTGCGGATGGCTTCATTTAAAAAGCTCGCTCAAATTCAAGCGGTTTACCACGTCTGTGATCAGCTCTCCGACAACCAGCTCGGCATCTTTACTGCCGACCACCCGCAATCGTTCCGCACTTCCGGTGATTGTCTCGCCGGCAATAAATCGATTCTGTCTGACGAGGTTCGCTTGATAGGTCATATTGATGACCCACTTGCGCTCGACGAGATCGAGCTTGAACGTTTTTAAAATAATTTCGACAACGGTTTCCCGGCTTTCTTCTCCTGATGCAACCTGGATACCTGCGTTTTCAAGCCGGTGTTTGAAAATTTGTTTAATCATTGAAGGCAGACCGAAAGCGCCCACCAGCCGGTCATTCTTATTTTCCTGGGCGACAATACAATAAGCGTAAAATTTCCGGAAAAATCTTTGAGGGCCATTTTTGCGCTTTTGGTTGCAATGGCCGGATCTTCTCTGGAATCTTTAAAGACTAAAGCAACAGAAGCTTCTCTGAGGATCTCCGGTTCTTCGGGGAGTTGATAGTTGACGACTAAAAAGTGTTTAGAAGCGCAAAAACTGGTTGCTATCGCAATGAACAATATAATCGATATTGTCTTCATACCGCGGCCGATGGGTATCATGAACCTGTCCTCCTTCAATATGCTTTAGAAGTGGTTTCAAAACCTCATCTAAGGCCCAATGGTTGCGTTGTCCCGCGAATTGAAATGCTCACGTACTAACGTGTACGCTCCGCTATCAATTCGCGGAACGCCTTACTTTGATGCACACCTTAATTTGTTAAAATCAAGACGTGCAATCCCGTATTCAAGCGGGAAACCTGATCTGAGGCTTTGAAACCACTTCTATAAAATTTGATGCACCCGTTATTTTATTTAAGCCTTGAATAATCCGTTGATAACGGCTGAATGCCTTACAGCTGCGGGTATCAAAAAAGCGGATGCAGTGATGTCACCCCAATGGAACCTTTACGTCGATATCAACATCGAGTGCTTCTCCCACACTTGCGAGTTTGCTCCGTATCTGTCCCAGACTGAGTTCTGGCGGTGCCTGGACCCTGGCGGACATTGCAAAGAGGGGCGTACCGGTGTTCGGCGCGTGAGTGACGGTGGTGTCCATTTCTTCGATGTTGATTTGTTCAGAAGCCAGATAGCGGGCGATATGGTTTACGATTCCCTCATGATCGGCTCCAACTACCGAAATCTCGTAGGGGACATAGCCGATAAATTTCTGCAATCGCGAAAAATCTGTCGCCCGGCAGGTGATTATTAACCCATGGGTTTGCAACCCCTCGAAACCGGTCATTATTTTTTCCTGATTTTCATCGGATAAGGAAAGCAGCATAATGACAGCAAACTCACCACCCAACCTTGCCATTTTGCTTTCCTCGATGTTGGCATGATGCGCGACCACGACATCGGTGATTTTTTTAACGGTGCCCCGCTTATCGCGACCAATAGCGGTGACAACCAGGTAGACTTTTGACATTGGAATCCTCTCTTATCCGCCTCCAACCGGCGGGAAAATACCGACCCGTTCTCCGCCCTTCAGGATTGAAGTTAACTCTGCGTGAACGTTGTTAATGAAAACGATTTTGATCAGATCTTGCGGAATGTCCAGTTGCTGAAGCAATTCGCCGACAGTGATACCCGACTCGATGGCAAAGTTTTCAGCAGACGCCGGCATAAATTTTTGAAGGCTGGCAAATAATTTGATTTGAATATGTGATTCCATTGCTTTTGATATTTAAGTTGTATTCGCGACTTGATCGTATTAGAAGCTATCTCAAAAATGCATCTACTATTTTTAAGATAGCGTTTATTTAGAATAATAAGATTCTATAACTCCAATTGAGCGAAAGTCAAGCGCTCTGGTGTATTGATGTTTTTTCGATGATGAATATTGTTACGACCATTATTCCCATATTTGTGATTATTATTCTGGGATGGCTGGCACGGGTTTGCGGCTTTATACGGGCTGAATTTATCTCACCGGCGAATCGACTGGTGTTTTATCTGGCCATACCGGCGATGGTTTTCAGGTCCGTTTCCGGTGCTTCCTTAAACAGTCAGTTTGACGCTAGAGTCGTAATCCTTGCATCGCTGTCGGTTTGCATCGTATTTGGCATTGCCTGGATCCTGGCAAGGCGAGGCCCTCTGCCGCGAAGCCAGCGGGGTGCGTTTATCCAAGATTCTTTTCACGGCAATATAGGCTATATCGGCCTGGCGGTGTCTTTTTATTATCTTGGCCGCGAAGGTTTTGTGCGGGCCAGTATCCTGGCAGGTTTTTTGCTGATCTTACAAAATCTGCTTGGCGTGATTGCACTGCAGTTGAATGCCCCCCATAATTCCGCTTCTAAAAACAGGTGGATGCCAGCCTTAAAAATTGCTGGCAATCCGATCATCCTGTCGGCCCTGGCCGGGATTCTGGTTTCATTGACGGCCCTTCCGGTGCCGCTGGTATTGGGCCGTTGCCTGGATATCCTAAGCGACCTGGCGCTGCCTCTGGCCTTATTGATTATTGGTGCATCCCTTTCATTTGACATGGTGCAATCGAAATTAAAAGCGGTGCTCGCTTGCGGCCTGCTGAAACTGGTCCTGCTGCCCGCGCTTGGCTTTATCCTGTATCGGCTGTTCAATGTCATGCCGCAGGCTTATCTTCCCGGGATCATATTGCTGGCGTCTCCGACCGCCACGGTAACCTATGTAATGGCCAAAGAGATGCAAGGAGACAGTGAATTTGCAGTCGCCGCCATTTCTTTAAACACCTTGCTGTCTGCAGTGACCTATACGATTTGGCTGAGCATCGTAGGCTGATGTATAGTATTGTGTCCCGCAAGTAATTTGCAAAACACCATGTTATTTCAGGTTTCTGGCAATTCCAATTTTATCTCCAAATCTAAATCTGGGGGTTGGAAAAAAACATTTGCCGGTTGTCAGTGGCCGGGGTTCGTTGTAGAATAGTGCCTATGGCGAAAGGCAACTGACATTGAACTTTTTGATATTGAGGGAATAATATCGAAGCTTATGAAACTACCGTTTAAAAGTGCACTGGTAACCGGTGGGGCTGGATTTATTGGATCGCATCTGGTTGAGGCGCTCATAGCTGCAGGCTGCCGGGTAGCCGTCCTGGATAATTTATCTACCGGAAATTTTACGAACCTGAAACATTTAGACGGAAAATTTTCCTTTTATCAGGACGATATTCGAAACCAAAAAGCATTATATGCTGCCGCTGCAGGCTGCCAGGTGATTTTTCATCTGGCGGCTGTCGTTTCTGTTCCCCAGACAATTGAAGATCCAATTGAATCTGCGGCCATCAATGAAATGGGGTCTCTGTCTGTTTTTGAGACCGCCCGGCAAAAAAAGGTGCAACGGGTTGTTTTTTCCAGCTCCTGTGCGGTATATGGCGATGACCCCCGTCTGCCGAAACTGGAAGATATGGCGCCGAATCCGCTAAGTCCTTATGCGGTGCAAAAGTTGGCTGCAGAATATTATGCTCAAATGTTTTATGACCTGCATGGCCTTGAAACGACCGTTCTCCGTTATTTTAATGTCTACGGTCCCAGGCAGGACCCCTCATCGCCTTATTCGGGCGTAATTTCAATTTTTATGACCAAAGCATTGCTGAATGAGCCGGCTGTCATTTACGGTGATGGAAATCAAAGTCGAGATTTCATCTATGTTCAAGATGTGGTCAGAGCTAATTTGCTGGCTGCAACCAGCCAGGGTGCAGGTGGTCAGGTAATCAATATCGGCTCAGGTAAATCGGTTGCCATCAATCAGCTGTGGGAGAAAATTTGTGCCCTGTCCGGCCAACACCTTGAACCTGAATATGCACCCCAAAGACCGGGCGATATCGTTGAATCCGTTGCCGGTATTGAATCTGCCGGCGCACGATTGGGATTTGAATGTGAGATTCCTTTTGAAAAGGGACTGGAAGCGACCTTTGAATGGTACCGCAAGGGTCAGAAGTCAAAGAAATAGGTGTCAGGTCTCTGGCCGCTGGCTTCTGGTCACTGGTTCCTGGCGAGAAGCAAGAAGCGAGGAGCCAGTAGCCAAAGTACTGACACCTGACACCATTAGGAAGGTTATCCATGGAATTACAGTATCAGAAAGTGCTTGTCACCGGGGCAGCCGGTTTTATAGGATTTCATCTGGCAAAACGTCTTTTAGCCAGCGGTCATCAGGTCGTGGGCGTCGATAATATGAATCCGTATTATGACGTCTCTCTCAAAGAGGCCCGGCTTGAAGATCTTAAAAAAGAAGCCAATTTTAAATTTTCTCAATTCGATCTGTGCGACCGCCCACAGCTTGAAGGCCTGTTTGATAAGCAAGGATTTGAGGTGGTGGTAAATCTGGCTGCCCAGGCCGGCGTACGGTATTCGCTCGAAAATCCTTATGCCTATGTTGATTCCAACCTGGTTGGCTTTATTAATATCCTGGAATGTTGCCGCCACAAGGCCACAAAACATCTCGTATTCGCATCATCCAGTTCGGTTTATGGCGCCAATACCCGAATGCCCTTCTCAGTGCATCATAATGTGGATCATCCGGTATCACTTTATGCCGCCACCAAAAAGGCCAATGAGCTCATGGCGCACACTTACAGCCATCTGTACCGGCTTCCCTGCACCGGGCTGCGGTTTTTTACCGTTTACGGTCCGTGGGGTCGCCCGGACATGGCGCTTTTTCTTTTCACCCGGGCCATATTGGAAGATAAACCGATTAAGGTTTTTAACCATGGCAAAATGCAGCGGGACTTTACCTATATCGACGATATCATCGAAGGCGTGGTCAGAGTGATGGGCAGACTCCCGCAGGCCAATTCGGCCTGGAGCGGTGATGCACCGGATCCGGGCACATCGGCTGCGCCCTATAAAGTGTATAACATCGGTAATAATAGACCGGTCGAGCTCACTAAATTTATCGAAGTCATTGAAGATGTCCTCGGCAAGAAGGCTAAAAAAGAGCTGATGGATATTCAACCCGGAGATGTGGCCGCAACCTATGCGGACGTGGATGATTTAATGAAAGATGTCGGATTTAAACCCGCAACGCCGATCGAAGTCGGTGTCGCGGGTTTTGTCAAATGGTTCAAGGACTATTACGGTTACAGTTAAGATTTAAATCTTATAATAATTAAAGAAAAAAATATATAAATATAATTTTATTTATTTAATGAATGAATTATTTATATTTCCTTGTGCGAAAACATCCCCATCTCTAGTGCCACATTATTTGTCTGATTTAAAGGTAGCGGTTAATTGCCGCTTATCCGTATAGATTGCTATCTCGGCGAAATATTCAAGAAATCCAACCTCGATGCCCGTGGCGGCTTCTTTTCTTGGCATATCCATTATTGCCCATGTGAAAATTGGAACAAAATCCTCTTTCATCATGTGCTCCAACGCTAAAGAAGCATACGTCCTGCCCGTTTGGCAATCCAGAGCATAATCGCCAGACGATTCGACATCCCAGAAGACGATTCGATCATTTCTTTTTTTTACAAAGGGCAAATCCAGGTTTTCATATTCACCTTTTGTCCCATTTATTTCCTCTCTATATTCTTCAGATTTCATTCTTTCGGCTTTAGCCATGATAAGCGACCCCTTTCCAGACCGTAAATCGATTCTCGCGCAAAATTGAGAAAGAAGATAGAATAGAGAATAACAGGGCTGCAAAAAACGTGCAGAGAATAGGGAAATATGAATAAAAAAAGTGGGCGGCAATTTTTATAGAACCCATCTCAAAAATGTGGATTAGGGTTCATGGTAAGGCGCAGACCGATCGGGAAAGCGCAGCATACATGGGTATGTGAGCATTTATCGGAGGGCTGCAACGCAGCCGTGGGCACTTAGACGCTTTTTTGAGATGGGTTCTAATAAACTCAGCGGCTTTAATGACCATAAAGCCTATTTTGATTTACTCGCATCGATAAAAAACCGAAATGGGAAAAAAAGGTAGCAGGAATATATACTCAATTTCTCTGGCACAATGTGGCATTTTCGACTTTGAGCAGAGAAAAAAGGCTAAACCCTTTATTTTATTGGTACGCCCGGCTGGATTCGAACCAGCGGCTTTCAGCTCCGGAGGCTGACGCTCTATCCTCTGAGCTACGGGCGCATCTAAAGAAGAATTCGGATTTCGGAAGTTGGAAAAATTTAGTTTATTCGTCGGTTTTAGTCAAGATCAAAAAGATCAAAGAGATTTGCACTTTGTTGCTGAACGGAGAAGACCTTTTTCAATGGCTTCTTTGGCTTCACCGACGACATACAGGGAGCCGGCAATGCAGATAACGTCATCGGGGCCTGAATTCTCGATTGCGATTTTAGCCGCTCCGGCGACATCGGGTACAATCGATACATCTGAAATGATTTTTTGGGCCGTTTTATAAAGACGCTGGGGCTCTAAGGCCCGACCGGTTTTGGCCCGGGTAATAATGGCCCGGGAACATCGGGGCAGCAAGCTTTTAAGCATGGACGCATAGGGTTTGTCATCCAATATCCCGATGACCAGGGTGATGCGCCGTTTGATCAGGTTTTCCGACAAAAATCTGCCAAGGTTGCGTGCCGCAATTAAGTTGTGGGCGCCGTCCAGAATGACCAGGGGCTTGTCGGAGACAATTTCCAGTCTTCCGGGCCACTGGGTGTTTGCCAGTCCCTGTTTAAGGCTTTCACGGGTAATTGCGGCTCTGTCTTTGATCAACAGTTCGCTGGCGGCCAGGGCAAGAGCCGCATTTTGAACCTGATAGAGCCCCAGCAAGGGCGTCTTTAATCGCTGCCAATTATTTTCGATGCCGTAGTAGGCAAAATATCCGGATTGATTTTGTCTGACCCTAAAATCTTTTCCCAGCATATACAGGGGAGCGGATTTTTTTCGGGCAACCTCCTGAACGACGGACCGGGCCTGTTTTTGTTTTACGGCAGTGACCACCGGTTTACCTTGTTTGATGATACCGGCTTTTTCCCGGGTAATCTTCGCCAGAGTGTTGCCCAGATAATCACGATGTTCCATGGACACATTCGTAATGATCGAAATGGCCGGCGTTATGATGTTGGTAGCATCATAACGTCCCCCCATGCCGGTCTCGATCACCGCCCAGTTCACCGTTTGTCTGCTGAACGTATAAAGTGCCATGGCGGTGGCAAATTCAAAAAACGTCGGGCTGCGGTCGCCGTGGTGGACCCGCTTGACCGCCTGATAGGATTTTACGACATCAGCGTTTGAGATCTGTTGGTTGTTGATACAAATTCTTTCATTGAAACGAACCAGATGGGGTGAAGTATAAAGGCCGACGCGATAACCGGATTCGTGTAAAATGGCGGAGAGGGCGGATGCAACAGAGCCCTTGCCGTTTGTTCCGGCTACATGAATAGTGCGAAAATCGTTCTGAGGATTTCCAAGTGCGCTTAAAATATTTTTGATGGTACCCAGCCCGAGTATGATCCCAAATCTTCTAAGCGCATACATGGCCTTCAAACAGTTGCTATAGGTTTCTTTTGGCGGCATGGATATAAAAAACCCGGCAAAAAAACGATTCTTGCCGGGTTTTCCTTTTATTTCGGTTACACCTTATCTTCTGTGGTATCTGGCAGCGCGGGAAGCGGCCAGCCGTTCCCTTCTTAAGGCCTCACGCATCTTGCGACGTTTGTATTCACTCGGCTTTTCATAACTTTTTTTTAGCTTAAGTCGCTTGAATAGACCGTCGTTTTGAATCTTCTTTTTCAAGATCCGTATGGCTTTTTCAATATCGTTGTCAATGACCCGGACTTCAATATCCTTCAAATTTCTCGCCCCCTTTTAAGTTCCAATTTTATTTGTAACGTATTGAAATTGTCTATTTTCCAATATTTTACGTTAAACACTTACTTATATAGTCTATGATTCCATTTGGCAAGAAAAATATCCGATATTTTCAAGAAATTTATTCTAACATTGAAAAAGTGTTCCGATAGGCAGGTCAGCTTATCGAAGGCGGATTACCGTAAACGCTTGCCACAGGCTGTTGGAATAATGGAATCCTGGAATGCCGGGCTCGGTGGAATACGCCCAATATTATCTTGACACTCGGCTTTCCTTCCGCCATACTCTGCCGGCAAAAAATCATTGTTTAAATCACTAAATCTGGAAGATAAAGCGCTAAAACTAACCACGAAAGCACGAAATTTTAAAAGCACGAAAAATATTAATTTAAATTTGTTGAACGAAGGAAAGGAGGATAACACATGCGTTTGATTTTATTGGGCGGGCCCGGTGCGGGCAAAGGTACCCAGGCCAATCTCGTAAAAGACAGATACCAGATCCCACAGATTTCAACCGGAGACATGCTGCGAGCAGCGCTAAAAGAAGGCACCGAGTTGGGGCTAAAGGCCAAAGAATACATGGATGCCGGCAAGCTCGTACCGGATGATGTCATCATCGGCCTTGTCAAAGAACGAATCAAGGAAGCGGATTGTGAGAGTGGATTTTTATTTGACGGATTTCCCCGAACCATTCCCCAGGCAGATGCCATGAAAGAAGCCGGGGTGCCGATTGAGGCTGTGGTTGATATCGATGTGCCCGATGAGGAGATCATCAAACGCATGAGCGGTCGACGGGTTCACCTGACCAGCGGGCGGACCTATCATATCGTCTTCAATCCGCCCAAAGAAGAGGGCAAAGATGATGAGACCGGTGAGCCTTTGATTCAGCGTGACGATGACAAAGAAGAAACCGTGCGTAAACGGCTGGATGTCTATCACGCGCAAACCGAGCCCCTAGTCGGTTATTATAAGGATTGGGAAGAATCCGGTGAATCCGCAGCTCCAAAATATATCCGCATCGACGGTGTCGGCAAAGTGGACGAGATCCGAGATCAGATATACGCGGCTCTGGATAGCTTGAAATAATAAGGGTTCCACGTTCAAGGTTCTGGGTTCAGAGGTTCAGGTACATAACCTCTGAACCTTTTGAACGTTGAACCTTTGAACCCTGAACACGTGAACTGACACCTTTCATTTTTCCTCGATTGATTGCTTATCTCGAATTAGCCTTCTAGCCAGCACCAAGGCTTCCTGCCGCGTCATATCGCTTCTTGACAATCGTTCTTCTTCCAACCGGGCTAAAATTTTCTTATATAGTGGAGATGGCGCAAGCCCGAATTCAGCAGCCAAATCGTGACCGCTTATCAGCCGTGAGCCGGATGTTCTGGGTTTGAAATTTGTTTCAAAATCAACCATCAACGGATTCAAAAAAGCTAAAAATGCGGTGCTCCGTTCGCTGAATTCCGCTTCTTTGCCCAGCATGTCAGCAGCTGCAATGATGAGCAGACCTGGAAAATGCTCGGCGCATTTCATAAAAAATCGGGTCACCGCCCGGGGACCGGCTTTTTGGTCATGAAGTGCCGTAAAAAGGAATCGGGGGCGAACGTGATGCCGCACCAGAAAATGAATTATAGCGGTACCCCGCCTGGAGCACTTCAGCCGCTGGCAGATGGTCTCAGCCATCCGGGCACCCAGGCGTTCATGGCCGTAAAAGTGGAGTTTCTCGTCACGACTCCCGGTCATAACAGCCGGTTTGGCGACATCGTGCAGCAGCATCGCAAGCTTGAGCAGCGGAATCTGGGTTGCGTCGATCCGGCGTGCAGCCGCCTTATTGTTGGCGATCAGCAATTTTTGATTTGGCCCCAGCAAACCTTCCAGATGAAAAAATGCGTGCAGGGTGTGATCAAATACGTTGAATTCATGGTGTCGATTTTGGCGGCATTGCTTAAGAGCTGCCAGTTCAGGCAAAATTGCAAACAGCAACCTGCTATCCGCCATCTGGCATAGATAAGGGTGAAAACCGGTGCATTCTAGCATCTTAAAAATTTCTGCGCGAACCCGTTCTCCCGCTGATTGCTGAATAAGCGCAGCATGTTTTTGAATCGCAGCTCTCGTCTGCGGTTCAATCTCAAATTGAAATTCGGCTGCAATTCGATATGCCCTCAGCAGCCGTACCGGATCCCGCTTAAAAATATCTTTTGAAACCATACGAACGGTTCTGTTCTTCAGATCGCCTTGTGCGCCAACAGTATCGATTAATCGATTTGATGACAACTCATATGCCATGGCATTGATAGTAAAATCCCTTGCCTGAAGATCTTTTTCAATAGATGCTTCTTTTATGCTGGAAACGTCGATAATGTGTTTTTCACTGACCACCCGAATAATCTTTTGGTCGATTTTGCCAAGTTCAACCATGCGGCCGTTTGTGCTGCGTTCGATCCGGTGTGCGAATTTAACCGGATCTCCCAGTACGGCAACGTCATAGTCAACCGGTGAACGGCCGCAAAGTAAATCTCTGATTGAGCCGCCAACAATGAATGCGCCTGGTGTCTCAGCAAAAATTTTTTTATCAATATGAATCATTTTTTTTTGGATAATAAGAATTTAGAACCTTTCTCAAAAATAGTAGATCACGTTCAAGAGCAAGGCGTGAGCTGACGAAAAAGCGCAGCATACACGTAGTATGTGAGCATCTTGAGGAGGCTCACAACGAAGCTATTGAGCGTGAGATGCATTTTTGAGAAAGGTTCTGAATTATAACACAACTGGAGCTGAATTTAAAAAGGATCTGCGCCTTGTTTCGCTAAAGTGTTCAAAAATTTGACAAACTGCTTGACAGGATTCCTATAATGATATAATTTTTATACTATCAGATCTAAGGCATAGCCCACCAGATTGTGAGGACTTAATAATATTCTTCTAGCTTAAAATCACTAACACTCATATACCTCCTTAAAAACCGACATGGATCCAATCCATAAGCCTGCTGTGTAGGGACGCCTATATTTAATCAAATGCTCATGGTTTTCAACTGCGAATAGCGTCGAAATGGTTTGCCTCAAGGATAACCCGCATGCGCGTCGGTATAATGCGATAGTGCTGGAAAGCGTTCAATATTAAAACATAAAGCATATTTCTCAGAAACCGTTCAGCAATAGCTTTAGGATTCATGCTTTAAAAATTATCCTGTCGCCGGTGGCAGAGATAACTCACCTGAATTTTAACTTAAAGAGGAAGAACTTGATGAACATCGTAGAACTTAAAGAGAAAAAAATCAGCGAACTCACCCAGATGGCCAAACGGTACAAAATTGACGGCGCAGCCGGAATGCGCAAGCAGGAGCTGATGTTTGCCCTGCTG